>MDSW01032213.1_pt1 | contig 23303 bp, 20 predicted proteins | sample 811171 | NCBI WGS metagenome assembly MDSW01 (sample SAMN05326641, study PRJNA326480) | marine metagenome | isolation source: seawater | place: Atlantic Ocean: North West | collected 2012 | reverse complement strand
AATTCATTACATATAGAATAATATTAATCCGATGAATGTTGCTCTATTTTTTACATATGGTGTCTCGCTAAAACAATGGCTTGATTCAGGTTTATTAGAACGCGAAATTGAGATATATAAAAGAATTTCAAGTGATTCAAATATAAAATTTACATTTATTACATATGGTGAAGAAGATGATAAATATATCTTAAATAATTTAAAAAATATTCAGGTTTTTCCTTTGGGAAGTTATTTTAAAAGTAAAAATAAATTTTATTATTTTGTTAAGTCATTTTTAGTTCCATTCAAGATAAAACATAAACTAAAAAATATTGATCTATTAAAAACAAATCAACTTATGGGAAGCTGGATCCCAATTATCTTAAAACTTTTAATAAAAAAACCATTGATAATTAGAACAGGTTATGACATATTAGAATTTTCAATAAAAGAAAATAAATCATTATTAAAAAAGCTTTCTTATTACTTATTAACATACTTCTCTTTATTTTTTTGTGATAAATATTTTGTTTCATCAAATTCTGACTTACAAAATATAAAAAATAGATTTAAGTTTATAAACAAAAGTAAGCTAGTCCTTAGACAAAATTGGGTAAATATAGAAAAACCAAAGAAATCTTTTGTTAACAGAAGTAAGAATAAGATATTAAGTATTGGAAGATTGGAAAAACAAAAAAATTATATTAACCTAGTCCAAGCTTTAAAAAATTCTTCTTTAGAGTTAGATATCGTTGGAGATGGTTCTCTTAAAGAAGAAATTCTTAATAAAGCAACAGAATGCAATGTAAACATTAATTTCTTAGGACTGTTTCAACATAAAGATCTTCTTAAACTAACTGAAAATTATAAATATTTTATACTTTATTCCAAATACGAAGGTCACCCAAAATCATTAATAGAGGCCATGTCTAAAGGCTGCATACCATTTGTATTAAAAAATGATAACGTAGAAGAGATTATTGAGCATAAAGTCAACGGAATAATATTAAATAGTGAAAATGATTCAATAATAGAATATATTGATTACTTGATTAACCATGAAGACGAAGCAATCGATATTTCAAACAATTCTTTAAATTTAGTAAAAAGTAAATTTTCTTTAGAAAAAAGTGCTGCAATTGAAGAACAAGATTATGAAGAGTTAGTTTAAAATTATTTTTCTTTTTTCGTCAATAATTTCTATTTTTAAGTGATTGTCAGCGAATTCAAAATTATCTGGATCATGGGTTGAATTTATTATAGTAATTTTATTATCTAGGAGAATTTTAAAAATTAAGTCCTTAGATTTTTCGTCTAAATTTGCTGTTGACTCATCAAGTAAAAGTATGTCTGGATTTGAGAGTAAAGCTCGTATGAAAGCAATTTTTTGCATTTGCCCAGAGGACAGGCTCTTATTGTCAATAATTTTATCTAATTTATAATTAGAATCTTCTTTAAAGGTATCAAAATCTTTCAAATAATTAAGAATTGTTTTATCGTCAACTTCTGTGTCATTGCCATACATCAAATTTTCTTTTAAAGTACCAGTAAATATCATTGGTGTAGCGCCAATGTAACCAAATTGTTTATTATTAGCATAAACTTTTCCTTCTTGTGAATAAAACACGCCAGCAATTAATCCTAGCAAGGTACTTTTTCCTGAGCCATTTGGACCAGTGATAATTGTATGAGAATGTTTTAAGATCTCTAAATTAATATTTTCAAAAATTAATTCTTCACTATTAAAATATTTAAACGATAAATTTTCAATCTTTATAGCAAATTCTTCATCTGTTTGAGTGTTTACAAAATTATCTTTGTGAACAGAAATTTTATTTTTTTCCATCTCGTGAAACTTTTCCATATGAACATGGGAGTTTAGTATCTGATTTACAGACCCTGTAACAGACGCAACCGATTGAAAAAGTCTAAATGTGACGCCAATAAAATCAATGGTTAAAGATTTTGCTACTGATCCAACCATTAATAAAATTGAAAACACAAACATAGTTGTAAATGATGGAAGAAAAGCGTTTATAGAACCATATTTGTGATTTTTAAGAGTAGTACTTGAATACTCATTAAAAGTATTATCATATTTATCAATTTCTTCTCTGTCTTTTTTCAGAAGTTTAATAAGAAACATATTTTCAATAATTCTTTGAACTTCATGATTTGATTCCTGCATGTAATCATAAGACTGCTTCATATATTCTCTTGCTTTTTTGAGTAGTAATTTTGTTGGAAAATATAAAACTAACGCTCCAACTCCAAAAGTTCCTACAGCACGGATGTCAGCAATAACTAAATAGGCAGAGAATGCAATAAGTTGTAGGGTCCCATTAATAAAGGCTGTTAAATTTGAATAGAAATATGAAATATGACCTGATAATACATTTAAATAGAAAAAACCATCAGCAATTGAGTAATTTCGTTTATCAAAAACTTCACTTAATAAATAAACATTAATATTTTGACGAACATCAAGCTCCAATTCTTTCAAAATAAGATTTTGAAGATAAATTAAATAAAATCTAATGATCACCAAAATAGGAAGGATTATCTTGTTTGCAACAACAGCTTCAATAAATGGGCTTAAGATATTTTCGTTATCAAAACTTCCAGTTATAAGTGCCGAAAAAAATAAAATTATTAAAATATCAGAAAATGCTGTTATTTGTGAATAGATAACAGCTTTTGCTATTGTTATTTTTTTGTTATATGTTCCTGTTAACTTTGAAACATATTTCACATCTGTAATGATTTTTTTTAATAATTTCATATAGAAATAACAATTATAATATCTTTATTTTTATCTAAGAGTAATCTTTTATTAAAGCAAGATTTCATTAGCTAATTAATAACTTGGAGACTTGCTTTTTAAATACATAATAAAGTTATTTACTAAATGCATTAAAAATAAGAAAAATACTAAAAGCTTCATTAAAATTAAAAAATTTAGCACATAAAGGCTGAGTGCTGTATTTAGTGGTGAAAGAATGAATATTAGCAATATTAAAATATACTCTTTTTTTCTAGAGGCAGATAAACAAAAAAAGAAAATAGGTACTAGCAAAACATTTCTGTAATCATAATTTGCATACAAATAATTTATTCCTAACCAAATAATTAATATGAATTCAACATTATTAATTTTTACTTCTTCGAAGTAATTTTGTTTTCTAATTAAATAAAAAATAAATAATAAAAATAAAGATGTTAAAAAATATATTATCAAAACATCTCTATATTGACCTGTAAATGATAAGAAATTTATCCAAATATACTGGCTAATGGAAAGTAACCCTATAGAGTTATGAAGGCCACTTGGTCTTGGTGAAGACAACAAAGCATTCTGTTGAAAAAGAAATAATGTTAATAAAATTAAGAAGACCGCAAGATTAATTAAATTAATGTATAGTAATTTCTTTTTTTTATTTAAGAAGCTATAAATAATTAAGCCAACAAAAAGACCGGCTGGATGAAGTTTTAGTAACGCAATTATCAAAATCAAGAGACTTTTAATAATTGAATTTACTTCAGGTTTGTAAATACAGTATAGAGCTATAAGAAGAAAGAATAGATCTATATTCATTTGATGAATCAACAAATTAATAGTTGGAGACAAAAATAAAACTGAGATTAAATGTGAATGTTGCTGATACCTAGAAAAAATATAGAAAACAAAATATGAAATTGCTAATAAAAAAAGGATTACATAAATAGAGACAACAATATCGATATTTATTGGGATACTAATAAAATAAGTTAAAGGACCATAGCCTCCGACTGAAAGACATTCTGTATCAGCATTATTACAATTAATTTGCTCTAAAACTAATATAAAATCTGGAAAATAAGGATTGTAATTTTCGTAGAAAGTACTTTGCCAGAGAGCAGGGTTATTTGTCCAGAAACCTAAGATAAATTTCTTAAAGTAAAAAACAACTACAAGTAGTTGATAAATAATTCTTTCATTATCAGATATTTTTGTACCAAAACCGAAGAGTAGAAAAAAAATAAATACTGATAGACCAAAATACATATAACTAAAGAAAATTGAATAAATTAGCAGGAATATGAGTAAAAAATTATAATATTGAAAATTTACATTTTTTTTTATATTTAGCAACATTTATTAATCATTGAGTGATTTTTCATTATTAATATGATCAATTATAAATGAAGGTCTTTTTTTAATCTCTTCAAAAATAATTCCAATATATGCACTTAATATCCCGACCATCATTAATAAGGTTATGTTTATAAATATTAATAATGTCAACCTAGGTTCAATTTGGATAATCAATTCACCTGTAATTAAAAAATAAATTAGTGTTATTAATACGAATAATATACTCAGAACAAAAATGATAGAGCTAACGATTGGAATAAAGTAGAGAACCCTTGTAGATAAAGATATCGGCAGCTTTAAATATTTTAAGACAGTTGGGAAATTGACATTCGATTTACCCGAGTGCCTCTTGTCTTTTTTCTCTTCAATTATTTTATATTCATATCCTGGCCAAATAAATATGCCCCTTAAAAGAAAAATTTTCTCTTCTAGATTATTAATAAGTTTTATTATTTTTTTACTTACTAGTCTGTAGTCGCTTACCCCTGAGATTATCAAGCCATCTGATGCATATGTTGCCCACTTATAGTAGAAATAAGTTCCTAATTTTCTTGTAAAATTTTCTCTTTCTTTTGGATCATATCTAACTACTACTTGCTCAAAGCCTTCTTCCCAGGAAGATATGAGATTGTTAATAATTTTTGGATTGTCTTGTAAATCTCCATGTAAGATAATTGCTGCATCAGAGGTGCTTTTCATCAAGCCTGCTCGAATTCCTCCATCAATTCCAAAATTTCTAACTAATTTAATCAAACTAAATTCATTTTTATTCGAAATTTGATCCAACAAAATTTTATAGGTATTATCTGTAGACCCGTTTTCAACAAAAATATACTTAAAAAGAATATTTGGGTTCTCCTCTTCAATTTTCGAAACATGGTCTGTCAATATATTTACAAATTCAACTACAACTTCCTGTTCATTGAAAAAAGGAACTATTATATCAATTGTTTTTTTTGTTATTACTTTTTCCATGGTGCTTCATCATTCTCCCATAATTCATTTAACTCTAAATATTCTCTATGAGTATCCATTGGTCTGAAAAATCCTTCATGTTGATATGCAAATATTTCACCTGATTTAGCTAGGTTTTTTAAGGGATCATTTTCAAAAACAACGTCACTATCAATATACTTAAATACTTGTGGCTTTAAGACCATATAACCCATATTCACGTAAGAATCTAAAATAGGTTTTTCAATAAAAGAATTGACCTTCCCAGAATTATCAAAATCTACTAAACCAAATCTTGAAACAGGTTTGTTTACTGATATAGTTGCAATTTTTTTATGTGAAAAATGAAAATTAATTAACTTATTTATATCTATATCTGAAAGCCCGTCTCCATAAGTCATAATAAAATCTTCGTTTATAAATTCTTCAGTTTTTAAAATTCTTCCACCAGTATTTGTATCTAATCCAGTTGAATATAATTTTATATTGTTGTATTTATTTTTTTCAAAATAATCAAAAATTACTTCTTCTTTGTAGCCAGTACATATAAAAAATTCAAAATTACCAAATGCCTCAAAATGATTAACTATATGTAAAAGAACAGGTAGCCCTCCTATTTCAACCATTGGTTTTGGTATTGTAGAGGTATTTTCTCGCATTCGTGTACCCTTTCCTCCTGCAAGAATTACAACCTTTTTAATCTTCATTGCTTTAAGTATATAATGAATAAGTGGCTAAAAAAAAGCTTTTGATAATTACAGGTATAACTGGTTTTGTTGGATCTAGCCTAATTAAAAATAAATCGTTCTTAGAGAGCTTTGATATTTTAGGAGTGAACAGTAAAGAATACTTTTCAGTTAAAAATAAATTAGAAATTATAAATAAAAATGCTTTTATAGATAAAGTAAAGAACTATAAAGATGTTAGCCTTGTTCATCTTGCAACCTTTTATGACCTTAATGAAGACAACAAAAAGCTCATCTATCAAGCAAACTATAGTTTTGGAATAGAGTTTATAGAAACCTTATACAAAAATAAAATTTCTATAAACTCTATACTCTATACAAATACTGCTTTCATTTTTAGTAAAGATGAAAATATAAGAAAATCATCATATGTAATATCAAAAGATAATTTTTCAGAATATTTAAATGAATTTGCTAAAAAAAAGGATATTAACTTAATAGAAATTTACTTAAGTAATACTTTTGGTTTAGGGGATAAAAGAAAAAAACTAATACCCAATATGATAGAATCAATTAAATCCGGTGAAGAATTTGTCATAAATAATCCATCTGCTTTTATAAATATATTAGATATAGAGATTTTAATTGAAGAATTCTTTAAAATATTAAATTTAAATAAATCATTTAAATGTTCTATGCTTTCAAAATATGAATTTTCTATAACTTCAATTTATGAGTTTCTTAATAGCTATATAAATAATAAAAAAACTAATGAAATAATTAGTAAGATATCATCAGACGGGGATTTACTCCCTGCTAATGTAAATAATAAATATTTCGAATTTAATTTATCAAAATCATTAATGAAAATTTGTAATCATCTAAGCTAATGAAATGAAAAACATTTTAATTACTGGTGGTCTTGGATATATTGGTAGTAAATTCACTGAACTTTTTCATGATAATTATGACATAACTGTTTTTGATACTTCTTTTTACAATCATTCAAAAACAAAAGAAAATTTTAATCTAATAAAAGCTGACATTAGAAAAATAGAAAAAATTCATTTAGACGATATAGATGTGGTTGTTCACATGAGCGAACTTTCTAATGATCCACTGGGTGAGTTTAATCCAGAACTTACTAACGAGATTAATCATGAGTCGACAAAAAAATTGTTAAATCTTTCTAGCGAATCTGGAGTTAAAAAATTTATTTATATGTCTTCGGCAAGTGTTTATGGATTTAATGAAAATTTATTAGATGAAAAATCTGAGACAAATCCTTTAACCCAATATGCACTAGCAAAAATTAATAATGAAAACTATATATTAAATAATAAGTTCAATTTTGAAACTATTATCTTAAGAAATTCTACAGTTTTTGGATTTTCTAATAACCTGAGATTAGATTTAGTAATTAACGATTTAACTTTTAATGCTGTAAATAATGGACTTATTAAACTAATCTCTGATGGCTCACCAAAAAGACCTTTTGTTCATGTTGAAGATCTTTGTAAGTTAATAAACATAATAATTTTAGATAAGAGAAATTTAGATAAGGAATTATTTAATGTTGGAGATAATTCCTTAAATTACTCAATAAGAGAAATCTCTGAAATTATATCTAAATTAACAAAAGTTGAAAATATTGAGATAGGTGAAAAAGACCCTGATCAACGCTCTTATTATGTAAGTTTTGACAAACTTAATAAAACATTTACTAATTTCAAAATAGAAAAGAATATGGAAAAAGGTGTTAATGATTTGATATTAAACTTTAATTCATATCAATTGACAGGTAATGAAAGAAGGCTTACTAAGCTAAGTAAACTTGTTGATGAAAAAATGTTAGATACAAATCTTTATTGGTTATAAAAATTTAATAATTAGATAAGAACTCATCAAACTTTTCTTCAACATATTGTATCATTTCATCTGTAATCCCAGGATATACACCTATCCAAAATGTGTCATTCATCACTTTATCTGCATTTATTAAGCTATTATTTACTAGATACTTTTTATTCTTATAGGCAGGTTGTTTAATTAAATTTCCCCCAAACATAAGCCTTGTGTCAATCCTATTTTCATTTAGATATTTTATTAAATCATCTCTTTTAAATGCTAAATTATCCCTTAACGTAATAGCATAACCAAACCAACTAGGGTCAGAATTCTCAGTTGCTTGATGGGGAATAAAAAAATTATCCCTAGAACATATATATTTATTTATTTTCTTCCAGTTATATTTTCTTTTTGAAATAAAATCATTTAATTTTTCCATCTGAGCAACTCCTATGGAAGCCTGTAGGTCGGTCGCTTTGAGATTGTAACCAATATTTGAATATGTAAATTTATGGTCATAACCTTGTGGAAGCTCACCTAATTGCCAATTAAATCTTTTGTTGCATGTGTTGTCATGACCACTCTTACACCAACAATCCCTTCCCCAGTCTCTAAAAGAATCAATTGATAGCTTTAAAGAGTTGCTATCTGTCATTACTGCGCCTCCTTCACCCATTGTTATGTGGTGCGCTGGATAAAAACTGAGAGTTGAAATATTGCCAAATGTTCCAGTTAGTTTATTATTGTAGGTTGACCCTAGGGCATCACAATTATCTTCTATAATCCATAAACTCTTATCTTCAGCAAAATCTACTAATTTTTCCATTTCCAAAGGATTGCCTAAAGTATGGGCTAAGAAAATGGCTTTTGTTTCTGAAGTATAAGCGTTTATTATATCCTCAGCTTTAGGGTTATAGGTACCTAGTTCACAATCAATAAAAACTGGTATTAGGTTATTTTGAAATATTGGATTCACCGTTGTCGGAAAACCAACTGCTGCTGTCAAAACATGGTCACCTTCTTCAATTTTATTCTTTATTTTAGATCCAGTTAAAGAAGATAAAGCTACTAAATTTGCTGAAGACCCACTATTTACTAACCTTATATGTTTTAGGCCAATAAATTTAGACATTAGTTCTGAAAAAAGTTCTGAATATTCTCCATCAGTTAACCAAAAATCTAAACTTGCTTCAATTAATGATTTAACCTCTACGCTATCAAACACTCTTCCATTAACAGGGACTCTTGATACACCAGGGATAAATTCAAGATTTTTATGTTTTAAGTTTGTAAACTCTTCAACTAATTTAATAATTTGATCTTGCAGGTCTTTAATTTTAGTTTCTTTATCCATACAATTAAAATTATAACTTTATATGCTAAATTCACTCTCATTAATATGAGGTAAATTATTATCTCTCTCAGAGAGAATAGGGTTGCTAACTCCCCAGTCAAAATTAACACTTAAAGGGTTGACTCCAAATTCATACTCTTCATTAAAACTTCCATTTTGACAATACATAACTATTGCTTTTTCAGACATAACACTGAAACCATGTCCATAACCATAGGGAATAACAATGGCTGTTTCATTATCTAGCTCAATAGATCCAAATTTTTTATAATTATCACTTGAAGATCTTAAATCAATAAAAAAATCATTGACCCTTCCATCAACGCAAGTCACCAATTTTATAAGATCAAATGGTTTGCTCTGTAAATGAATACCCCTTATTACATTTTTATCTGAAATTGAATAATAAACTTCATCTAAATTACCAATTTCTTCTTTAAAGTCTTCACTAGTAAATACTTTGACAAATAGACCTCTCAGGTCTTCTTTTTTGTTATATCTTACTACTTTAACTTCTGCGAAATCATCAGAATAAGGTTCGATTTCAAAATTTTTACTTACCAACTTACTTTTATAATAATATGATAAATTAAGTTATGAGCAATATACTAATACAACTCACAATATCTCTTGGTATATTAAAATTTTACGAAAAATTTAACAAGAATATATTTAACTATCTTTTTATTTTTATTTTCATATTTTTTATAGTCTTAATATCAATATTTACATTAGGAAATAATACAGAATATGAATTTTCTGAAAATAATTTTAATAGTGAGAAAAATATTGAAAATTTTAATAACAGCTTTTCATGTAAGATAAATGTAAATCAGATAACTAAAAAACTTCAGCAAGAAAATATTAATTTTTCCCTTAAAAGAAATTCAATTAGTTTTCTTCCTGAAATAAAAAACTTCAACTGCTTTAGTAAAGTTACCTCGATTCAAATTATAAGTAATGTGACAATAATTAATGTTGGAACTTCAACAACATTATTACGAATTTTTAACACATTTTTTGGATTAATCTTTTTTATTATTTTATTAAATCAACGAGATAATAAAACTAAAGTAATATATTCTATTTTATATTTAATACTTGATTACCTCATAAACATTTACTTATTTGAGGGTCGGATCAACTTGATTTATATCTTATTAAAACTTTTAACAATTTATTTAATTTATTACTTATTTATCAAATCAAAAGAATTAAACATACGCCTTGAGTTAGGAATTATATTTATAATTCTATTATTTTCTACAAAAGCTTTTGATTTAAACTTAACTCCAGATGATTTATATTATCTGGGTTACTCCCTCAGGGGTGACACACCTTATTCTGCTTTCTTTGGTAATAATCAATGGTTCTTTTATTCTGGATTAATTAATTTCTTTTATAATATTTTTGGAATATATAGCAAAATTATCTTAGAAATCTTACTTGCAATATGGTTGACTTTCTTAATTCATAAATATTCTGAATATTTTAATTTTAATAAAAAAATTAAATTCTTATTTCCAATATTATTAATTACAAACCAAAGCTTTGCAGCAGGAGACCAGCTTTGGGGTTCACCCGTCCCCAAGTCTTTTTGTTATTTTTCAATACTTACAGCCATTTACTATTTAATTAATAAAAAATATTTATTATCAAATATATTTTTTATTATTTCTGTATATTTTCATCTTGCAGCATTTGTAATTTGGCTTCCATTTATTGCCTATATATTTATTTTTAAAATTGACTTAAACCAAATAATTAAATCTGCATTAACAGTTTTATTTTCAACGGCCCCTTTAATATTTACTTTATTTAAAACTAATTTTATAGACTTAAATAACAAAAATTTAAGATATCAAAATCTAGAATATATCATCAAAGATTTTATGCCTTTTCATGTATACCCTTTTGTTGATAATGGTGGGTCTATTTTAAGTATAAATCCAATGTGGAAAAATAATTTTACTAATATTTTGATATTCATATCTCTTGTAATTGTTTATTCTTTATTTTTTAATGAGAAAAAGGATGATTTTTTTAAATTAATCCAGTTCACTACAGTTGTTTTAATTGTTTATTTGGTTATTAATTTTGTTAGCCCTATAAATTCATTTATTTTATTACAGCCATATAAAATTATTTCTCTATTGGCTTTATTGACTGTTGTTTTCATTCTTAAATCTTTAAATAATCTACCCTCTAATAACATTTTTACAGGTTTTTTTGGAATATTAGTTTTAATTTCTTTCTTTAATATTAACTATTCAATCTCTAACACCTCTTATGAAGATGAAAGAAGCTTTATTTCATCTCCAAAATTGAGAGGAAAAATTGAAGAATTGAATCCAAAAGTTGTTTTAACACCACTATATTATCAAGGATCAGTTCAAAGTAACCTCTCAGATATTGAGATAAAAACTGAAATTGATACTTATGTTACATATCATTATTTTCCACAATCAATTTCAGCGACTCAAGAATGGAAAAATCGAATAAAAAATCTTGAAAATTTTTATCAAGGTGACTGTAGAGTGTTTGATTTTTTAGATAACTATATATTTTTGGACTATAAAAGTAATAACGAGTGCGGTACATTGTTAGACAATATAAATGATATCTATATTTACAAAAACAAGAATAACTAAGAAGTATTCTTTAATTTTCCAAAAAATCTTCTAGTTTCTAAATATATATAATTTATAAAAAATATTTTTAAATTCTTTATTATTTTAAAATATCCATTTTTATCTTTATAATTTTTAATAGAAGAAATAAATTCATCAGGATATTTCATCATTAAACCAGAAAAAAAATATATTTTATATTTAGGAATTCTCCAATTAGTAAAATCATCTTTTAAAGCAGCGGTAAACTGGGCTCTTTCATGTCTATATATATGTTTTTCTAAGTTACAAAAATTTAAGTAATTTTGATAACTTACTTCACAATTTAAATGATTAGGAATATTCTCTAAAGAATCCGGTGAATCTACATAAGAACAAATGTTTAAATATTTTTCAATAAATTGAACAGGAATTAAAGCATGACGATCACAAATACCAAAGTAATCTTCTCCTATAGGAATTAAAATTTTATCATTTTTATAAAAAGGTTGTTCGTCAACGAAAAATTGATCAAACCTTGTATATATAATATTTTCATATTCGTTAAGAGTTTTTAAATAATTTTTTAATATTATATCTTTTAATGCAAAATGTATAGATCCTGAATTGTATAATCCTGTATCTTTACCTAAATTAAAATAATTTTGCCAATTACCGGTAAAATTATCTTCATAATAATCAAACCAATTGTCTGGTTCTTCAATAATCCATTTATATTTTGCCTCTTTCAAAAATGATTGGTTTTCAATCCATTTGCTTCCTGTACAAATTGCTAAGTCCGAACTTAAAGGCGCTAATACATTCTTATAAATTGACTCCCATGTTGACTCTCCCCCTCTAGGGTGTCCTGCTAAAACAGTCAAAAATTTTTTCATAATTGTTAATTGTTGTTTAAAAATGAATAATAAAACTGATAAGTTTTTTCTATGCCTTCTTCAAATGTAGTGGTATTTTGCCAACCTAGTTCTTCTTTTGACTTAGAACAATCTAAAAGGAGTTTTTTAGCTTCAAAATTTGACTCGATATTATTTATTTTTATCTCAGGTTTATTTTTACTCATACCAGAAATTTGATTGATAATTTCTTGTATTGAATAATTTTTTTCTTGTGAAAAGTTGAAAGATTGACCAAAATATGAAAAATCATTATCAAGAACTAGATTACAAATTAATTCATTGACTTTTGAAGCTTCGTCAATAAATAGGAAGTCTCTCTTAAACTCTAAATTCGTTCTCAGTGAAATTTCTTCATTTTGAATATATGACTTCATTAAGTAGGGAATTAATCTATTAAAATCAAAATCGTACGGTCCATAATAATTAGCACTTCTTATATTTATATTTTTTATTCCGTAATGAAAATTGTAAGAATTTGATATTAATTCTTGAGATAATTTCCCAACTCCATATATGTCCTTTGGAAAAAGTTTCATTTCTTCATTAAAAGGAGGTTCGTTGTTTACATAAACTTTATCGCTGGAATGATTAATATAAACACTATTTATATTTTCCAATCTTATTGCCTCCAAAATATTTAATGTTGTTATAGCGCTTGATTCAAAACTTTCTTTGGGTAAATTAATACTTTTATTTACATCCACTAGGGAAGTTAAGTCAATTATTATGTCTGGGTGGATGTCTTTTAAAAGTTTTTTTACATTATTAAGTTTTGTAACATCAAGCTGTAGTGTCTTACATTTTTTATCTAAACCTTCTATAAATAGTCTGGAATTTTTGTTTTTTCTATAAGTTGTAAATAAATCAAATTTTTTATTATTTACGAATCTGTTTAGTATTGCTCCACCAAGAAAACTGTTCCCACCTATTATTAAAACCTTTTTCATTATTATCTATGATAGTGTCATAAGTTGAAGATAGTGCTTACAAGATGTTTACAAAAAATATTTTTTTGTCTTTTCCATTTTCTTTTAATGCTGTGCTCTTCGGCATATAAGCCTCTAATATAATTAGACATATCATGGACTGAATCCAGATTTTACAGGTATTTTTTTCCCTAATATTGTCCTACCTTTCCTGTAAGGGTATTTAAATTTTTTCAACATATGTACTATTGGGGCTTTAAATTCTTTATTTTTTAAATCATTATTAAGATTTAAATACTCCTGTACAAGATATTTGTCTAAGAATGGATATCTGCCTTCAATTCCAAAACCTCCTGAAATCGACTCTTCTTTTGCCAAATAACTTGATTGTGTTCCAAAATAAAAATTTTCCCATGGGAAAATTTCTTGAAGATTGTCTGGAAAAAACTCAGGATTTGGTTTTCCAAAACTATAGCTTTGTATATTTGACATAATCTCGTCTGCCCCTTGTCCAGAAGCTAAAATTTTTATATGTTGATTATCTGATTTTGCTTCATTTAATAAATAGGCTAATCCATGGGCCCCTGGATCATCAATTCCTTGAAAGACATGCTCCTGGTTTTCAAGATTTGCGCCATAAGAAAATACTGAGCACTTATCATTGATTAATTCCTTTGCAAAATTTCTTTCTTTTTCGTCTAAATTTTGCTTTACGTAGATTTTTTCACTTTTAATAATTTGTTTTATTCTTTTTTTAAGTACTTTTTCATGTTCATAGTTGAAAAAAGAATAGTATGTTGCATTTATTCCTAAATAATTAAAGGCTGATGCAATTGCACCGCTATCAAAACCACTGCTTAATGGTAGGATTATCTTTTTGTCTGTATCTTTAAATCTTTTTTCAACTGCACTTAAAAAACCGTCGATCCAAGAATCATAATTATTTTTATTTTGTGTTAATTCAAATTCAAAATATTTATTTGATGATTTTAATTTAAATGTTTTTAGATCAAAAACTTTTAAAGTGCTCGGCTCTACCTTATTAATATTTTTAAACCCTAATTCAATTAAAGGCTCACTATAAGAGGAGATACCAAATCCATTTTCTTCATTTGAAAAAAATAAAGGTTTCGTTCCAAAAATGTCTGTACAAAAAAATAATTTATTCTTATTTAAATCAGCAATCACTATTGAGTATTCGCCGTCAATATATTTAACAAAATCTTTTCCATATTTTGAATAAAGATCAACTATGTAATAAATATCTGAAGGGTAATACTTTTTATCTTTATAGTTGTAGATTTCGCCATTTAAGAGAAAAACTACATTGTCCTTTACTATTGGTTGCTGTGTAAATTCACCTGTCATACTTAATAAAGTATGCAAAAAATTTATTCCTTCTAAATTTTTTAATCCAATACCATCTGGACCACGATTAACTAACAATTTATTAATTGGTTGCGAAATATCACTTGTTGAAACTAGAATTCCACACATTTTTACCATACTAAACTCTTAATAAATATATATACATACATAAAGAGTTTCCTTAATTTATAAATATATGAATAATTCATTAAGGTTTTTAAAAGATACATTTAAAGTGCATTAAGTTAATATGTTTTTATAAAACAAATTAAATATATTAAATGAAAAATATAAGCCTTGCTATACCAACTTACAATTCATCAAAGTTCTTGGAAGAACTCTTTATAAGCTTTTTCAATGGTTCCAAAGACAAGCCTTTTAACGAAATAGTAATTAACGATGATAAATCTGACGAAAAAGAATTTAAAAAAATAATTTCTTTAGTTAATTTATACTCAGAAAAATATAGTGAAATTAATTTTGAAATAAATCAGAATAATAAAAACCTTGGTGGGTTTAGAAATAAATATTTAACAGTAAAAAAATGTAATAATGATCTTATTTACCAAATAGATTCTGATAATTTAATAAGAAAATCTACAATTAAGATTTTAGAGAATTCAACATTTGATAATAATTTTTTATATATACCTTCAAATATATATCTATTTAACAAAAATAAATATTTAAAAAGGAATGTAAATTTAACTAGAAATTATGGTCAATTTCCATTAGACAATATTAAGAAGTTTCTATTAAATAACCCCAATATAAATCAAAATAATCTTAATTGGGCATTAGGTATCGGGAATCCAATTTTTAATAAAGAACAGTACCTAAGCAACCTTGAAGAAGGTTATGAATCTTATTTGAATATTTACTCTCATTGTTCCTATGCTTTAGTTTATTTTTGGCTAAAAGCTAATGGGGTCTTGTATTTTGATAGAAAACACTCTCACAATCATAGAATTCATGATAAAAGCTACTGGAGAACTGGGGGAGATCAAATGTATAATTCTGTGTATTCTTTAAGAAAACTAATTTTAACAATTTAAGTATTATGGACGAAAAAAAATTTCCCGAACTCTTTGATGTAAGTACAATTAGTAATTATCCCCCTGAAAACAAGTCACCTAATTTTGAGGGTTATTTCTTCAAAAATTACAATAAAACAGTTGAAGATACAGGACTTAAATACTTACCTATACAGTGGACAAATTATTACTTAAATAATCAGGGAGATGATAAAACTAAATTAAATGAATTCTTAAATAAACATTTAGATAAAGAAAAGAAATATTTTACTATTACTCAATATGCCGGAGGCCCTTCTGTTCCATTAGCAAATACCCTTGTGTTTTCAATGGGAGGGATGCAAAATACACCAAAAAATCGCACTCTTTCGTATATCTATTTACCTTTACTTTTTAAAGATCTTAAAAAAGAAAAGATAAAAAAGAAAGAGTACTTAGCATCCTATGTTGGTAGAAAAACTCATCCAGTAAGAATCAAGATTGAAAAGAAACTAAAATATAAAAAAGATTTTCATGTTAAAAACTTAGATTCAATGAAATCAGAATTTACAGAATTAGAAAGTAATAACTTTAAATCTATAATTTCAAGGTCATACTTTTCAATATGCCCGAGAGGATATGGACCTACATCATTTAGATTATATGAATCTTTGGCATTGGGCTCAATACCTATCTATGTATCTGATGAATTTATTTTGCCATTCAATGAAATAATAGATTGGAACAATATGGCAGTACTAATAAAACCAAATGAAGTAAAGAAAATTCCAAAAATAATAAAGAGTATTTTAGATACTGAAAAATATAATGAAATGTTAAATTATGGTCAACATTGTTTTGAAAAATACTTCAATTTTCAATTTATGAATAAATATGTAATGCAAGCTGTTGCTAAGTTTAGAGATTAATAGAGATACTATTTTCTTATAGCTACAAACTTAGAGTAAAAATTATTTATGATAGGCTCTAATTTATTTTTAACATCAATCTTTATTAAACCAAGTTCAGAGAATTTAAACAATTCAAAATTATTATTAGCAAGCAAGTTAATACACTTATTTAAATTGTTATTTTTATCATTTGAAATTTCTTTTACTGTAAATGTAATCAATTTAAAATTTGGTAAAACAGACTTTCCACTTAATAAAATTTTTAGAGAATCTTCTTTGTAGTTTATATTTAGGTAATCGATATTTTTTCCACTTAAATTTTTTAAGTAGTATTCATCAAGTGTTTCAAAATTCACCATCTGTTCGTATGGAGATAAAGGTTCCTTTTGAGACTCATAAATTTCATATTCTTGAGACCCTGGAAATCTTGATTTAATTTTGACTCTTTGACTTTTAGTTGAAAAACCAATATTAATAACTTTTACATTATCGAATGTTTTATATTTATATTTTAAAATCTTATAATTTATTGCATCTAACTCAAATAAATACGCCTCTTGAATGTTTTTCATATGTTTATTTAATAAATCGAAATATAAACCTTCTTCTCCCCCTATATCAAAATATTTTATTTCTTTTGAAGAAGATATTTTTCTACTGATGCTTTTTACCAACAAATCATCCGGATTAAAAAATTTATAATTTCCTAATAAGCGATTAAGAAAATAGTATAGTTTGGAATAAACTTTTGATTCTTTACTGCTTATAGTTCTACTATTTAGAAAAGATATCAACTTATTTATTAAGATATAACTTATTTTTGGTAGAATTTTATAAAAAATTATAATAATTAACTTTATGAGATTAGAAGCAAGTTTCATCATTAATTTTACTTACTTAATTATGCCATTCAGGATTTTTATTATACCAATCTAAAGTTTGTACTAAACCATCTTCGAATTCTCTATCAAATACTCCTTTAAGACTTTCTAAAAGACTTGTATCCAAACCATACTTTATGTCATGACCTGGCCTGGTTGGGTCATGTTCTATTAATTTATAATTAAAATCTTTATTAAGGTGTTTGCCTATGAGCTCAACAATCTCAAGATTTGAAACTAAACTACTCCCAGAGATATTAACTTTTGGCGTTTCCATTTTTGAATCTTGAAAACTTTTTTCTTTTACTTTGTCATAGTTTTTTACTAAAAAAAGTATTGTTTTAGAAAGGTCTTCGTTATATAAATAATATCTACTTCCTGGAACATTTTTTGAATCTGTATGGACAACGATTTCTTCACCTGAAAGAATCTTCTTTATCGTATTGGGTATAAATTTTTCATAATGCTGCCTTTCACCATAAACATTTGAACAATGTGTTATTAAAACTGGTAACCCATAGGTATTTGCATAAGCAATAGTCACTTCTTCTGCTGCAGCCTTAGATGCTGAGTAAGGGTTTTTTGAATTATATCTGCTCCACTCTTTAAACTTTTCATTATTTATTGAAGGACCAAACACTTCATCTGTACTGAAGTAATAAAACAATTCAAGATCATTCAGTTCTCTTGAAGCTTCAAGAAGATTGAATGATCCGACAATATTATCTTCTATAAAAACACGAGGATTTTCAACTGATCTAGTTACGTGTGATGATGCACCAATGTGAATTACATAGTTAACATCTTTGATTTTTTCAATGAGATCACTAGATAAAGGAGCTTTCAAGTCATGATAAATAAACTTTAATCTTTGATGTGATGAGTCACCTTTTTCTTTATATATCTGATCGAGCCTTCTTAGGTCTCCCGCATAGCTCAATCTATCAATAGTTAATATTTCCCAGTCAGTAGATTGAAGCATTTCGTTTATAGCCATATGACCTATAAACCCTGCCCCGCCAGTTAGTAGAACTTTTTTACTCATATCTAAAATTATTTTAGCTAAATAGTTTTCATGTAGAGATAGGAAACTACAAATATCTTTGTCTTGTTAACAACCAATGGTAAGTTTGATCTTTCTTTCTAATAGGTAAAAAGAGATTTTTAAATAATTTAAGTAATATAAGTTAAATACAAAAATGAGAAATTATATTAAAAAATTAATAGTTAATAATTACACAATTAACTCATATTATGGAGGCTTTGGTAACAATCTTCAGCAACTCGCTTTAGGCATAATGTATTCTAATTTATATAAAAAAAATTTCTTTCCTAGGGAACATAATCTCTTAAATAGTTTTTCAATCATTAATAATTCATTTTCTCCAAATATTTTAAGAAAATATAGGTTTGATTCAAGATTTTTTTATTATGAAAGTAGTAGTGAAAAATTTACAAATAATCCAAAAACCGACAGTCCATTAAAAAATCGAGACTCCAAATATTATATTGAAAACTTTAATAATGTTTTTCAAGAGACTTTAGGTCCAAACTTGAATTTTACAAAAAATATTGATATAGGTGAAGATACACTTGTAATGCATATTCGAAGTGGTGATGTTTTTGAAAAAAGAGATGACAACGGAATTTTTGGAAATCAATATTACCTTCAAAACCCTCTTGTATACTATAAAAAGCTTATAGAAAATTACGAGAATACAATCATAGTAAGTTCGACTCCGTTAAATAATCCTGTAATAGAAAAATTAAAAAATAATAAAAAAGTTGAAATATCATCCTCAAACTTAGAAGAAGATTTCAATTTACTCTTAAATGCTAAAAATTTAGCAACTTCAGGTGTAGGGACATTTGCTATTGCTGCTGCATTGTCGTCAAAAAAATTAATAAATTTCCACTACTCAAACCTTTATTTTAATCACCATTTAAATCCAACAATGGTTAAAAATGTTAATCATCATAAATATCGTTTTAATGGATATCTAAACATCGGAGATAAATGGGATGGTGATAAAAAGCAAGTGCAAAAAATGCTTTCCTCCAAGATAGAAGTTATAGATATTTAAAATTTGTAATTCAATTACTATGACTGTATGAATAAAATTAATACGAGATATATTCCTATTTTCTTATTAATAATTTTTATATCTTTCTTGAATGTTGTAACGAATTCAGAAAAGCAAGCTACTTTAATAACTTTTTCTTTTTTGATTTTTCTATTAGGTTTTTTTAAATATTTTTTTGTAGAAGAAAAAAAAGAATCATTAATTTATTTCAAATTAAATAATTTAAATAACTTTTTAAATATTGCTTTTTTACTAACATTAACTATTTTAACTCAGAACAAATATCTTAATATTGAAACAATTACTTGGGATGTTCATTCGTATCTAGTAGCTGCTCAAGAAATTAATTATGGCTTTATCCCACTTGAGACACAGTGGGAATCAAAAGGACCTTTATTGCTCTACTTGTATAATTTTTTCTCGATAGCTTCAAATAAAAATTATATTGTCTTTAGATTGGTTAATGATCTAATTTTATTTATAAGTGTTCTTTTTTTGTATTTAACTGTTTTTAAAAGCACCGGAGATAAAGTTAAAGCTTTTTTATCATCTCTTTTATTTATATTGATTACTAGCTATGTGTGGTTTGTTAGTGAGTTTAGTGAAATTTATTGTTTGGCAATATTATCAATTATTTACTACTTGTTTAATACATATGAACATACAAATAAACTATTACTCTCTATAGGTTTTTTATTTGGAGTTTCTACATTAATAAACCAGGGAACTGTAATTTTTTTGATTCCTTATTTAATAGTTTTATTTAATGAGTACAAAAATAATAATCTAATTAAAAATACCTTTTATTTTTCTAGTGGCTTTCTATTTCCACATTTAATTTTTATTACAATTTACTTACTAAATGGTATGTTTGACGTCTATTTTTCACAATACTATTACATGCCCCTTGCTTACATTGAAGCAAATGAAAGCTCTCTTTATGAATTGAAAGTTGTAATGAGAAGGTTTTTTAAATATGATCTTTATCTTTACATTTCAATTTTTTCTATTTTAGTTTTTTCATTCCAAGCTTTTTATAAACAAATTATTTTAAAAAAATTTATGATATTAAATGATCTAGCCTACTTGAATTTATTAGCTGCTTTGGCTTTTTATTTTATTGCTGGTCATAATTATTATCACCATTTGTTTTATGTAATATTCTTTTTTTCAACAATGATTGTAAATATAGATCTTGCAAGTCAAAAGAACTTGATAATTGTATTATTGTTTTGTTCTTTAATATCTGTAGGATTTAAGACTTTTCAAGATTCTACAGATAATTTAATGAACTTAAATGAAGTGTATGAGAACTACCCACTTAGACAACTGTCTCAAGACATTGATAATAACTTTAAAAATGATCAATATGATATTTTAGCGATGGACTATGTATTAATTTTATATTATTTAGATAAACCAAATTTCTCATATATTGTTCACCCTTCCAACCATTATGAAGAATTTATAGTATCTGAATTACTTAGGCTTGAGAGAATTGAGACAAATGAATTTAACCATGTAAGTAAAATGATAGAGGATGAGCCGGAAGTAATAATATGTAGCGGAAAAATGATTATTAAAGGTGTGCCTCAAAATATAGATTTTTATAATTGTGCAATTGATGATTATAAGAAAAATTATAAAAAGATTGAAACTAAGAATTTAAAGGAAAATCAAAATCTGGATTACTATTCAGATCCATTTAAAGAAATCAACGTATATATAAAGCAAAATAACTAATAATAATGTGAAGATCATACATAAATGAACAAAATATTTACGAAATAATTCTTAAATACACAGATACTTTACTCTCAGTGATTTTGAATTAAAAAGTTAAAGTAAAATTCTCCTCATTTAAATTTGTATTTGGAATTTCCAACTCTGCTTTTGAAGATGGTATTTTTTTCAAGATCTCTTTTTTTGAATAAAAATTATAATTTTTATTAAAACTATCTGAATTCATAATCATAAAACCTCTACTTGAATTTAATATTATTTTATTCAGAGCAACGTCTTGTAAGCGCCTAGGTAATTCACTAAATGAATAATTTGAAATTACTAAATCATATTCTTTTTCAAATTTATCATCTAAAGTTAAGAATTTTGATTGAAAGTTTAAATCAAAATGGGATATAAATTTTTTAATCAGTAAATTAACGTCCTTCAAGTCAACAAATGTGTAGTTATCAATTTTAAGAATATCATTTAAGATAATGGCCTGCCCACCGTACCCCGCTCCTATTTCTATTACATTGTTTAGGTTTTTATTTTTAACTAATTTTTCTATTTGAAGACCCGTGCTTAAATACCTCAAAGCTGAAGCAGAAATAAAAGGCATATTATCTACAATTTTCATTAACTTTGGCGACCCAGGATTATCTAGCTTCTTACATATTTCATATATCTCTTTATTTGAAAGTCCGAATGATTCTTTTATATTATAAAAATATTTTTTTGCTAAATCTTCAGAAACATGTTCTAGAATTTTCATATATTGAGGATTCACTCTAAATGTTTGAAATATTTCTTCGTCTTTTGAAGCATCTCTACAAAATTTTGGGTATTCACCATTGTCTGATACAGATTTTCTATATTTAAAAAATCTTTTTATTCTATTAATTATTTTTTTTATTACTTTTTTCACTTAATTCTTATTTTGTCTTTCATAAAGTATTCTTATTTTATTATTTTTATTCGAAATCACTAAGTTAAATATTATTACAAAATTACTTATTATAAAAATAAATAAGCTAATTACAGGTATTCTATTTAGATAATTAATATCTTTCTTTTTTATTAAATCAAACTGAATAGCCCTACATCCTCTTTTGGTTGATGCATCTTGATTTAAAGTTTTACCATCTGACATTAGACAAGATGGAAAATCAATATCTGATTTTAATATTGAATAAGTTAAGAATTGTTTAGATATTGATTTATTCTTGCAATCAGATTTTAAATTGTTTACATTCCCACTTGTATGAAGCAATTCAACTAAAGAATTATCAAAAAGTAGAGTATTATTTATATTACAAAATATAGAGTATTCATTTTGAGCAACCAACTTTTCTGAAAAAACCTGGCTATTGTCTTTTGGATGTCCAGCGATAAAAAATATAGTAGATACATAAATAAAAATCATAATTATTTTATATACTTTTATAGTTGAGAATAGTTTTGCTACTAAAAATGAGAACGCTATTCCTAGGAAAAAAGCGTAGTAAAAAGTTTTAAAAGTGTCTGCTTTTATAGGATTAAAGTTTGGAGTTGGATAACCTAAAGAATTAATACCTAATAATATAATTCCAATTATCGGAGCTAAATAAAATTTTCTATAAATTTTGTCCTTATAAGAGAAATAGATTAAATAAAAATAGAAGATTATTGAAATTAAAAGACCTATATTTGCTCGTAAGTCATTTGGTTTTTCAGTTAAGTTTGTTCCTAATTTAACATCTCCAAGATAGACCCATCCTTCAATCCCATAATTTTTTTTATCTAGTTGATTGTCAATATTCTCTTTAATAGAACTATAAATAAAAAAATCTGAAGCTGAAGGAAATTTTTCTTCAGAATAATCTTGAGGTATTCCTGGAAATTCTGCAAGATTTCCAACCCATTCTGAATTT
>MDSW01143330.1_pt1 | contig 23304 bp, 14 predicted proteins | sample 811171 | NCBI WGS metagenome assembly MDSW01 (sample SAMN05326641, study PRJNA326480) | marine metagenome | isolation source: seawater | place: Atlantic Ocean: North West | collected 2012 | reverse complement strand
TGAGAGATGCAGGGGGCAGGATTTGAACCTGCGAACCATTACGGACTGGGACCTAAACCCAGCGCCTTTGACCAAGCTCGGCTACCCCTGCTTGAACATAGCGACGCGTCTCATGGTCAAAACTATTACACTCATGAATTCGCGAAAAATTATACAAATTAATGACAATATCCATAACCAAAAGTAAGCCCAACCTCATTTTAGATGTCAAAGATAGCAATATTGGGACTAGGTAATTGGGGTACTGCTTTAGCCAAAACATGGATGGATGCAAAACATGAAATTTCAGGATGGACCATAGAAAATGAAGTTTATGAGTCAATTACATCAAAATCAATAAATGAAAAATATTTACCTGATATTGAATTATCAGAAATGTATACTACGATGAGAATAGAAGAATGTCTAGAAAATGCTGAAATTATTGTATTAGCACTCCCTTCCTCCGTAATAATTGATGTTGTAAAAGATTTGATCCCGTTCCTTCGTCCAAGCCATGTTTTGATTGATTTAGCGAAAGGTTTTACGCCGAGTGGAGGATCTATCTCTGAAAATATTGTTCAATTATTACGTGCTGAAAATAAATTAAATCCTGTAGCCGTTATGACTGGTCCAACGATTGCACCTGAAGTTGCAAAGGGAGTAATTACTACAGCTTTAATTGCTTGCGAAGAGCAATTAGTTGCAAAGAAATTAGTTCAAAGACTAACTACAGAACATCTATTGCTTGAGGCAACAGATGATCCAATTGGAGCAGAATTATGGGGTGCTTACAAAAACATAGTTGCAGTTGCTTGTGGGATTTCTGATGGTTTAAAGAAGGTAACAGAAAAAGGCGGAGATAACCTAAAAGCAGCAATTTTTGCCAAAGGTTTCTCTGAAGGTTGTTTATTACTTTCAGAAATGGGAGCAAAGTCATCAACAGCATTTGGTCCAGCTGGTATAGGTGATCTATATGTTACTGCGGCATCTCCTTATGGGAGGAATCGTAGACTTGGAGAAAAATTAGGTTCCGGGCTTAATCTTAAGGAAGCAAGAGCCGAAATGCATATGGTTTCTGAAGGAGTAAATTCCACATATATTTTCCATAATAAATTAGCTGAAATGGGAAAAGATAATAATTTTATATCAACATTAAAGTCCTTATTAGATGATGAAATTGATGCAGAAACCTGTATTACTAAATTACTAAGTTGATTAACAAGATTTAATCGTTCACGCCGTGTGGAGGTAATGAGTCAGATGGCATTAAGTGACCTAACAAAACTAGAATCAAAATTATATCTTTGGTTATGTAAATCTGATTTTGAAAGTGTTCCTTGGTCTACTCCTAAAGCCGCAAAAGCATTTAATGTAAAGCAAGAAGAAATTTATGAAGCTCTTTCAGCATTAACCAGAAAAATACCTAATGATATTCAAATTTACTATGAAGATGGATCTATTAGAATTTCTGCTGAACAATAGTAAATCATATTATCTAATGAAATGGTAGGGTTTGAACATGGGAAGCGGTCATTTTGTCAATGAAGCAGAAGAAATGTATTTACAAAAGTTATTTGAATTTTGGGAAATTGATCAAGAAAAGTCGGTTAGAACTAAAGATTTAGCTAATAGTTTGAAAGTTAAAGATGCTTCAGCAACTGGAATGATTCAAAAGCTATCTGAGAAAGGTTTAGTCTCTTATGAAAAATATAAAGGGGTTAAATTTACCAATAATGGTTTAAAAATCGGTAGGCAGATAAAAAGAAGACATCGTCTTTTAGAGTGTCTATTAATTGATGTAATGGGTTTCAAAGGAGACGCTCATGAAGCCGCTTGTAGAATGGAGCATGCTATGGATGATGAGTTAGAATTTGCATTATCAGAATTATTAGGTGATCCTGAAATTGATCCAAGTGGTAGTCCAATTCCTCCTGCTGAAAATGATTTAGTTAGAAATAATCTTAATCCAAAAAGAGATATAGTAATTCTAAATTCTTTAAAAAACGGTCAAAGTGGTGAAATATCTGCAATTATGTTTAATGATGAAAAATCGAAATATATCTCAACTTTAGGATTAAAAATTGGGGTTGAAATATCTAAGAAAAACGATTTAATTCATATTGGAGATGATGAACATTTGGACTTTGATACATATTTTGGGAATAAAATATTAATTAGAATCGACTCCTAATTCTAACCATTCAAGAATTATTTCTTCTGCCCAGGGATCATTACTATTAGAATTACCAATTTGTGTTACTGTAATAACCTGTAATTCTCCACCCCAATTGACTTGATAGGCAGTAATGAGTTCACCAACCACAGTATTTTCAAAAGGAAAGTCTGTGATAATTTGTCTCTTACTAACTACTAAAGATAAATTTACAGTTTCTTCTGAATTTTTATAGGTATGTTTAGATTCAGAATTTATTTTTTCGAGTCTAAAATCATCTGGATTTAAACCTAAACGAATTGCTGTTTCTTCTAATCTTGATTCATCAATATGTAATGTTTCAACAATAAATGATGTTGAATGATCTACTAACCAAGGGCAAAAAGTTGCTGGAACTCGTTGATGTAATACAGTTACAACCGCAGGTGAATCTAAATTTCTATCCAACAACCATACATTTTGAGATGATGCTGGCCAAAATGAGACTCGCTCATCATCAACAATTATTGGGTCTCCCCATTCATTTGGAGTACCTGGATCAGAAATTGGAATAGATGCGCATAATAAAATTAAAATTAACCAAAGGCCTAAAAAAAATGTCCTAGGTTTGTACTTTGAAGACCAACTATCTCTTTGTTTTTTATCAATTACTTGAGAAGGTAAAATAAAACTAATAAAAATAAAAAGTCCGTTAAATGGTACTACCCAGAGTAATATATGTGAAATAAGTAGAATATCAAAAAGTAATTTTCCTAGTATTTCTCTCAATTCATTAATCCTTAACTTTAAACCCTTATTGTTATGTGTAAATAACAATAATGTAAGTAAAAATGAAAAAAATATAGGAATAATCCATGCAACTAAACTTAACATCTCAATATCCATTGGTAATCATTCTAAGAGAAAAGGGCTTGTAAGAATTACAACGATAAGAGGGGTTTTCATGTATTGTTCAATCACACCGTTTAATGGCAGAGGCATTGCTTGAGCTAAATGGTATTGATTACCACCATAAAATAGCCTCTCCTACACTTTTAAAACCGTTCAATAAAATTGAGGGATTGGGCATAAAAAATATTTCATTGAATCTAGTTTCTGGAAACATAATTGGTCTAGTTGGACCAAATGGAGCAGGAAAAACAACTTTAATGAAATTACTAGCAGGGCTATTGATTCCCGATAATGGAAAAATTATTTTCAATGGTAAAGAATTGCAAAATATGATCCGCCCTAATTGGACAAAAAAAATGATTGGAATGATGCATGAAAATGTTCATTGGTATGGTTCCTCAACTCCATTTAAAGTAATTGAAAGATTATTTACTATTAGAAATATGAAAAATAATAAAATTGAAAAATTTTTGGATTTTGTTGGTTTAGGAATTAAAGCACATGATTCTTTAGATTCTTTATCTCAAGGAATGCACCAAAGATTATCATTAGCATGCGCATTAATTGGAAGTCCTGATATTCTACTTTTAGATGAACCAATGAATGGACTAGATCCTGTTGCAAGAGAGGCATTTGCTGGAGTTTTAAAAAATTTAGCGAAACAAGGTAAAGCAATACTCATTTCAAGTCATCAACTAGCTGAATTAGAACGAATGGTTGATTCAGTAATCTTAATGCATGAAGGAGAAATTATTGAAAAAGGTAATCTTGAAGAAATTCGTAATAAATATGAGATTAATAATGACTTGATTTTAAAATTTCCAACTAAAGTTACAAATATAAAAGAAATATTGTCAAAAAATAAATTTGAAAATTTAAATTACGAACAATATAAAGAAGGAGATTCTTTTACAATAAAAATTAATTCTCCAAAAGGTGGATGGGACATTACAACTAAACAAGAAATTCTAGAATGTTTTATGTCAAGTAAAATTATTCCATTTGATTTTAGATCTCAAAAAATTGAGCTTGTAGAAATTTTATCTGCTGTAACGGGGTTAGATGTTGAAAAGGTGGGAATGTCTCTTCGAGGTAAAAATGGGTGAAAATATGAATAATTATATTGAAATACTCAAACTATTATTTAAATTATCCAAAATGGAAATTAAAAATAATTTATTTACTATTAGAATGATGGTTTTAATGCCTATTTTATTATTATTTATTGGCGGTGCAAGTTGGGGTTTTTCAGATCAAAATGCACAATTACCTGCAGATGTTTCGGCTAATACTCCATTTGAGGTGTTATTTTTAACAAGTGTTTTCGTACTCTTTTCTGCAACTTTAGGTGTAGTTTTAATTGGATTTGATGGAATAAGTCGTAAAAAAAATTCTAGATTATTAGCAATTGAATTTTGTCAACCCACTAGTCGAACAATTCTTGGTTTATCACAATTATTTGGAGTTTGGTTAACCGTTGCACTTCCAACAATAATTATTTCATTATTTTCAATATTACTTATTTACAAACAAATGAATGCATTTCCAACCATTGGTGAAATAATTTTATTCATCTTTGCTACTTCATTGGTATTATTATGGTATGCATCAATTCAATTACTAGTTTCTAGTATTGCAAAAGATGTTGGTTCTGCAGTAACTTTAGGTGTAGGTACATGGCTATTATTTACAATGATATGGTTACTAATTACAGCACTGTTAGCAACACTTCTAGGTGTAGATGCAACAGATACCAATAATTCTCAATTTGCTTTATTTAGTTCAAAAGTAGATATGTTTTCACCAAACGGGCTTTATCAATTATTATTAGAAGCAAAATTAGAGAATATTTCTAGAGATTTACCAATTTGGCAGTTGAGTATTGCAACAATTTGTTGGACTTTTATTCCTTCTTCATTCTTTATATGGAGATTTAACAAATTGGCTGTATAAGGCAAATTTTGCATATTTAGACCAAGACTATTATCAAAGGGCAGTCAAGTCCGTAAGCCATGGCAATGAATAATAAATTGACATTGTACCGTTGGATGCCATTAATCTTGGCTGGAATTATGGTACTTTCTAGTGTTTCATTATTAACGGGAAATACTACTGAATTAAATAACGAAAACTTCGTTGAAAATACTGATTCTAGGCAATCACCTGAGGATCAATTAGTAGCTGAATGTGAAGGCATTACTTTCGAAGATATGTTTGTATATACTCATGCTCTTTTTGACATTACAATTAATGATGATTGGAAAAGTGCTGATGTTTGGGGTATCGGATGGGTAAATGGTTCGGAAGCTGCTGAAGTAAGAAAAGACATTGATGAATTAATGTCTCAGATTCCTGGAAATGATGCAACAAACCCATTAACACCTAGTGCACAAGGAAATGATGGCAAATATTCCACTGATGAAAGAGATGCTCTTGAAGACATAGGTTCTTCTTGTGTAGAAAAGACAACAGTTAGATTTGGGTTAAACGATGTATTACATCGGGAAGATGGAGAATGGAATAATATGTCTTGGGTTGGAGATACATTACTTCTTTCTGATCAAGAAATTGGTTGTGTTTTAGGACAAGGCGGTGATCCTCAAGGGTGTGAAATAACTTCCGTTGAGGAAGAAGACGCAACATATGAAGATGGTTGTGATGGCAAAGGAGATAGTGACTGCCAATGGGTTGATGTTACAAGTCAAAGAGATTTTGTTCTATGGGTTCATGGAACTACAACATTCGATAAAATTGATTATAATTCATTTACTCTAGCTGTAAATTCTACAAATATTAGTTCTGCAAGTTTAAAAATTACTATGCCTACAACTCCTGAACCTATTAGATTAGGTGATACTCAATCTAACTTGAATTGTGATAGCGTATGGGAAGATGAAGGAGTAACATATACTGCTGATTGTGAAAGTACCACTATTTTTGATAAAGCAACAAATTCAAAAATGGTAAATGGAGGAAATAATTTCCAATTTGAAACTGATTTTGCATATAATTTCGACCTATGGCCTGCTAATCAACATGATTTCTTTGACTTTACAACTGAAGAACCTGAGGATAATAATCCTCCAGATTGGACAGAACAAGCACCCATAAATGGTGGGATGATTCCAATCATGTCTGATGAAGAACAAATAATATTTACAGGAGAACAAATTTCTTCTTGGTACAGTGATGATTATAGCCCTGCACAAATGGATTGTTTTGATGAAGATGGTCTTGAATTAAATCAAGATAATGAGGGAAATATGCTATGGGGTCCTGGTTTTACTGGAGCAATTGTTTGTAATTTAATAGATGGAAGTGGGCAAGTAAGTTCTACAAAAAACTTTGACATTAGCATAGCATTGTCTTTGAATGCTCCAGTCACAGAAATATCTGGGGATTCAGTAGAAATCACAGTAACTCCTAATGTTGATAGTATCTGCTATGTTTTAGAACCTATGCAAGATGAAGTGATTATTGAATCTGAAGGTGAAGATGATGAACATTGTAGTCAAAGTTCTACTGGAACTGACACGATTACATTAGACGGTCTGGAAGCATTAAAACCTGGCCCGGTTATGATAAAAATTAGATGGATTGGAGATAATATAGCAGTAGGAAATCATTTTGAAATCGATTTAGGACTAACAATCCCAAGTACTCCACCCATCGTTCAAATTACTGATTATAATTGGTTAGATCAAGACGGGGATGGTATTGTTGACACTTATGTATTATCTGGTCAATTTAGTGATCCAGATGGAGAAGAAGTTTCTCTCTCAATTACAATGAACGGTGGGGCAGCAGGTACAATAGAAGTTAATGGTGCAGAATGGACTTCTGCTGGAATTCCTTTCTATAATTATGAAGCGGGTGACTATACTATTGTTATCGAAGCGTGTGATTCTTCAGGTGCTTGTGTAACTGTTGAAAAATTAGTTCCAAATCTTTACTGGGCGGAAGAAACGGGCCCAACTGTTGATCCTACGGTTTTGCCTGAACCAGCCATTGATGAGAGTATGCCTGCTCCAGGGATAGGTATTACATTAGCTGGAATTGCAATAGCGTTATTTGCTTCTAGAAAAAGGCAAGATTAGAATTAAAAGGTGACACACTATGTTTCGAGGAAATATTGTGCGTCCAAGTCATGAAGGTGGATTATTAATCTCTTTTACAGGATCTTCACCAGCACTTGGTTCAAGTATTGAAACTGAAAATGGAGTGCGCTTAGGGAAAGTGGATACTGTATTAGGTTCTATTCACGAACCTTGGGTTCATGTTTATCCTGTTATTAAAGGATTAGACATTGTAGATGTTTTAGGCGAAAATGCAATAATTACAAATAAAAAAAGTTTCCAAAATAGTAAACCTCGTAGAGATGATCGAAGATCAAACTTTTCAAGAAACGATAGAAGAAACGATAAGAAGATCTTTAATGATAATGATTGGATTTGTCCAAAATGTAAAAATGATAATTTCTCATGGAGAGAAAGGTGTAATAAATGTTCAGCTCCAAAACCAAAAGATGTTGGTAGTAGAACTGAAAGACCAAAATGGGGTAGAAATGATAACCGATCTGAAAGACCAAAATGGGGTAGAAATGATAACCGATCTGAAAGACCAAGAAGAGGTAGAGACGATAACCGATCTGAAAGACCAAGAAGAGAGGGCAGAAAATTTGAAAATAATAAAAAATCTGATTCTAGAAGCTCAATAAACAGATCTCCAAAAAGACTTCGAGGAAAATCTAGAACTCATTTCAAAAATCGAGAATTGGATGATATTTTCAAAAATCGAGATAGATAAGGCGGGATTGAAATTTCTAATGAATCTAGTGACGAATATTATCTAGATGCGATTGATGCTGAAAATAATAGTGATTTTGAAAAAGCATTGGAATTAGCGGAAAAAGCAGTAAAAATAGATCCAGAACATTCAGATGCATGGTGGATGATTTCCACATTACTAATTCCAAAAAAAGAACGGCCAACACTGATTAATGCAAGTAGATCATTAAATGCTTGTAAGAAGGTAATTAAACTTCAACCAAACCATATTGACGCTTGGATTCGAGGTGGAAGAATACTATCAGACGAATTAGGGATGTATGATAAGGCATTAGAGTGGTGGCATGAAAGAAGAAAAGTAGATCCTACAGATTCTCAAGCAGTAATTGAAACTGTTGCATTATTAGCAGATTTAGGATTATATCATCAATCTCTTGATGAATTACAAAGAGTTTGGGACCCTGGGATGAAACAACTAAATTTCGAACAACAAAAAAGATTGGCAAGATTACATCAGTTAGTTAAGAAAGTTGCAATAGATGAAGGCCAAACAGATTATTTTAGACCTTGGAATTTACGTGATTCTGGATGGAAAATAATACGTGAAAGAATGCATAGGGGTCCCGCAAATGAGACATTAATTTACTTATTATTAGTAGCTCCAATACTACTAATTGTTGTAATGTTTTCTCCAAATAGTGGTGGATTTGGAAATTTATTATTTTTAGTACTAATGATGCTAATTATTACATTAGGTGGGATGAGATTTGCTAAAAAGCTTGCAATGATTCAAAATCGTCCCGCATTCAATTTAATCAGGGCTATGGATATAGAAACTACATCCGGTAGAATTGTTATCACAGATGATATTAGAAATTCAAGATTATACAAATTTCTTCTTACAAATAGACCTACTGCATTCAGACAAAGATTAAACTCAATTGTCGAAGCAAATGAAAAAATAAGTAGGCAATGGAGACCTATGGTTCCAAATTTTGATGAAATATCTTTACCATCTTCTGAAGAAGAATGATTCTATTAATATCTGTAATGTTCTGGTTTATATGGACCTTCAATATCTACACTAATGTAATCTGCTTGGTCTTTTGACATGATTGTTAATTTACACCCTATTTTTTCAAGGTGTAAACGAGCTACCTCTTCATCTAAATATTTAGGTAAAATGTAAACTTTATTTTCATAGTTTTCTTTATTCTTCCATAAATCAATTTGTGCTAAAGTCTGATTAGTGAAACTATTAGACATCACAAAACTAGGATGGCCAGTAGCACAACCAAGATTAACTAGACGACCCGATGCTAATAAAAATATACTATTTCCAGAAGAAAACGTGAACTTGTCTACTTGGGGTTTAATATTAATTTTCTCTACATCTGTCAGGCTCTCTAATGCATCTACTTGAATTTCATTATCAAAATGACCAATGTTACAAACTATTGCTTGATCTTTCATTTTTCTCATATGTTCTGTAGTAATAATATCTTTATTACCTGTAGCGGTGACATAAATGTCTGCACTACCAAGTGTGTCTTCAACGGTTAAAACACTAAACCCTTCCATGGCAGCTTGCAAAGCACATATTGGATCAACTTCTGTAACGATTACTTTTGCACCCATTAATTTCAAAGCCTGAGCAGACCCTTTGCCCACATCTCCATAACCACATACGACTGCAGTTTTACCTGCTATCATTACATCTGTCGCTCTTTTTAAGGCATCGACTAATGATTCTCTACAACCATATAAATTATCAAATTTGGATTTTGTTACAGAGTCATTTACATTTATTGCTGGGAATAATAATGAATTTGATTTAACCCACTGATAAAGTCGATGAACACCAGTAGTAGTCTCTTCTGAAACCCCCTTACATTCTGCTACAACATTTGTCCAATAATTAGGATGTTCAACATGTACTTTCTTTAAAAGATTTTTAATACATTGTTCTTCTTGATTCTCTGTAGATTCATTAACCCAATCACTTCCTTGTTCTAATTCATACCCCTTATGGATTAGTAATGTAGCATCACCACCATCATCTACGATTAAATTAGGTCCAAGATTTGAACCATGATTTATTGCTTTGAATGTACAATCCCAATACTCTTCTAAATTCATTCCTTTCCATGCAAATACGGGAACTCCAGAAGTTGCAATTGCTGCAGCTGCATGATCTTGTGTTGAAAAGATATTACAACTAGCCCATCTAACTGATGCACCTAAATCAACAAGTGTTTCGATTAAAACTGCTGTCTGTATAGTCATGTGTAATGAGCCTGTAATTCGGACACCTGTAAGTGGTTTTTCTGATTTGTATTTTTCTCTAACAGACATTAAACCTGGCATTTCATGCTCTGCGATATCAATCTCTTTACGGCCAAAATCATCTAAAGAAATATCTGCAACTTTGTAGTTTTCTGTTTCATCCATAACTAACCCATCCTACAAGCAAATTCGATTAAAGGTGTCATTTAAACCTATCAGCAAATTGCATAGCATATGCTCTCGCTTGAGCCTCAGGATACCCTTGAGCAATCAATTGTTGTACATATGCTTCCATCTTTGGGTTTGTTGCTTGAGCTGAAGGTTGAGCTGCTGGCATAGGAGTTGTTGCTGTTGCAGTACCTACTCCTCCGGCCCCAACATTAGCTACTCCTCCCGATGCTGCCTGTTGTTGTGCAATATATGCTTGAGCGTAAGTCCTTGCTGTTTCTTCTGGATATCCTTGAGCAACTAATTGTTGAACATATGCTTCAACTGCATCCATTTCACCAACATCTCCACCAAAACTATCATCCATTTCGGATTCTCCTCGTCCTCTGACAAATAATAATGTTAAAATTAAAGCAATCACTATAAACACAATAACACCTCCAACTAAAATCAAGGTATTTCCAGCAGCACCTGATTCAGTATCTGCATTGGTATTAGTATTATCATTTTGACCTTCATTATCTGTAGTTGATGAATCCATATTATTTGTTAACGTAATTGTAAAATTCTCTGATAAATCATAACTAGACCCTTCAATTATTCGAAGATAAATTACAATTGAATTACTTGTTCCAACATCACCATAAGATTTTGAAATATTTATACTTAAATCAACTACGTCTCCCTGATTCTTATTTGCTCCGGAATCATAAGTCCCATCAGTCTGCATATTTGCTTTATCAACAAATTCTAATGTTCTAGGATCTACTGTAGAAGCTTCAATTACCACTCCACCAGCTTCTACACCAGAAGTAAGTGTTACTGAAAAAGATACTTCATTATCTGAATCTTCTGAATCATCTAATGTACATGGATCATTTTTATCAATTCCACAAGAGATTGTATCTTCAAATTCCCATACTGGTGGTTCATCTACTAAATCTGGAGAAACAACCTGGAAATAAATTCTAGTTGTTGCACTTGGGTTCATTGCATTATCATATACTATTAAATCAAACCAAATTAGTGAGTCTTCAAATGTTGTATCTCTATCTGCTGTTACATGAGTAAACTGGAATTGGAAATATGGAGCCGCTTTATTGGGATCATCATCATCATCAACATCTCCAAATATTTTAATATCCTTAAATTGAGTATATTTGATTGGATAATCATTAGTTACTCTCCATTCATACCATTTGATTCCAGTTCCTTCTCCAACCCAATCAAGATCTTTGCTATCACTAGCATCGAAGTAAACCCATACTCCGGTATCTGAAGTATAATCTGAATCTATATCATCTGGTAAAATTATTTGATAAACATCTCTAGCCTCTCCACCATATTCCTTTGTAGGGTTTTCTGGATGTGGTTTTACCTTTTCATCATCTGTTTTATCTGATCCCCACTCAATCTCAAATTCAGCATCAGGCGCGTCTGAATCTGCACCAACATCATCAGTTACAACTTGAAGGAATAATGACCTTCCATGTCCCTGATCATTATAGAGATACAATGTGATATTCCAAGTAGCTCCTTGGTTACAATCAAAGACGACCGATGGTGTTTCCTGGCAGAATGTCGCAGTTACTGAATCTGTATTCTGTACTAAAAGTGGATTAGTATTTGCTTCATCAATTTTTTCATTGTTCCAATCTGTCGGACCCTGTACAACCCAATTAGCTTCTAATCCTTCTAAATTGGAAAAGAAAGAGAGATCTACTTCTTGGTTACTCTTAATGTAGAATATTTCATAATCTCTGTCTTGTGATATCTCTGTGAAATCATATCCTTGATCAGGACAGACTTGTATATTCAATCTTCCACATGGTTCACTACCGTCTACTTCAAGTCCTAATTCTGTGCCAAAAGAGCCAAAGTCTGAATATTCAGTAACCATATATTTTAACATATTTTTTAGAAGTGGGAAATTAGTAGTAGAATTTTGCTCTACATTTAGTGTAGTTGCAATTAATCCACCATCTCCAATATTACATGTACTTAATAGACTATTCAATCTATTTTCTGTTTTGTGTCTAATTATATTTTGGAAAGTACCATCACCAATCATAGAATCTCTACAATTTCCTAAAGGTACTGTAGTTAATGCTCCTCTAACTGTTTTATCTTGATCATTTAATGATTGAGTATTCAATACTGAATCTGCGACCCAGGATTGGTTTTTATCATTGGCATCTTTATATATATGCCACTTTTCCATAATCGTTGTATCAACACCATCAAGAAGTGGGTGGAATTGTTCTCCAATAACTAAGTCATTATATTGTACTTTATCTTCATTAGCTGTACCTGTATTTGAAACTGTAATTCCTAAAGGTAATCTTCCTCCTGTAGTAGATTGATAATATGACTGGTAAGGTCCAAGATGCATTTCAATTGTACCTCCAGCATTCATAAATCCTTCAAATGTAATTTTCTCAGTACTAATCCCTTCTGCAAATTGTTGAGCGGTTGCATCATTTTGCATAGGCATTAAAATTTTCTCAAATCCGTTGGCTCCCTTAACAGAGGTTCCAAGCCAATTATTTGAAAGATAAGTGTCCCAATCTTCTGCCATATTAAGTTGAGTATGGGTCATCCCAAGATCTGCCAGATTATTTTTAACTTTGGCGCCGTCTGCACCATTTGCGAAATCAGATAATATCAATACATCAATTTGTTCAGAGAATGTTGCAGTAAAATTAGGATCATTACCACTTAATCCTCCACCTACAAGATATGCTTTGAATCCAACTCTATACTCTTTATTATTCTCCCAATTGATAAAGATTGGGAAATCTACAACTTCTGATTCTGATGGTTGAAGTTCATACACTTTAGTAGTAGATTCATTAAATACCATATTTCCTGTAGATGTTTCTATTACCTCTAAATTAAAAACATAATTTCCAGCTAATACACCATTACCTACTTGTGCACTAAATTCATGATTTGCAACTTCATCAATAGGATAAACGCACTGATGTGTATTGTCATCAACACATTTTAGATAATTTATTGTGCTAGGATAAATTTTTAGGTTTACACTATCTACATTGAATGTTGATCTTGTTTTATTATTCTCTACTACAATTTCTTCTTCACCAAACCAAGATGTTCCGGATGTTTGATTATCAAAAGATGTAGTTACTTCGAACCGGTAAACTCCTGGTCCGAAATCATGCATTCCAAAATCAACTTCTACTTCTTCTTGTGCATCAACACCAGTAACTGTTTCAGTATATGTTGTATCAACTGCAAAAGTATATTGTTTTACAGATACATTATCAATTGCAACACCAAGATATCCATTATTTTGGCCGTTATATCCATCGGAGTTTGATTCAAAATGAAATGTAATGTCTACATCTTCTGAACCGTCTAATGAAGTACACTCAGTATAATAATAACCACCAATTACTCTTGAAGTATTCAACAAATAAAGATGAGTGAAATCAATAGAAGTTGACTTAACTTCTCCATCTGAGTTGAAAATAAATTGTGATTCTCTACCATTGTTTGGGTCTACAACGTCACCAACATATTCAATTTCATCAGATGAACAATAATTATCATTATTATAATCGTTATATTGACCATAAATAATTCCTTCAAATTGTTCATCTACTCCTATTGTTCCATCGCCATTTACATCTTTAGACCATTCTACGAATAATTGTACTGTATCTTCATAATTATAATATGACCCATTATTACTAATATAGTAATGTGTATCTGCAAAATATTCAAAACTTAAAGCCGCATAATTTCCTCCAAGATTAGATAAATCAATATTTGTAATACTCAAATTTTCATTCCAATTATCTCCATAACCTTTCTGACTAGTTTCTAAAACATCAGGATGGCCAAACCAGTATGCTGAACTACCAATTGTTGAATCAGGAATATCCGAATCATCTATAATATCTCCCTGTCCATCACCATCATCATCAATATGAATATACTTTTGAGCATTCTCAAAGGTTTCACTACACAACTTTTGATCCCCATCTGAATCTACAGGGCCACAATACAATTGTGATGGAACTGCAAATAAAATTGAAGCCTCGACATTAAAGTCCATCTCAGTATTTCCATAATTTGTAACTGTTGCTTTCATAGGTAATTCACCTTCAGCATATAATCCACCATCATCAAAGAAATCTACACTTACAACTGCAGGATCAAATAAATTTTGAGTTGTTACGAAATATTTCAATTCATTATTGATTTCTTGCTCATCGGTCCAAGAAGCATCTGGAGTAATTTGTGCACTAATTCGATATGTTTTATCATTTTCAAAATTAAATGGAACTTGTTCTATTATTTCATCACCTGGTTCAAGATTATTTACTGTAACGGGTTGATTACTATCATAAATTGTTGTAAATGATGTTTGTTGCTTTGAAATTGATATATTATCAAAAGCAAACCCATCAAGTCCTGACCAATATGTTTCGTTTTCATATCCTATACTGCCTTCGAAACCACTACGGAATCTAAATCTTAAATCTACAACTTCACCTGCCCAATTTGATAAGTCAAATTGTCCAAGTCCTTCAGCAGTATACGGTTGCCAACCATAATGAGTTCCACTGTAAAGTCCACTTGCCGTTCCAGGAGAGAATCTTTCAGGATCATCATTAATAATTTGATTTAATACTCGATCATTATCAAAACCACCCCATTGAGCAACTCCTGCCGGACAATAACCGTCAATGATAGCTAAGAATGGGCATGAAATAGGTTGCCATCCTCCATCTTCTGTATTGATCTCAATAAAACCTGTATCATCATAAACCCAATACATTGCAAAGAAACCATTACCAGCGTTACCTAATCCTGTATAATCATATGAGCCGAATAAATCTAAACTTAACCAAGCACGATCTGCCCCTGTCAAATCCACATCATTCAAAATTAATGCTTCATCCCAATTTTTCTCATAACCAGACCAAACTGTACCCGAAGAGTTTTGTAAATATGTTCCTGCCCAATAAAAATCTGTGGGATTATTACCTTCCCAATTAGCCTGATATGAATTATTGTTTGGTTCATCTCCTTCATCTGAAGAACCTGTAATGGTTTGGTCTTCAATATGCCAATGAATATCTTCATCTGGTAAATATTCATGTGTAGTCCAAGTACATCCTCCAGAACATCCTCCAGACTCTTCAGAGTCATCAAATGTGTTAGCATAAACTGTTGTATTTGCACTAGAAGCCTGATTAATTTCATCAATAGTTAATCCTAAATCAAAAGTTCCAGTTAATTCCTCCATTCCTCCGTTTACTAATGTTAAATTAACATCCCTAGTACCTTCTCCGACAATTCCATAATACTTATCTGTGGGGCCTATTTCTATATCCTCTAAAGCCAAATCTTTGTAATCCATTTCAATTATAGTTATGTGGTCATATTGGCCATTCCAACCCCTACTTTCTGCCCAGTAATATGGATTACCCCAAGAATAATCTGTATAACCAACCACAATATCAGGGGCGCTATTTGGAGATCCTACAAATTGATCTACAGTAGCAAATGAGGCTCTTGTCCCTACATCATAAGATAAAGGTGCTTTGTATCCATTAGTTTTTGAAAGTACAACTTGTACACTGGAAATAGTATCAAAATAATATTCTGTTCCTTGTTGTCCCGAGGAAGAAGTATATTCAAATCCTTCTAATAATGTTGGAACTATAAAATCGGGTTTACCGTCGTTATTAAGTTCTGAAATTGAAACTGAAAAAGCAACATAAGGTCCAAAATATTCCTCCTGAACTGCTGACCATGGTCCTGTTCCTGTACGAGATACAAATGTAATGTTTTGAGAGTTTTCATCTGTCATTGCAACTGTATCAATAAATCCATCTTCATCAATATCCTTAATCGCAAAGCTTCCATAATCCGTATTCAAGTTGACTTCAACGGGATTATTTGTTGAAGAGCCGCTCGTTTGAGATGTTGCATCTATTGGGAATCTACCTCCTGCTAAAGTACAGTCAAATTCAACTACCGTTACATTATCTCCTGTACCTGGGTTAGTTAATTGACCAGTTGTATAATCTATCCCATAACTTCTTAGAAGCCAGATGTCATTATCTTCGCAATCTGCGGGGTTCACTTGTCCGCTCGGTAAAGTAGCTAAATCTTCACCCTTATTTCCAATATTAAACTCTCTAAATGAAAAAGTAGTAGATTGGCCTAAAGAAGTTAATTCTGAAGAAGGTACTGTAGGATTAGGTCCTGGATAAATAACTAAATTTTGGGTAGTTAAATCTGTTGCTAATTCCAATACAGCAATATCATCATTACCATCTCCTTCAAAATCTCCTACTTTAACATCCCAAACATAAAAGTGAGTGAAACGTTCACCTATTGAGAAAGTTCTTGAATCACAACCATCATTACTAATAATTGTAACATTACCTGGCTGTGGTGGTTGATTAAATGGTAAATTCGCTTGCCAAATAACAATGTCTGCGGGGCCATTAGCATTATTTTTAATTTCAACTTTATCTGCAAATGCTATATCTGTCCAATCTGCTTCTCTACGTGGTGAATTAGATACCCAAACATCAGTTCTTTCTGTGAAATCTCCAAACCCGTCATTCCAAAGTACTGTAATTCTATGTGAGTAGTCCGTAGCTATTGCAAGATCTTTATGGCCATCACAATCAAAATCTGCAATTGCAATATCAGTAGGGTTGTAATGGGTCGTATATTGTCTTGTAATCGCAGCTCCAGCAAAATCAATTGCTGCGAGGCTAGATAATAACATTATCAAAACTAAAGATATGCTTCTGAAACGTTTGCTACCAAGATGTTGCTCTCTAATCATGTCTAATCACTAATGCATGCGACTCGCAAATCGTTATTATCCCTTTGGTTTTGTGTTCTAGGGTAATTCCACCCACTACGTGGGTGAGATTTTAGTAAAAAAGGTGTAAAAAATCAGGAATTCATCCAAGAAGGAATTGGACCGAAAGAAATTTTACTACCTGCGGTTTTTTTCATTAATTTTCCCATCCTGTATAATTTTTCTAGCCATAATTCTAATTCCATTCCTTCCATATCTGACATTTTTTCTGATGCTACAGCTTCAATAGTATCAAAAGGTAAAGTAGTAACTCCGAATCGACTTAAAGAGATTTTGAATAACTCTGCTAACCAAGCTTCAGACATAGGGTCTAAGACTAATGGACCTGATTTAGGCTCTGGCGCTTCTAACTGATCGAATTCTTCTGCTAATTCTTCAATTGTGGGAGGTTCTTGAGCAGCAGCACCATAACTTTCTAATTTTGAATCAATATCTAAACTTCCAATAGGTCGTAAAATAATTGGAATCCTTGAAGGATCTGGAGTTGGGCCCATATTACTAACATTTTCATCCTCCGATATCAAAGATTCGTTTACCTCTTCAGTTACTTCTGAATTAACTCCAAATTTTAACGGATGTAACCAACCTTTCTCGGTTAAACTAAGTTCAGATACTAAGTCCTTAACCCAAACTGAATCTCCTTCAATAACAATCTCAATATCATCTTCAGTCTCTTGATATACATATCTTACAGGTCCGTATATCTCTGGCTGCATATACACGGATTTTTAATCCATTATTTATATTTAGCATACTGATTATTTTGCTAAATTTCTTAAAACTGTATGTAAAATTCCACCATTCATATAATATTCAACTTCTACTGGAGTATCTAACCTAACTTGTGCTTGAAAGATTATATTTTTCCCATCTTCCTTTGTTGCAACAATATCAATCATCTGTAATGGTTTAACATCTTCATTAATTGGTATTGAAAAATATTCAGTTCCATCTAACCCTAAAGATTCTGCATCTTCACCAGATTTAAAACATAAAGGCAATACTCCCATTCCAACCAAATTAGAACGATGGATTCTCTCAAATGACGTGGAAATTACAGCCTTTACTCCGAGTAATAACGTACCTTTTGCGGCCCAATCTCTACTACTTCCTGTACCATATTGACTTCCTGCTATCACGATTAAAGGGATATCTTCAGATTGATACTTCATAGATGCATCATAAACATCCATAACTTCATCTGTTGGAAAATAAGTTGTATATCCTCCTTCTGTATTTGGTGCTAAATGATTTCTTATTCTTACATTCGCAAAAGTTCCTCTCATCATTACTTTATGATTCCCTCTGCGACTACCAAATGAATTAAAATCAGAAAATTCCACACCATTTCCAACTAAGTATCGACCTGCGGGTCCTTTTGAAGGAAAGGCTCCTGCGGGTGAAATATGATCTGTGGTGACTGAATCACCTAATTTTAATAATACTCTTGCATTTTTAATAGGTTTCAAAGAATCAGGTTGTGGTTTTATTCCTTCGAAAAATGTTGGTAACCTAATGTACGTAGATTCTTCCTCCCAATCGTATAATGAACTCTTTTCGGCTGGTATTGAATCCCATAGAGGTTCTTGCATAATATCAGAATATTTTTCTTGAAACATTTCTGGAGTAATTGCAAGGGAAATTGTTTCTTTTAACTCCTCTTCTGAAGGCCATATATCTTTTAAGAAGACAGGTTCATCATTCTCTCTAAATCCTAATGGCTCATTTTGTAAATCGATATTCAAAGTTCCAGCTAATGCATAAGCCACAACTAAAGGTGGGCTAGCCAAATAATTAGCCTTGACATTTTGATGTACTCTACCTTCAAAATTTCTATTTCCTGAAAGTACACTTCCAACAATTAATTCTTTCTCGACTATTGCGTTATCGATTGATTCAGATAATGGTCCGGAATTTCCAATACATGTAGTACAACCATACCCTACAACATTAAATCCAAGTTCTGATAGGTATTCACTTAATCCTGCCTTTTCATAATATTCAGTAACTACCCTACTTCCTGGAGCAAGTGATGTTTTAACCCATGGTTTAACAGATAGGCCTTTTTCTCTCGCTTTTTTGGCTAGTAAACCTGCAGCAATCATTACGCTAGGGTTTGATGTATTGGTACATGACGTGATTGCAGCAATTACAACATCTCCATGTTTTAATTCATAACTGTCTACACTAATTTTATCATTTAATTTATCTAAAGATAGCCCATGACCACTATGCCCAATTGGTGATGAAAGTGTTTCAATAAAATGTGATTTCATTTCAGATAGGTTAACTCTATCTTGTGGTCTTTTTGGTCCAGCCAAAGCGGGTTGGATTGTAGATAAGTCTAATTCTAATACAGTAGTATATTCGGGATCAGGACATGAAGAATCATACCACATTGATTGTGCTTTACAATATGATTCTACATTGGAAATATGTTCTGAATCCCTGCCAGATAATCTCATATATTCCAAAGTAACATCATCAACAGGGAAAAATCCGCAAGTTGCTCCATATTCTGGTGCCATATTTGCAATTGTTGCTCTATCAGGAAGCGATAAGGCCGACATTCCTTCTCCAAAAAATTCTACAAATTTTCCAACTACACCATGATTTCTCAGCAATTCTACAATTCTTAATGTCATATCTGTTGCTGTAACGCCTGGAGACAACGCACCTATTAATTTCATACCGACAACATCAGGAGATAACATGTAAATTGGTTGACCTAGCATAACCGCTTCTGCTTCAATTCCACCGACTCCCCATCCAAGTACTCCTAAACCGTTAATCATAGTGGTATGTGAATCAGTGCCAACTAAAGTATCTGATAACCATACATTTTCTTCTTCCCTTGCTACAGTAGCAATCCATTCTAAATTTACTTGATGAACTATCCCTCTACCTGGTGGAATTGCACGAAATTTACTAAGATTTTTTTGACCCCATTTTAAAAATTTATAACGTTCCATATTACGCTGATATTCTATTTTCAAATTAAGTTCTTTAGCATTAGCAAATGCACCTGAATAATCAACTTGTACTGAATGATCAATTACAAGATCTACTGGAACTTGAGGATTAACTAAATCAGGGTTTCCATTTAATTCTACCATTGCATTTCTAAGTGCGGCCATATCCACTACCGCAGGTACTCCAGTAAAATCTTGAAGTATTACTCTTGAAGGCATAAATGGGATCTCGGTCCTCTCACCATCTCCTTTCCATTCTGCAATTGTTTTAATGTCTTCATTAGTAATTAAAAAATCATCCGAATTTCTTAATGCACCTTCAAGTAATACACGTATTGAATAAGGCAAATTTTCAATTTTACAATCACTAAATTTTTCAACCGAAGAAATATTGTAAAATAATCCTTTAGAGCCATTTGCTAAAGTAAATTCACTAATTGAGGATGATTTGTCGGAACCCATTGTGTATAGGGACTAAGCAATTTACTATGAAGGTGACTTCTCTAAATCATAGAAAGTCTATGTAAAAAAATGCTTTACAGACGGAATCAGGAGTAGAATCACAATCCCCCTCTAAATCTATTTTTTTAATTGTTGGAATTTCATCTACGGGAGAATCTGAAGCAGTTGTAACTGTACTAATCCTGTCAATAGCTTCTATTCCTGAAACTACTGTGCCATCAATTTTACCAGATACTGCTTGACCAAATACTGTGTGTACTCCATCTAAATGACTTGGATTACTATCTTTATCTACGAAATAAAATTGACTTCCTCCAGTATTTGCTTGGGATGTTTTGGCCATTGCCAAAGCACCTGGTTTGTGAGTTAAGCCATTATTTGCTTCATCTGGCACTGTCCAAGCCTTTTCTCCTTGTCCTGAGCATGTTGAATCTCCTGATGCTTGACCATTACAATATCCATACCAAGAAGAGGCATAACCTCCTGAACCATCTTGATTTTCGAAATCCCCTCCTTGAATCATAAATTCATCTATTATTCTGTGGAATTTAACACCATCGTATGCACCATTTTCTGCATGAACCCTAAAATTTTGAACATGGGTTGAAGATAATTGGTCGTTTAAATCTACTTCAATAAATATATCTGATTGGTTCTGAGAATCTAAAATCGCCTTTGCTGCAAGAATTAATCCTACAATTAAAATTGGTATTAGTAATAAACCCCAAAATGTTGGTGTTTGATTGCTAACTAATTGAGGGAATCTAGTCGCTCTTATTCCTAATTCCATCATTGTATTTTCAAGCATGTTTTTTGATTGTACAGTATCTTTATTTTTTGGATCTAGCATTAATGATTTTTTGTATTGTTTTAATGCATCTCGTAAATATTTCCTTTTTTCGAGTTGGCTGTCTGTTGATGATGCTTGAGAAACCTTAGCATCTCCTGCTAACTTGAACATTTTCGGGGATTCATTTTCACTATCCCAATTTTTCCTCAAAATTCCTAGTGCTTCTTCAGGTTTACCATCTTCTAATAGAGCCTCGGCTTTTTCAAATGGAGTTTGTGACTTCTTCGCCATAACATTCCCGACTTCCTTCTTATTCTTGAAAGTTGATGAAAGAATAAGATCGGTTAAAATCACCAATACCTTGAAGGAGGGCTTTCTAAACCATATCATTCAAGGGGAAACCAAAACTCGGATTATCTAGGAGATTCTCAAGAATTAAAAGGGTTATAAAAATGCAAAATATTGTCAATGATTTTACTATAAACGTAGCAACTGCAAACGGTACTGGCTCCCAATCAGCAAACCTAATACTTCTACAATCTCTTTTTGATATGGGGGTGCCTGTAAGTGGAAAAAATTTGTTTCCTTCAAATATTTCTGGATTACCAACTTGGTACATTATTCGCCTATCTGAGCATGGATACCAAGCACCAGGTAATAGAACAGATATTCAAGTTTTGGTAAATCCTGCAACATGGGAAGAAGATCTTGCAGCACTAGAGCCTGGATCAGTTGTTGTTTGGAATGAAAATTCAAAACTCGAAATGAATAGAGATGATGTAGTTTCATACCCGATTCCAATGACCAAGATAGCTAGAAGTATTAATCCAAAACTTGCTAAATTAATTACGAATATAGTTTATGTTGGAGCATTAGCTGAAATCCTTGGAATAGAGCAGTCTGCTCTAGAGTCTGCAATCAAAACACAATTTAAAGGTAAACAATCAGCTATAGAGCTCAATACTAATGCAATAGAATTAGGAAGAGAGCATTTCCGAGAAAATCTAACAAAAAATGACCCTTACTTTGTCGAGAAAAGGGAAATTGAAGTAAAGCAATTTTTTATTGAAGGAAATGAAGCTGTTGCACTAGGTTGTCTTTTTGGAGGTGCACAAATGCTATCGTGGTATCCAATTACACCATCCTCTTCATTAGCTGAAGCCATGATTGCATGGATTCCAAAAATAAGGACAAATGATGAAGGGGAGTCAAATTGTGCTGTAATTCAGGCTGAAGATGAACTTGCTGCTGCAGGAATGGTGCTAGGGGCAGGATGGGCAGGCGGACGTGGAATGACTGCTACCTCTGGGCCTGGGATTTCATTAATGCAAGAGTTTATTGGTTTAGCTTATTTTGCTGAGATTCCTTCTGTATTTTGGGATGTATGCAGAGTGGGGCCATCTACAGGTTTACCAACTAGAACTCAGCAATCTGATATCACCTTACTTTACGAAGGTAGTCATGGAGATACACAGCATATCGTATTATTCCCAGGTACTGTAGAGGAATGTTTTGAATTTGGTTGGAGAGCCTTTGATATTACAGAAAGATTCCAGACACCTGTTTTTGGGATGAGTGACTTGGATTTAGGAATGAATAGATGGGCTTGTTCTGGATTTGAATATCCTGTTGAAGATATGGATAGAGGTAAAGTGATTCGTGACAAAGATATCTTTGAAGCATTTGAAGAATTTGGAAGATATCTGGATGTAGATGGAGACGGCATACCTTACAGAACTCTTCCTGGCTCCGGAATGGCTCCAATTCTTTATCGTGGAACTGGACACAACCCAATGGGTGTTTACTCAGAAAAACCACATGATTATCTTCAATTAATGAAACGTTTAAGAGAAAAAATAGATAGTTCTAGAGATGTTCTTCCTGCACCAATATTAAGAGAGGAAAAAGAATGT
>MDSW01223308.1_pt1 | contig 23307 bp, 21 predicted proteins | sample 811171 | NCBI WGS metagenome assembly MDSW01 (sample SAMN05326641, study PRJNA326480) | marine metagenome | isolation source: seawater | place: Atlantic Ocean: North West | collected 2012 | reverse complement strand
TAATATGGGAAATCCAATGGCTCTAAATTTAGTTAAAGCAGGAAAAAAAGTTAAAGTATTTGATGTTTCAAAAAACATGATCGAAAAAGCAAAAGAAAAAAAATTAGATGTAGTAGAAAAATTAGATGATTTAATTACAAATGAAGTAACAACTGTAATTACAATGCTTCCAGAGGGTAAAAACTCAAAAGAAGTTTATTTAGGGAAAAAAGGTATAATTGAAAGAGTTTCTAAAAATTGTCTTCTTATTGATTGTTCAACGATTGATATTGAAACTTCAATTGAAATTGGAAACAAAGCTAAAGAAAAAGGAATTAAAATGATTGATGCTCCTGTTAGTGGAGGTGTAATGGGTGCAGAAAAAGCCACTTTAAATATTATGGTTGGTGGAACAAAAGAAGCTTATGATATTGCATTTCCTTTGTTAAAAATAATGGGAAAAAATATATTTCATGCTGGAGGTATAGGTAGCGGTAACGGTGCAAAGATATGTAATAATATGTCTTTAGGTATCACAATGATCGCTGCTTCTGAGTCTTTAATGTTAGCCCAAAGATTAAATATTGATATCAAAAAAGTTCATGAAATAATGAAAAATGCATCTGGAAATAGTTGGCCTATATCAGTTTACCCTCCTTTGCCTGGTTTGATAGAGGGAACTCCATCTAGTAATAATTTTCGACCAGGTTTTTCTGCAGGAATGATGAATAAAGATCTGAAATTAGCTAACCAATGCGCAAATCAAGTTAAGGCTCTAACTCCTTTAGGTAAAATGGCGCTAGAAATTTATGACAAATTTTGTAGAGAAGGTAATGATAATAAAGATTTTTCAGCAATTTCAAAAGTAATTGGTGGAGATGCGTGGAATTATCCAATTGATTAGTTTTATATACAATCATAAATAATTATATGTTCAAAATTATAATATTTTATGAACTCATTTTTGTAGTTTTTTGGAATGTTCTTTACTATGGAAATGGAAGTTTTAATTCCTGGGTTTCAAATCAATTTCTTACAGCAGCTTATGTTTTTTTATCAACTATGGCGCTTGGTTTAACTCTTTTATATATTGTTTATATAAGTATTAAAATTTCTGGCTTAGGTTTGATATTAAAAAAATTGAAAGATCCAAGAAAAAATAATTAAGAAATCAATGAACTTTGAGCCTTCAAGGGCAGCAGGTGTAAAACGATTAAATGATTTTATTGAAAAAAATCTTTTTGAATATTCTAAACTAAGAAATTTTGATTTTGGTCCAAATACCAGATCAAATGTCTCCTTACTATCTCCTTATATTAGCCATGGAATTTTGCATGAGAAAGAAATTATTAATAATTCTTTAAAGAAGTTTCCATTCATAAAAATTGAAAAATTTATTCAGGAGATTTTGTGGAGAATATATTGGAAAGGATGGTTAGAACTAAGACCAAAAGTGTGGTTGGATTATATTGAAGATCTTACTAGACTAAAAAAAGAGTATATAGAAAATAAGAATTACTTAGCCGCAATTGAGGGTAAAACTAAAATTGAATGTTTTAACTCGTGGGTAAATGAATTAAAAAATCATAATTATCTTCACAATCATGCAAGGATGTGGTTTGCAAGTATTTGGATTTTTACACTTGGCTTGCCATGGCAATTAGGTGCAGATTTTTTTATGAAATATCTTCTAGATGGAGATTGTTCATCTAATACCTTAAGTTGGAGATGGGTTGCTGGGATTCAAACTAAGGGAAAAAATTATATTGCTACAGAGTGGAATATAAAAAAATTCACTAATGATAGATTTAATAATATAGAGCTTAATGAAAATCCATCTCCAATAATAGATAATAGGAATTATTCTATCGAAAATAACTCTTTCTCGAATACTAATTTTTTAAAAAATCAAAATCTATTAGTTTTTGATAATAATTTTTATTTTGAAAAATCTGACTTTGACTATCAATTATTTAAAAATATTTATTTTGTATTAAATACAAATGATACTAGGAAAACAAAATTAAATGAAAAAGTCCTTAACTTTAAAAAATCATTAGCAAATAATCAAATTGATGAATTAAAATCTAAATCCGTAAATTGTAAAATGGTTTATATTCAAGATTTAAAGAGTATTAAGGAAAATTTATTAGCAATATATCCTTGCATCGGTGAAAATCTTGACTACATCAACTCAAATAATTTAAAAAATATTTCATTTTTATATAGAAAAATTGATCAGAGTTCATGGAAATATTGTAATAAAGGTTTTTTTAATTTTAAAAATTATATTCCAAAGATAGTTCAAGAATTTATTTAGTAGAACATCTTTTAGAGCAATATTTAACTCTATACCAGTTAAATTTCCATTTTTTTCTCCATAAGAAAGGTCTTTTACAGACAGGGCAAATTTTAAAAGGTAAATTTTGTTTTTTCATCTTAGTTGATTTTTATTTTTTAAAAATAAAAAGTATGCAACTATTTCATAAACATAATGGAATATAAAAAATAAAGGTTTGATGGAAAATATTTTTGCTAAAAAATTATATTTTGGAATTTTTGACCAAATAATAATGAACGCTTTAGCCCCTGCTGTTACCTTTCCGTCATTAATGACGTGAAGTCTTCTCAATAATTCTTTTTGAGATTTAGATGTTAATTTTAAAGCTTCATCATTATTTGTAATATCTATCCATTCTAAATTGCTATCAGCAATCTTTTTATAGTGATTTATCTCAAGCCTGCAAACTTTACATGAATCATTAAAAAAAACTTTAATTGCCATATGTATTGTTTTTTATAAATTTTTCAGCTTCTGATAGTATTTTTTTTTTTCTATCTGTTTTCATTTTATCGAAAATTCTCACCATCATTGAAAGTCTTGGATTTTTTGAGAAGAAAGATCGATTTCTATTAATAAATCTCCAATACAAGCCATCCATTGTGTTGCACCACTCTCCCTTTTTAAAATCCATCATTTTCATAAAATAGCTAGATCCACATATATAAGGTTTGGTTGCAAATATTCCGCCATCACTAAATAAACCCATTCCATAAACATTTGGTACCATAACCCAGTCGGATGAATCTACATACATTTCCATGAACCAATTATAAACTAGTTGGGGTTTAATCTCGCAAAGATTCATTATGTTTGAAAGTATCATCAATCTTTCTATGTGATGAGACCAGCCATATTTGTAGGCGTTTTTGATGGCATAATCTAATGGAGGTAAACCTGTGGTGCCTTTATACCAAGAAATTTTCATTTTTCTATTTTGTTTAAAAAAGTTTTTATTTTCCATTTCTGAACTATAATTTTGATAAATTCCTCTCATAAATTCTCGCCAACCAATTATTTGTCTTATAAAACCTTCTAAAGAATTTAATCTTATTTTATTTTTTTTATGAAAATCCAAAATTTTTTGTATAACAACATCTGGAGTAATTAATCCAATGTTCAGATATGGACTAAGGGCGCTATGAAATAAAATATGATTATTCTGGTCTACCGCATCCTCATAATCTCCAAATAAATTTGATTTTTCTTTTATAAAAAAATCTAATAATTTTATAACCTCGCTATATTCTGTAGCAAACCAAAATTCATTAACATTGCCTGGGTGGTTTTTAAATAGTTTGTTAACCACTGTTTTTAATTCTTTTGTATGTGTTGTTTCATTTAATTTAGGCAATATTGGAACTTTTAAATTTTTTGGAATTTTATTTCTATTGTCTTCATCAAAACTCCATTTTCCACCCTCTGGAGAGCCATCTTTTCTCATTAAAATATTTAACTTTTGTCTTCTTTCTTTATAAAAATTTGCCATAAATGGTCTTTTTGTTTTTGACAAATATGTTTTAAATTCTTCTCTAGAATTTAAAAACATTGGCGAAGGAATTATATTCCATTTAATTTTTTGTTGATTAAAAAATTGCTTTAATTTAATTTCAATAAATTTATCTTCGACCTCAAAGCTTGATACTTCTTTTATTTTTTTTCTACTAATAATTCTCATAAGTTTTTCAGTATATTTTTTTTTAAATTCTTGAGAATCAATTTTTGAATATTCAATTTTAAACTTGTTTTTTTTTAAGTTTTCTGCGTAGGACCTCATAGAAGACAAAAATAAAAGGATTTTTAATTTATGATGCTTTTTATAAGTACATAATTCTTTATCTTCAGCCATAAATAAGAGATGGTCATTTTTGAAGCGGGCAAGGTTTTTTAATGGAAATAATTGATTTCCAAGTATAAAAAATAATTTCATAATTATTAATATATAGAAAAAAAATAATATGTCAGAAAAATATTTAATTTTTGGTGCGACAGGTTCAATCGGCTCAAACTTATCAAAGCAACTTAAGGAAGCTGGTCATGATATACATTTGATTGCTAGAAATGAAACTGAAGTTAAAAAATTATCTTCAGATATCGGATGTACTTACTCTGTTGCTGATGTTTTGGAAGATGGTTTCATTGATAAAGTTAAAAGAGATATTGAAGAAATAAAAGGTATTGCCTATTGTGTTGGTTCAATTGATCTAAAGCCTTTAAAAATTGTTAAAGAAAGTGATTTTCACCAGTGTATGAAACTAAATTTATATTCGGCTGTTGAATGTATAAAAAATTATCAGGAAAGTTTAAAAAGAAATAAAGGTTCTGTAGTGTTATTCTCAACTGTTGCTGCTCAAAAAGGATTTACAAATCACTCAATAATTGCATCAGCTAAAGCTGCAGTTGAGGGATTGACTATAAGTTTGGCTGCAGAATTTGCGCCTAGTATTAGAGTCAATTGTATTGCTTTAAGTTTAACAAACTCCAAAATAGCGCAACCTCTGCTAAAAAATACAATGTTAGCTCAGGGAATAGCCAAGGCACATCCTTTAAAAAGATTGGGAGAGGGTAAAGATGGAGCTGCTTTAGCAAAGTTTTTGCTCTCAGAAGATAGTTCTTGGGTGACAGGCCAAATTATTAATGTGGATGGCGGAAGATCAAAATTATCATAAAATTTTTATTCATCACCTACTTATTTTGAGAGATTTGAATTAATTATACAATCTTACTTAAAAATTTTATCTACTTCAACCTGGTGAGCTTCTACAAGTTTATTATTTTGATTTGCAATACCAACCACTTCTATCATTTCATTTATCATTTTTTCGGTGGCACCTTTTTTTTTAGCAGCATACGTATGAGACCTTGTACAATATTCACAGCTATTAGTAATAGAGACTGCAATATAAATTAATTCTTTAACAACAGGATTGAGCGCTCCTCCTTTCATAACTGTTTTTGTGTTATTCCATGTTCTCTCCAAATTATTTGGATTATTTGCTAAATATCTCCAAAAGTTCGGAACTTTTTTAATATTTCTTGATTTTTTTATGTCATCAAAAACTTTTTTAACCTTTCCCTTAACTTTTTTTTCATTTACTGGTTTAAAAATATTCATTTTCCTCCTTTTATTTGTTTAAAATACTATTTTTAAATTTTGAATATAAAATCTCTGAATATTTATTCATATTATTCATATTAATCCTTGCATCACTATCAAATTTACTTAGCGCTCCTTCGCCTAACTGTTTTTCCAAAGCAATTTTATACTCTGGCACACATCCCCATTGTTTAACAGTTGTATCTTTTATCTCGATGTGAAATTGTATTCCATATGCATGTTTTTTATACCTAAATATTTGATATTTTGTCTCTAAAGATGAAGCAAGTAATACAACATCTTTATTTAACTCAAGATCTTTAACTTCATATGAATGCCATTGCAAAGATTTTATTTTATCAGGAAATTCTGAAAAAATATTGTCCTGATTTTTTTCTTTTAAAAAATTTATATCTAATATGCCAATCTCAGGATTTTTTGTTTTAACTACCTTGCCACCGATAATTTCACCTAAAAGCTGACAACCAAGACAAAAACCCAGATAAGGCTTTCCTAAGTCTAAAACAAATTCTTTAATTTTTTTTTTTTCATCTATTAACCATGGATAATCTTTTTCCATCCATGTATCCATTGGGCCACCCATGCAAAACATTGCATCATATTTATTTAAATTACTAGGTATTTTATCCCCTTCATCTAGCTCTATCGTTGTTATATTAACTTTATCATTTATCATTAAGTCTTTAATATAACCAGGATCTTCGACTTTAATATGTTGCAGAACAATTACTTCTTTCATTTCAAAGCAGGTCTCAATAGTTTAATCATTTTTTTATGATTAGATAAATTATTTGATACTACTACATTTCCAGCTTTAACCGCATCATCATTCGTCCATGTAGAAATTATCCCTCCGGCAGCTTTTATTATTGGTATTACAGGATGAATATCCCAAATTTTATTAGCACATTGTATTACTATATCCAACCTACCCTCAGATAAATTAACATAGCTTAAAGAGTCATGACATTTAAATCTCATAATTTTTAAAACTTTAGGGATCTTCATTTGCTTTTTAAGTGAAAGCCATCCATGAAAAGCTCCTGCCACCTTTGCGTTATTAAATTTTATTTTTTTATTTACCTTTATTTTTCTTCTTTTTCCATTTTCATAAACATAGGCAATTTTTTCGTTATAATTAATGTAATATTTTTTTAATATAGGAAAATTGGCTAATCCAATTACTGGTTGGTTTTTATAATTTAAGGATATTAAATTACTCCATGTTGGATTTCCAATTACATATGATCTCGTGCCATCTATTGGGTCAATAATCCAAGAGTAATCGCTTTTTTTGTTTTTTTTACCAAATTCCTCACCAATAATTTCGTGATCAGGGAATCGCTTAGAAATTTTATTTCTTATAAATTTTTCAAAAGCTTTATCAGACGATGTAACCGGGTCATATCCTTTTCCTTTTTGTTTATTTTTTACAGAAAACTTTTTGTTAAGTTTTTTAAAATAAAATTCGTTAAGATCTTTTGCTAAAATATTTAAAAAAGTGAAGAAAATATTGTAATTTTTAAATCTGCTTGGATACATTTGACTATCTATTACTATTTTATTTGTCTTGATTAAAGCTAAAATTTTAATAATCCTTGGATAATAATGAAAATTGAATTAATTGATAATAAAGTATTTATTGACCAAAAAGACTCGAAGCAAGAAATTCATCCTTTCTGGCTTAGAGAAAGAGTAGCTGAAAACGAATTTTTAGATAAAGGTACTCAACAAAGATTATTCGATCCTACCTCTCTCAATGTAGAAATAGGAATTAAAAAGGTACAAATAAACAATGATCTCCTCGAAATAGATTTTAATGATGGTGTAAATTCAAAATTAAACATAAAAAAAATAACTAATGAATTCTCCAAAAAAGATAAAATTGATGAGTCTATAAAAAAAATAAAATGGAATTCATCGCTTAAAAATATAAAAAATTTTAATTTCTTTGAAAATTATTCAGAAACAAAAGAAATGTTAAATCTTCTTATTTCATTTTATGAATATGGTTTCGTAATAATAAAAAACGTCCCAATTGAAAAAAATTTTATTGTAAAATTTGCAAACTCTATCGGAAGTGTAAGAAGAACTAATTTTGGTGAATATTTTAATGTAAAATCAAAACCAAATCCTAATGATTTGGCCTATACAAGTTTACATCTAGCTCCGCACACAGATAACCCCTACAGAAATCCAGTCCCTTGTATTCAAATTTTACATTGTATAATAAATGAAGTTAATGGTGGTTTATCAACTTTAGTTGATGGCTATACAGTCACTGAAGATTTGAAGAATGAAAATCCTGAATATTATAACATACTCACTAAAACCAAAGTTAGATTTAAATTTATTGATAAAGAAGTTGTACTAGAAGATTGGTCTGAACTTATAAGATTAGATGAGGAAAAAAAATTCAAACAGGTGAGATTCAGTCCTCGTTTAGATTATGTACCTATTTTAGAGAAAAAAGAATTAGATTTATACTATAAGGCAAGAAAAAAATTATCACATTTATACAATTCTGATAAATATAGAATAGAATTTAAATTAAAAGAAAAAGATCTTCTTATGATGGATAATCATAGATTATTGCATGGTAGAACTAAATTTGATGCCAATGAAGGAAATAGATTTCTACAAGGTTGTTATTTAGATTTTGATAGTACCGAAGGAAAATTAAGACATTTAAGAAGAAAGTATAATCAATAATTTATGAGCAATATTTGAGTCTTCGTGACACTTTAATTGCTTCTTTAGTTCCTATATTATTAGGATTTGGATTTGTAATAGCTAAACCAGCCATGGAATATATGCCACCATTTTTATTAATGGGGTTGAGATTTACTTTTGCTGCATCAATTTTAATATGGTGGTTTCCCATCCCAAAAAAATATTTAAAGAAAATATTTATTGCATCATTAGTAGCAAACACTCTTCAATATAGTATAACTTATTCGGGATTGAATTTAATTGACGCCTCTTCGGCTGTATTGTTAGTTCAGACAGAAGTTCCTTTTGGAATAATTTTCGCTTATTTATTACTTAAGGAAAAACCAAGTTTGAGAAGTGTAATTGGAGTAACAATAGCGTTTATTGGAGTATATATTTTAACTGGATCACCAAATTTAGATGGAAAATTTCTAGGAATAATTTTAACAATTATAGGTTCGGCTGTATGGGCGCTTGGTCAAGTAATGGTAAAGCCTTTAAGTCAAAATATTAATCCTATAACATTAGTTGCTTGGCTTGCTTTATTTTCTGGTCCAATTTTAATTGCGTTATCATCAATATTCGATGGAAACACAATTTTAATTCTAAAAGCAGCGAATACTGAAAGTTGGTTAATAGCAATTTATTTAGGTTTTATTATGCAACCAATAACCTACGGATGTTTTTATTATGTTTTAAAAAATAATCCTTTATACAAAGTATTGCCTATTGTTACTATGGGTATACCTCCTACTGGTCTATTAGCATCTGTTTTCATTTTAGGAGAATCACCTACTAAGGAATTATTTATTGGAGGTACAATAGTATTAATCGGAGTAGTTCTAATTGTTTTTAAAAACAAAAAGTCTAATTAATTAAATTTTCTGAAATTATACTCGTGAAATCCTCGATATTTTTTAATTTTATATCTGGTATTTTTCCATCATCGTCATATTTTCTAACTTGCAAAGCCTCCTTGAAAAATTCATTATAAGAAAATTTTTTTGCTTCCGAATCATTCATTATTCCACCTTGGAGTTTAAGACTTACTTTGGATGCTTTAGATAATTCTGAGTAATATTTTTTTTCTCTACATAAAAATCTTTTTGCTTGAACATGGAGCTTTATTGGCTCAGTTACTTTTTTTGGAAAATATTGCTTTAAAAATTTATATCCAATATCTTCATGTTTACCATCTAATGATTTTTTTACCAATTTGTCAGGATCATCAATTATAAAATGACCATAATCATGAAGTAGACTTGCACATATAACCGAGCTTGGAGAATTATCTCTTTCAGCTAACATGGCTGCTTGTATCATATGTTCTGCTATAGTAACTTTCTCACCAATGTATAATGTGCAATTATTATTAAAATCTTTAATTATTTTATTTATTACATTCATGCCTAACCTATATTAGATAAAAATGGTAAAAATTCCAGTAAGTAGAAACCTATTCCTTGTAATTGATTTGTTAAAATTAATGTACCTGTCAAAAAAAGTAAAATTCCACCGACTCTACTAATAACTATCATTTTTGATTTAATATTTTTTGAAAATAGCAAAAACCTTTGAATTAGGTAACCCGAAATCACAAAAGGTATAGCTAAACCCATTGAATATGAGGATAGAAGAATAATTCCATTGTAAATGTTTTCTGTAGTCGATGCTAATACTAAAATTGAACCAAGTATAGGGCCTATGCAGGGTGTCCATCCGAAGGCAAAAGCCATACCAATTAAAATAGGGCTAAATAAGTTTTTTTTGATTTCTTTGTTTATTCTTTTTTCATAATTTAAGAAATTAAAATTAATAATTCCCAAAATTTGAAATGAAAAAACTATAATTGTTATTCCAGCAATAATTCGTAATGGAAATGAATTATTTAAAAGAAATTTGCCAAGTACAGAGGCTGATGCACCAAATATAATAAAAATTATAGAAAAACCAAGTGAGAATAATATTGTTGGAATTAAATTGGTTTTTTTTGATTCTAATAATTTTTCTAAAGTGGTTCCTGATATATATGAAATATAACCTGGGATTAAAGGTAATACACAGGGAGATAAAAAGCTTATTATTCCAGCCCCAAAAGCTACTAAAATTTCTGTCATATTAACCTGTATTTTTCATTGCAGCTGAAATACCAGCTATAGATGTCATCATAGCATCTTGTAAATATTTTTTTTGAATTCTGCTATGTTTCTTACTAGAAAGTTTTTTCATTACTATAGCTTGTAAAATATTTAATACCTCAGAATAAATATTTCTAACAATGACACTTTTTCTAAACTTTTTTCTAGCATTTATGATTTCTTTAGGTGTAATAATTATATTTAATTTTTTAACAGTATCAAATTGAAATCTAAGTTTTTTACCTACTCTTTTCAATTTAAAGTCAGCAAGATTTTCCTCATAAACTTTTGAGATTTCAGGGTCTACTTTTGAAATAACCATATCTAAAATATCCATAGTTGAATTAAAAAATGGCCAGTTTTTTTCCATGTCTGTTAATATAGATTTATAATTTCTGTAAGATGAATATCTTAGCGCCTCAGCTGTTCCTAACCATGCTGGTAACATCAATCGTATTTGCGTCCAAGCAAAAACCCAAGGTATTGCTCTTAGACTTTTAATATTATCCACATTTTTTCTTTTAGTAGGTCTCGATCCTATTGATAATTTTCCAAGTGAAACATGTGGTGTGACGGTTTTAAAATATCTTATAAAATCAGAATTTTGATTTATATTCTTTCTATATGAACTTGTAGAAACATCTGACATTTTTTCTATTAACGCTCTCCATTTTTCTTTTGGTTTAGGAGGGGGGTTAAGAGTTGCTTCCATTACCGCTCCAATATAACTGCATAGATTGTATTTTGCTAAAGGTTCATATCCATATTTTTGTTGAATCACTTCCCCTTGGTCTGTAATTCTTATTTTTCCATTTACTGATCCTGGCGGTTGAGACCTTAAGGTTGCCTGAATTGGACCTCCACCTCTTCCCGCGGAACCACCTCTTCCATGAAAAAAAGTTAAATTTATTTTATATTTTTTTGCAATAGTTAGAATTTCTTCCTGTAATTTATACTGATGCCAACTTGCTGAGAATTTTCCAGCATCTTTGCTTGAGTCAGAATATCCAATCATGATTTCTTGTTTATAATTAATTGTTTTTCTGTACCAAGGTAATGCAAAAAGCTTTTCCATAATAGAATTGGCATTTTTTAAATCGTCTAATGTTTCAAACAAAGGAACTACTCTTAGTCTATCTTTAATTTTTGCTTCTTTTTGAAGAAATAAAACTGACAGAATGTCAGATGCAGATGAAGTCATCGAAATTACATAAGCCCCCATACATTCTTTTGGTTCGTTTGATATTACTTTAAAAGTAGACCAAACTTCTCTGTTATCTTTATTTTTAAATTTAAAATTCTTAATGTAGCTTTTTTTTGATTTATAATTAGAAGATAAGAATTTAATTTTTTTATTTTCATCCCATTTTGTATAATTTGATTTTAATTTGCTTTTAACAATTTCTGCAATTAATTTTGTATGTCTATCTGATTCTTGTCTAATATCTAATTTTGCAAGATTAATACCAAAACATTTAGCCCTTCTCATTAAATCTAATAATTCACCACTTGCTATATTATCGCTTTTATTTTTTTCTAAAGACTCTCTAACCACTCTTAACGGTCTTAGAATTTCTTCCTTAGAAGATAATAAAAATTTTTGGTTTAAAGGTTTTTTTCTTACTAAATGTTGCTCGATCATTCTATGAGTTACACGCATTTTATTCCTTAAAGGTCTTAAAAAAGCCCTATATGGCTCAAATGTTTTACCTGTAAACCTAGATATTTTTTTTGAACATTTCTCCATTGATAAAGATCTAATAAGTTTCGTTAGCGCTTTTTCATATAATTTTGCAGCTTCCCATCTTGATAATAATATTACTTCTTTTGTAGTTTGAGATGTTACATTAGGATTTCCATCTCTATCACCGCCCATCCAAGATCCAAATTCTATAGGATTAAAGTTTTTAGGAAGACCTTTATTCATATTTTTAAGAAAAATGTCATTCAATCTTCTGTAAACTTTTGGAATTGTTTCCCATAAACTATCTTCGATAATAGCAAGACCCCACCTAGCTTCTTCAACTGGCGTAGGTCGAATTCTTTTTAAATCATCTGTATTCCAAATAATTGTAAATTCGTCATATAATTTTTTATCAAGCAACTTCAATTTAGAAGGATATTTTGAAAGTAAATTCCTTTGTTCTAAAATTTCTGTAATTTTATGATATTTTTGAATTAAAGTTCTTCTTTTAACTTCAGTTGGATGGGCTGTTAATACTATTCCAATACTAAGATTTTTTGCAATGTTATATATTTGGTTTGATGAAATTTTTTTATTTCGGAATAAATTTTCGAAGATTTCTTCTATAAATATATTTTTTGTTTTTTTTATCTTTTTTGTGTTTTCAAATTCATCTAGAGTTCTAGAAGCATCTAAAGACTCAGCAAGATTAATGAAGTTCATGAAATGATTAAATGCTCTTGTTAATTTAAATATTTTATCAGGCTGTAATTTTTTAATTTCATTAGAAATTTTTTTGAATGGATTTTTATAATTTTTATTTCCAATATTTGCCTTGGATAGAAGTCTGATTTTTTCAACTAGTTTAAAAAAATTGTCTCCTTCTTGTTTTTTAATTACTTTTCCCAATATTGTTCCTAAATGTCTTACGTCATCACGTAGAGATTTTGTTGGAATTCTCTCATAATATAAATCCCTTTTAATCATAATTTACATGCAAAATTTTTTTGAAATACACCCATAATATTTGTTTTTACCTTAAATAGAGCTCCTGAAAAGTTATATTTTTTTATCTCTTTTTTTTTTAACTTTTTGATAGCGCTAGTTACATAAAGATATGAGTTATTTTTGCCTCCAAATACACAATTTGTAATATTTTTTGCTGGAAATCTAACTGAGTGAATTTTTTTTGCGAATTTATTAAATATTGAAATAGAAGCTCCTCCGTATCTGCATACCCACAAATTTTTTTTGTTATCTAAGACCATACCGTCGGGAGATCCAGATTTTTTTGAAAACTTTTTGAAAATCTTTTTACTTATAATTTTTAAGTGTTTATCTACTTTTATTTTATAAATAATTTTTTTTCTACTATCAGTATGATAAAAATTAAATTTATCAATAAATGCTGGGCCATTTGGTATTATATAATCTTTATCAATTTTTTTTAATTTTAAATTATTATCTAAACAATAAAGAGAGCCATTTTGAACATTTCTCTCTTTATTATCCATGGTACCAAACCATAAACGTCCTTGAGGATCTATTTTTCCATCATTAATACGATTATTTGACTTATCTTTCTCAATAAATATTGATCTTAATTTTTTTTTAGTTTTTAAATTAATTATTCTTAATTCTCCCTTTAATCCTAAAATAAATATATTTTTTTTAATATTAAAAATAAAACCAATTTCTTTGTCAATTTTGATAATTTTTTTAAATTTTGTACTTATGTTAAATGATAAAATATTTTTTTTTTTAATATCTACAAAATAAATATTTTTTTGCTCTTTGTTATAAAAAATGCCTTCACCTAAATAGGTTTTTTTATTCCATAAAACTTCAGGTTCTGACGTTTTTAATTTCAAATTTTTTTTTTTTAAAATTTTTTTTATTTCTTTTAATGAAAATTTTTTTGGTATTTTACAAGTGGTGCTAATTTTTACTGGTCTATTGGTTTTTGCAGATTGCATTGTAGATTGTATTAAATCTAAAACGTGAACTGCAAGCTCTCCATTACATCTATGTTTTATGTTATTCTCAATGCAATATGCCATTTCTGCAAGGCCGACTCCTCTATAATTAGCATTTGTTGGGGACTCATTTGCTCTTGAACTTTGTGTTTTAATGTTAATTTTTCCTAAAGGCATTTTTGAAGTTTTAAACTCAGTCCATGGATTTCCAAGTTTCTTACAAATAAAAACAGATCCACCAAACATATTTGGATCTGGCACAATCATTGATCCATTAGTTCCATATAACTCAATATGATTTCTTTGATGAGCAATTATATCAAAAGATAATGTTAATCTAATAATTGTACTATTCTCAAAAACAATTGTTGAAAAATAAGTTGTCGGACATTCTACTTTTATTTTTTTTCCCTTTTTCGGACCAATACCAATAGTTCTAAATTTTGACCCTTTAATTAAACTTGCTGCTTTTACTTCTTTTGCGGGTCCTAATAAATTTACTAAAGCTGTTAAATAATATGGACCCATATCAATTACAGGTCCTCCTTCTTTTTTTGCAAACCAAGGTTCTGGATTAGGATGATAAGATTGTACACCTGGAAAAGCAAAAATTGCATTTCCTATATTTATTTTACCAATTAATTTTTTTTCTATAAGCTCTTTAGATTTTTGATTGCCGCCCCCTAAAAATGTATCAGGAGCATTACCTAGAAACAATTTTTTACTTTTAGAAATTTTTAATAGTTCTTTTCCATGTTTCAAATTTATTGATAAAGGTTTTTCAGAATAAACATGTTTTCCATTCATGAGAGATTTTTTTGCTATTTGATAATGAACTTTGGGTGGGGTTAAATTTAAAATTATTTCAATTTCGTTATCTTTTAATAAACTTTTAACTGAAACAGCCTTAATTTTATATTTTTTAGCACATCTTTTAGCTACATTTTTCTTAGAGTCAGCACATTTAATTATTTTAAAATTATTAAAATATCTATGTGCTCTAAAATATGTCTCAGCAATATGGCCACAGCCTATTAAACCAACATTGAACACTTTATTCATTGTTGTTAAACACCTTGTCTTTGTTTTGATTTTCCTTCTTTATGCATTCTCAAAGCCTCTTCATTTTCTTTAGTACTAGGTATTTCAAGAGTTGGACTTTCCCAGTATGCTGATCCTTCTAGCCATTGATAAGAATGAGTTTTTATAGATATTACATAAGTAATTTTAGATTTTTTTGCTCTTTTGAAAGCTTCTTCTAATTCAGTAATTGTTGACACTTCCTCTGATTTTGCTCCCATACTTTCTGCATGTTTCGCAAAATTAACACCTACTAGATTTGATGTTTTTGAGCTTTCAAATAAACAATTAAACTCTTTTCCACCTTTAAAAAGTTGTAATCTATTTATAACTGCATGACCTCCGTTATCACATATAATTATAATAAGCTTATTATCAGTAATCACTGATGAGTAGATATCTGAATTATATAACAAGTAAGACCCATCCCCGATAAATGAAATAACTTCTTTGTTAGGATTTGCCATTTTAATTCCTAGAGCGCCTGAAATTTCATAACTCATACAACTAAAACCCCATTCTGTTTCATGTGTGTTAAGTTCTCTTGGTCTCCAAATTTGTACAACCTCTCCAACTAATCCACCCGCAGCAGTTACAGCAATATCGGTGGGGTCTGAATTTCTATATATCGCTCCAACAGCATGGGCATAACTTGGTAATTTTTGATTTGTGGGTCCACTTTCTTTATCTACATACTCATTCCATGTTTTAAGCTCACTTCTAGAATCATTATACCATTTTTCATTTGCTCTCCAATCTCCTAGAGCCAACGAAATTTCTTTCAATGAGACTTTTGCATCTCCAACAACAGAATCAGCTAAATGCTTGCTTGCATCAAATCTTGATACATTAATTGATACAAGTGAAAAATTTGGATTTTCAAAATTTGACCATGACCCAGTTGTAAAATCTCCTAATTTGGTTCCAACGGCTATTACTAAATCAGTTTTTTTCGCAAAATTATTTGCTGCTTTTCCGCCCAATCCACCAATTGGTCCAAGAAAATGTGAATGATCTTTTTTCATTGTAGAATATCCCATAACAGTTTGGGTAACTGGAATATTATGTTTTATTGCAAAATTTGACAATTCATCCATCGCATCAGAATAAAATACTCCTCCACCGGATATAATTATTGGATTAGTTGATTTTTTAATTTTTTCTACAGCAGTTTTAATTTGAAAATCATCTGGTCTAGGTCTTCTAATAATATGAACTCTTTCTTTAAAAAATTCATCTGGATACTCGAAAACTTCACCTTGAACATCTTGAGACATAGATATGCAGGCAGGTCCACAATCAGCTGGATCAAGCATAACCTGAATAGCTTGAGGAAGTGTTTGTAAAATTTGCTCTGGTCTCGTTAGTCTATCAAAATACCTTGTTACTGGTTTAAATGCATCATTTTGGGTCATACCTGGATTGTTAAAGTGTTCAACTTGCTGTAAAACTGGATCAGGCATTCTATTTGCATAAGTATCACCTGGTAAAAAAAGAATAGGCAATCTATTGCTCATTGCTACTGCAGCAGCGGTTATCATATTAGTAGATCCTGGCCCAACAGAACTAGTAGCAACAAATATTTGTCTTCTCCTTTTAGCTCTAGCATAAGCTATTCCTGTTAAAGCCATATTTTGTTCATGATGCCCTCTCCAAGTAGGTAACTTATCCTTGTTCTCTTCTAAAGCTTGTCCAAGGCAGGCTACATTTCCATGTCCAAAAATTCCAAAAGCCCCAGCAAATAAAGGCTCTTTTTTACCATTAATTAAAATTTTTTGTGCAATTAGGTGTTTTACTATCGCGTGTGCACAAGTTAGCTTTATTTTTTTCATCTTTATATATATATTTAAGAATAAATTTCTCGTTTAGTAAACCATAAAAATTAATTATGTATAGTAAATTTGGACAATTCATTGATGGAAAATGGCAAGAGGCTCAAAAAAAAGAAACTTATGATGTTATTAATCCTGCGACTGAAGAAGTAATAGGTAAAGCATCAAAGGCTACTCCGCAAGATGTTGACTTGGCTCTAAAATCTGCTGAAAAAGGTTTAGAAATTTGGAAAAATACTCCTCCTTGGCAACGATCCTATATAATCCGAAGAATTGCAGATTTAATGAGAGAAAAAAAAGAAGTTTTAGCAAAATGGCTAACTTTAGAAGTTGGAAAACCTTTTTCAGAGGGTATTGGTGAAGTTGGAGGTTCGGCAGATATTTTCGAATGGAACGCGGAAGAAACAAAAAGAATATATGGTCAAACAATTGAGAGTAGATTTCCAGATACTAGGGTGCACGTTTATTATCAGCCAGTTGGTGTTGTAGCTGCATTAGTTCCATGGAACTTTCCATTAGTCCTCGCATCAAGAAAAATTTCTACAGCATTAGCTGCTGGATGCTCGGTAATATGTAAACCAGATGTAATAACACCAGGAACAGTAATGGAGCTTGTTGATATTTGTAAACAAGCTGGTGTACCTCCTGGAGTAGTAAATTTATTATCTGGCGACCCACCACAAATAGCAGAACATTTAATAAATTCTGATATTATAAAAAAAGTTTCAATAACTGGATCTACACGAGTTGGAAAAATAATTTTAAAACAAGCTGCAGAAAAAGTTCAAAGAGTTACTATGGAGCTAAGTGGGCACTCTCCTTTTATAGTTTTTGATGACGCAGATATTAATAAAGCAACTGATATGGCAATTACATCAAAATTTAGAAATAACGGACAGGTTTGTATCTCTCCTAACAGATTTTATATTCAAGAAAATAAGAAAAATGAATTTGTAGACTTGTTTATAAATAAAATTCAAAAAATGAAGATTGGAAATGGAATGGATAAAGATGTTCAATTAGGTCCTTTAACAACTCAAAAAAGATTAGATGAAGTTGAAAAACTTGTTGATATTACAAAAAAGGAAGGAGCAAAAGTTCTTTTGGGTGGAAAGAGACCCGCTGGTTTCAATAAAGGTTACTTTTATGAACCAACAGTTTTTGATGATGTAAAAGATAATTTTACAATTATGAAAGAAGAGCCATTTGGTCCATTAGTCCCAATTTTGACTTTCAAAAATTTTGATGAAGTTATTGAAAGAGCAAATAATAATGTATTAGGATTATGTAGTTATATTTGTACCAATTCAATGGATCAAGCTCATAGAGCCTCGGAACTTATGGAGTCAGGAACTGTTGCAGTAAATACGCCTGTTGTTGCTATTGCAGAAGCTCCATTTGGAGGTATAAAACAAACTGGTTATGGAAGAGAGGGTGGATCTATGGCAATAAAAGATTATTTAAATGTTAAATATACCCACTTAGGTATCAAAGGTTAGTATGAAAAAAAGAAATTCAAATGTAGGTAAAAATGTACTTTTTTCTTGGAGAAAAGCTATGCCATTTTATTATGCTGTAGCGTGGTTAATATTGCTTATAGTGATTTTTATTTAATGAGAGAAAATAAAATAAAAAAATTAATGTTTGCTGGAAAACCAGTGATTAATGGTTGGTTGCAAATCCCAAGTTCATTTTCAGCAGAAGTTATGGCAAATCAAGGTTGGGACTCTTTAACAATTGATATGCAGCATGGCGTGATTGATTATACAAACGCACTGCCTATGTTGGAGGCAATTTCTACAACAAACGTAACTCCGATGGCAAGAGTAAATTGGAATGAGCCAGGACAAATAATGAAAATACTAGATGCTGGATCATATGGAGTTATATGTCCGATGGTAAGTAATAAAGAGGAAGCTCAAAGATTTGTCGGTGCCTGCATGTATCCTCCAAAAGGTTATAGGAGCTTTGGGCCTATTAGAGGTTTAATATATGGAGGACATGATTATGCAAAACATGCAGATAATGAATTACTTAAATTTGCTATGATAGAAACCAAAGAGGCAATAGAAAAATTAGATGAAATAATGAAAACTCCAGGTTTAGACGGAATTTATATTGGTCCTGCAGATTTAAGTTTAGCAATTGGGGAGGAGCCAGGATTTGATAAAAATGAAAGCACAAAAGCATATTCTGAAATAATGAGAATATTAGAGCACGCAAAAAAAAATAATATATTTGCTGGTATACATAATGCTACTCCTGAATATGCAGAAAAAATGATTAATAAAGGTTTTAACCTTGTTACTATTGGGTCAGATCAAAGATATATGAGTTCAGGAGCAAAATCAGCAATTTCTAAACTGAAATCGATAAATCAAAAAGAAGATTCTAAAGCATATTAAACTTGTGACTGAAAAAAAAAAAATTTTAGTTGTGCAACCTATACATCATGCAGGGATTGAGTTGTTAAAAAATAATAATAAATTTGAATATGAAATACTAAATGATGCAAATTTAGAAAATATTAAAGAGAAAATAAAAACTTGTGATGGATTATCGCTAAGGACTGCAAAATTGCCAGGAGAAGTGATTAGTTTTGGAAAAAAATTAAAAATAATTTCTAGACATGGAGTTGGTTATGACAACATAGACTTAGATTATTGTAAAAAGAATAACATAACTATCGCTATTACAGCAACAGCAAATGCAGTTGCAGTTGCTGAACACGTTTTTTTTATGATGTTAAGTTTGTGTAAAAGAAAAAATATGTTTGATGAAACTGTTCGTGAAGGAAATTTTAAAAATAAAAATAGTCTTCCTTCTACTTTTGAACTATGGGAAAAAAATATTTTGATAGTAGGATTTGGAAGAATAGGCAAAAGTTTAATTAAAAGATGCTTAGGTTTTGAGATGAATGTTTATATATATGATCCATTTGTTTCAGAGGATATGATTAAATCTTATGGTGGTACGAAAGTAGAAATTTTAGAAGATTCTATAAAGAATATGGATATAGTTTCTCTTCATATGCCACTAAATGAAAATACAAAGAATTTAATAAATTTAAGTATACTAAAAAAAATGAAAAAAAATTCAATAATAATAAATGCGGCAAGGGGTGGAATTATAAATGAAAAGGATTTAGACATCGCCTTAAAAAAAAATTTTATATTTGGCGCTGGATTAGATGTTTATAGTGTTGAGCCACCTGAAAATAATAACCCACTACTTAAAAATGATAAGACAATTTTAAGTCCTCATACTGCGGCATTAACAGATGAATGTAGAAAAAGAATGGGGGTTGAGACTATCCAAAATTTAATTGACTTTTTTGAGCATAAATTAGAAAAATTTAAACAAGTAGAACTTTAAAATGAAATTTACTTTAAAAAAAATTGGGTTGTTAGAGTTATTAGTTATTTCCTCTATAATTTATGTTACCGGTATGTTGTTTTGGACATTAACAACAAGACCTGCTGTGGAAGCCAAAGCAAATTTAGTAAAAGAAAACCACCAAAAAGTTGTAGATTTTATTAATAAACAAATTAATGAATGTGGTAATTCTGAAGAAAAAGTCACCATTTGGGGAGACTCGTGCAATGATGAATGGAGTTCTGAGCAAATAGTCAGTTATATGAATAAAAATTTAGAAATTGAAAACCCTTTCTCTAAAGAGGTAAAAATAAAAACAGATCCCGACCCTAGAATTAAAGCAGAAGGTAGAGCTGGTCAATCAACAGAGATGGGAGTAATTTTTGTTATGTCCTCAAATTTTCTGCCTGAACCAGGTTCCGAGTGGGTTATTGGCACTTGTTTTAAATCTCCTTGTGTTGCTGCAGGAAATAATGAACTTACATCAGTTTATAGATAATTATTTTTGATCTATTTGAATATTAGTTTGATCTAATGTTTTCTTTAAATAATTATATCCTTTTATAGCATATTCAAGTGGATTTGCTTTTTTAGGATCCTGTTCAGCTTCAACAACTAACCATCCTGAATAATCTTTTTTTTTTAGAATTTCGAATAGAGGTTTAAAATCAATACATCCATCTCCTGGTACAGTAAAAGCTCCCTCTAAAAAAGCGTCTCTAAAACTTAAATCCTCCTTTAATGTTTTTTCAAGTATATTTTTTCTAATATCTTTGCAATGAACATGTTTAATTCGTTCACTATAATTTTCTATAATTTTCTTTGAGTCTCCATTAGCAAACAAAAGATGGCCTGTATCCAAAGTTAATTTAACGCTGTCATCTGTATTATCTAAAAGTTTTTCTGTATCCTCCTGAGTTTCTATTATTGTTCCCATATGATGATGATAGGCTAAAGGCATTCCTTGATCTTCTAAGTATTTACCCATTTCAGATACCTTTTGAAAAAAAGATTTAGACTCTTCATTGTCCATCGTTGGTCTTGTGGATAATCTCCTGTTTGGATCTCCTTGAATAGATCCGGAAACCTCAGCAAAAACTATACATGGTGAATTACAATCTTTAAATAACTGAAGTTGATCTTGAATTAGTTGTTTTTCTTCCCCAACTGTATTTTTTCTTAAATTTGCACCATACCAACCTGAGCAAAGTTTAAGATTATATTTATTTAATTTTGGAATTAATTCTGATGAATTTTTTGGAAATTTACCACCACTTTCGACTCCAATAAAACCAGCTTGACTTGCTTCTTTCAAACATTGCTCTAATGATGTATCTCCACCCAATTCGGGCATATCATCATTACTCCATGCGATTGGGGCTACACCTAATTTTACTGACATAATAAATATTTTTAGTTAAGATATAAAAATAATTTTTTAATTCAAACAAAAAAATGATTAACATTGCTTTATTTGGTCTCGGTAGAATTGGGTTGATACACGGCAAGAATCTTATGAGGAATAAAGATTTTAATTTAAAATATGTATACGATACCAATAAGAATCTTGCTTTTAAAGCTTCAAAAATTTTAAAGTCAAATAGTATACGCAACCCATTAATTGCCTTTAAAGACAAAACAATAGATGCAATATTTATTGCATCTTCAACCTCTACACATATAAAATTAATTCTTGACGCTGTTAAATTTAAAAAAGCAATTTTTTGTGAAAAACCATTAGATTTAAATATTGAAAAAATTAACAATTGTAGAAAAAAAATAAAAAAATTTAATCCAAAAATTCAACTAGGATTTAATAGAAGATATGATCCTGGTCATAATAGTTTAAAAACAAAATTATTAAAAGGTAAAATAGGCAAATTAGAAAAAATAATAATTACTAGTCGAGATCCCGCTCCTCCATCTTTTAAATACTTAAAAGAGTCTGGTGGTATATTTAAAGACATGATGATTCATGATTTTGACTTAGTAAGATTTTATTTAGGAAAAGATGAACCAGCAAATCTAGTAGCCTCTGGTAGTAATGTTTCTAATAGTAAATTTAATAAAATAAAAGATTACGAGTTAGCTTCATGTATGATCAAATCAAAAAAAGGTATTCAATGTATAATAACAAATTCAAGACATTGTAGCTTTGGATATGACCAAAGAGTCGAATTATTTGGATCAAAAGGAATGATTATTTCAGAAAATAAGAGAGAAAACGAAACCTCTTTATATTTAAAAAATTCAACATCCAACAAAGCTCCATTGATGTATTTTTTTTTAGAGAGGTATAAAGAAGCATATAAAAATCAACTCTATGATTTCTATAAATTTATAAAAAAAAATATTAAGCCACTTGCCCAGTTTGAAGAAGGAAGAAGAGCTTTGATTATGGCTATTGCGGCAAAAAAATCATTAAAATCAAAAAGAATTGAAAAACTTAATTTTTAATTGAATCAACCTTTACTAGAACACAACCTGACTGCTTTACAAATTATAAGTTTTTTTGTTAAGATTATTTTTTAAAAAAGTTAACTTTAAACAATAAAAGGGAAATTTAATGAAAACATTTAAAAACTTTATATTAGCAATTGCTACATGGGCTATGATGTCTGTGTCTGCATTAGCTACTGATGTTATTGTTGTTTCACATGGTCAAGCTAATGATCCATTTTGGTCAGTGGCAAAGAATGGTGTTGATGCGGCTTGTAAAGATATGGGAATATCTTGTAAGTACACAGCTCCGGGAACATTTGACATGGTTGAAATGGCAAAACTAATTGATAACGCTGTATCACAAAAACCAAAAGGTATTGTAATTACTCTTCCAGATGCTGCTGCTTTAGGAAAATCTGTTAAAGCTGCTATTGCTGCTGGTATTCCAGTAATTTCTATGAACTCAGGTTCTGATGATTATTCTTCGTTAGGAATTAGTGCTCACGTAGGACAAACCGAGTTTGAAGCAGGTGTTGGTGGCGGACAAAAAATGAAAGCTGCTGGTGGAAAAAAAGCACTATGTGTTAACCACGAAGTTGGAAACGTTGCGCTAGATAGAAGATGTGCTGG
>MDSW01002938.1_pt1 | contig 23315 bp, 25 predicted proteins | sample 811171 | NCBI WGS metagenome assembly MDSW01 (sample SAMN05326641, study PRJNA326480) | marine metagenome | isolation source: seawater | place: Atlantic Ocean: North West | collected 2012 | reverse complement strand
ATGCATGCCGAGTTTTTTTAATTTTTTTTCATCATATATATTTACTTTTAAACCATCTTTTCTAAGAGAGCTTAATCTTTTTGCATATTCATCAGGATGCAAAATGTTCCCGGGCTCCGAAACCAAATCCCTTGCATAAAAAGTACCTTCTTCTAATGCTTTAAATTTTAATTGATCTTGAATTGAAGGCTTATTTTTATTACCTATTACATTTATTGAGATAATTCTTGTGTCTTTTTTTGTTTTATATTTTTTAAATTCGTAAGATTTTAATTTTAAACCATGAAGAAAGTAACCCAAAAAGTTATCACGTGGTCCTTGAATACTGTCAGAAATTATAAAGTATTCACAATTTTTTCCATGGTTTACTTTTTTGTAAAACTCTGCTCCTAGATTCTCTATATTAGAAGTTTTCAAATTATTCTTAATTGATACCAAAACTATTTTTTTTTTTAGAATTTAGTTCAAAGAGAAATAAATTCTTTTTTAAGTCAATTGTCTTTAACAAATCATTAATATAAGAAAACTCACTATTGGAAAGAAATTTTTTTAAACCATTAATTCTATATTTTTCATCACAAAATAGAACCAGGTTAGATGATAATTTGCTCACTGTTTTGTTGGTGTAATTTAATTTAATTGACATAATATTTTTAAAAAGATTTTATAAAGCCTGTTCCCGGGGGTAAAAAACCCAAGTTTTTCACATTACCATCAATTTTATTTACAAAATTTCTCATATGGTCAACCTAAGATTGAAATTCTTTTTAAGTTGCTTTAATTATATACAAAAACAATAATAATGTTGAGCAATAAAATCTATAAGCACTTTTTCGCAGAATTAAGCAAGTATTTTTTAATAGTTTTGTTCACTTTTACTGCGATAGTTTGGACGGTACAGGCTGTAAACTTCCTAGATTTAATAGTGGAGGATGGTCACGCCATATCACTTTACTTAAATTATTCTATTCTCAATGTTCCAAAAATTATCACAAAATTCATTCCACTTTCATTTTTATTGGCGTTACTTTTCACCATTCTTAAATTAGAGAGTGAAAATGAATTATTAATTCTTTGGACTGCCGGTTTGAATAAAATAAAAGTTATTAACTTTTTTTTAAAAGTTTCAATTATCGTCACTCTCTTACAACTATTTTTAGCTGGATTTATAAATCCAAATGTTCTGAATTATTCTAGGTCGCTAATTAAATCTTCAAATTTAGACTTTTTATCTAGTATGATTAAAACAAATCAATTTAATGATGCTGTGGAAGGATTAACTATATTTATAGAAAAGAAAAATGATAAAAATATTATGGAAAATATTTTTATAAGAGATGATAGTAAAATATTATCAAGCTTAGAAAATAATGAAGAAGCTAGCAATCTAACTATATTTGCAAAAAAAGGTAAAATGAATACTTTGAAAAAAAATTCTATAATTTTGGAAGATGGGACAATTCATTCAGAAAATAAATTAAAAAAAATAGATGTAATAAAATTTAAAAGAACAGAATTAATTTTCGACAATTTAAAAACCAAATCAACTACCTATCCAAAAATTCAAGAAACATCTACTGCGATTCTACTTAAATGTTATATAGATGAAATTTCAGATATTGATTTGCTTAATTGTCCAAAAGATAAATCAAAAATTGAGGTTCTGTCAGAAATTAATAGAAGGTTTGGAATGCCTCTATATATACCTTTAGTAACTTTATTCTGCTCTTTTCTTTTACTTTCAAGGCAAGAAAAAAAATTTAAAGGATTATATAAATATTGGTATTTTGGTTTAGGTTTTATATCTCTAGTAATGGCTGAAATTTTAGTAAGGTATTCTGGTAAAGATCTTATGTACTCTTTAACTTATTACTTGGTTCCATTAATTTTAATACCATTAGTTTATTTAGAATTAATAAGAAAATTTTATTATGAAAATTTAAGGAAATAAAATTATGTCAAACTTTGTTATAAACAAATATCTCATAGGTGAATTTTTTAAGAGTTTATTTAATATGGTTCTTATTTTTTGTTGTCTTGGTCTTATAATGAATCTTTTCGAAGAGATTAATTATTTTAAAAATTACGATGTTGGTTTAGCGCTTCCAACAATTTTGTCATTTATGATAATACCTAGTATTTTAGTTAACATGTTACCATTTGTAATCTTCTTATCTACAATGGTAGTAATAATTAAACTTAAAAATAATAGAGATATTTTATCACTTAAAACTTTTGGTTTTTCAAATTTAAGGTTCCTTTTACTTTTTTCTTTTTCAGCTCTTTTTTTTGGTATTTTAACTTTAACAGCAATTAATCCTGTTACCTCTATTGTTGTAAAATATTATGAAGATATTAAAGGCAAATACGAGATTGATAAATCACATTTAGCATCAATTACAGCAAATGGAATTTGGATCAAAGAAAATGTTGAGGGGTCCACAAATATTATCCGATCTAAAAATTTTGAAAATAACAGTTTATTTGACGTATCTATTTATAAAATGCGAGATGAAGATAATTCTGTTATTGAAAGAATAGAGGCTAAAGAAGCAGATATATCAGACACACTATGGATATTAAGTGACGTAAAAATTACTAAATTTGATGATGAAAACCTTAAAAAAGATTTAAAAATTATGAATTTTAAATCTACATTTAACAAAGAAAAATTAAATTCAATATATTCAAATTTAGATACTATATCTTTTTACAAATTGTTAGCTAATAAAGAGGAGTTAATTTCAAAGGGATACAATGCAAGATTACTCGAAGAAAAAAAACATTTTTATCTTTCTTTGCCTTTCTTTTTGGTGCTGATGGTTTGTTTGGCTTCAATATTTACTTTAAATTCCAATGATAGACGACAAAATACTTACTATTTGATACTTTCGATAGTAGCTGTTGCCGTAATATTTTATTTTAAAAATTTTTCAATTGCACTTGGAACCACTGAAAGAATTCCTTTAGTATTGTCTGTATGGTCACCTGTAATAATATTATCTTTATTCTGTTCAATTGGCATAATTCAAATAAATGAAAAATAAATTTTTAAAATATTTCACTATAGTATTTTGTTTTGTCTGTACTAATACTTTTGCTGAGGATTTGAGTATTAATGCTTCGGAAGTAAGATTGGATAAAATAAATAAGATAATTTTTGCAAAAGGCAATGTTGAAATATTGGATGCAGAAAATAACTTGATGAAAGGTGAAATTGCAGAATACAATAAATTAAGCCAATTACTTAAGGCAATTGGTGAGACTGAAATTACTACCTCTGGAGGTTATAGAGTTTTTGGAACAGATATTTTTTATAACAAAAAAAAGGGAATTATTTATTCTGACAATGATACAAAAATTTGGGATAAAGATGGAAATATAATTGAAGTAAGTATGTTTAATTATTTAACAGACAAGAAAATGTTTCTATCCAAAGGTGATATTAAAGTACAAGACAAAAGAAATAACGAATATAGATTCTCTGAAATATATATTGATGAAAAATTAGAAAAAATTGTTGGTAGTGATGTTAAGTCTTTTTTCAATGAAAATACTCTCAAGGCTGACCCAAGAAATGAACCACGATTTTTTGCAAACAGTGCCTCAATAAACAAGGAGGGTGTCGAATTAGAAAAGGGTATTTTTACAACGTGTAAGAATAGACCTGATGGAAAATGTCCGCCATGGACTATTAGAGCAAAGAAAATTAGGCACGATAATGCAAAAAAAACAATATATTATGAAAATGCAGTAGTAGAAGTTTATGATTTTCCAATATTTTATTTTCCTAAATTTTTTCATCCAGACCCAAGTGTAAAAAGACAATCTGGATTTCTTTTTCCAACTTTTAAAAATAATTCAAATTTAAGTGCAAGTACTACACTTCCTTACTTTTGGGCAATCACAAAAGATAAAGATATGACTATTACACCAAAAATATATACAGCTGAAAATTTCTTGTTAATGAATGAATATAGACAAGCATTTAGAAATGGTTTTTTAATTGTAGATACAAGTTATACCAAAGGTTACAAAAATACGACAAACACTAAATTGCCTGGCGGAAGATCGCATTTGTTTTCAAAGTTGATTCTAGATTTTTCTCAGGATAAATATTCAAGCAATTTAGAGGCAAATTATCAGCATGTTTCAAATGGGACTTATTTGAAAGTGCACGATATTGATACTGAACTTGTAGATAAAGAAGAAAATATTTTGAAAAGCGATATTAATTATGAGTTTCAGGACAAAGAAATTTTTTTAGGGATGAGTGCAAGTATGTTTGAGGATACATCAATTGTAGATAGATCAAGATACGAATATATTCTACCAAATATTGCTTTTGAGCGTAATATTTTTAGTGATGAAAAATTAGGTTTAATAGATATTTATAGCAATGCTTTTGTAAGAAATTATAAAGTTAATCAATTTACAAAAATGTTTATAAATGATTTTAATTGGAAATCTAAACAATTTTCAAATGCTTCAGGCTTAAAAACAAATTTTGAGGGACTTTTAAAAGTGGTAAATTATGAGGCAGATAATGCTGATAAGTACAAAGTAGATGGTCTAACTACTGAGGCATCAACAGTTCTAGCTTTCAATACTGAATTACCTTTGGTTAAAGAATCTAAGGAAAAAGATAAAATTTCTTTACTTATTCCTAAGTTTACTTTGAGAAGTGCACCAAATCAAATGAGGGATATATCTGATGATGATTTAAGATTAAGCTATTCAAATCTGTTTTCTCTTAATAAAAATTCGCAGGTTGATGTTATAGAAAGAGGTACAAGCGCAACTTTGGGATTAGAAATTTCAAATAATGATTTTGAAAATAACACACCAGGTCCAAAAAATTACTCCTTATCAGTAGGACAGATTTATAATCTTGATAAAAATGAAAATGTACCCCAAAGAAGTTCTTTAGATCAGCAAGTTTCAGATTTAGTAGGTGAAGCATTTGTTAAGATTAGTGATAATCTTACTTTAAAAAGTGAATTTAATTTAGATAACAATATTAAAGATGTTCACTATCAAGATTTTGGAGCAAATTTAATACTTGGGAATACTGACTTTAATATAAAATATTTAGAAGAAAGCAGTCACATTGGAAGTAGCTCATATGTAAAATCAGATATAAAAATAGATTTTGATAATTCTACAAAATTAAGTTTTGATTTGAGAAAAAACTTGGAAACAAATTCAACCGAGTTTTATAATTTAGCGTACGATTATATTAATGATTGTTTAAAAGCTGGAGTTGTTTATAGAAGAGAATTTTATAATGATAGAGATATAGAGGCTTCTGAGAGCTTAATGTTTAGAATATCGTTTTTACCATTTGGCGGTGTTGACTCGCCCAATATAGATTAGAATGATTAAAAAAAACATCATATCTTTTATTGTAATTTTTTTTTTTATATTTAAATCAACTTATTCTTTTTCTGAATTAAATAATTCTATTATTATGTCAGTTGGGAAATATCCTATAACTCGAATAGATTTATTTAAGGAAATAAAATTAATTGCAATACTATCAGGTAGCAAGATTGATGACTCTAATAGATTACAAATAAGAGATTTAGCTGTGAATTCTTTAATAAAAAAAACTATTAAAACTATTGAAGTTGAAAAACGTCAAATCAAAAAATACAGCAAAAAAGATTTAGAAAATTTAATTCTTACATCTGCAAATAATTTAGGTGTAGATAAAGATGGGTTAAAACAAATACTTGAAAAAAATGGTTTAAGCTACAAAAAACTGGTGGAGAAATTTGAAATTGATTTAAAGTGGAATTCAATGATATTTGACATATATAAAAATAAAATTTCTATAAACACCGTTGAAGTTGAAAATAGACTTAAAATGGAGTTAAAAAGTAGAAATATAGAAGAAAATCAAGAAGATAAAATTGAAAATATAAAAAAGAATATAGTCAACCAAGAAAAAAATAAGAAACTAAGAATGTTTTCGAATTCTCACTACTCAAATTTAGAAAGAATAATTCAAGTAAAATTCTTATGAAAAGATTAATACCAATTATTAGCGGAGACCCGAATAGTATTAATACTGAAATTATTTCTAAGATTTGGAAAAGGAAATCATCTTTTAAAAATACTGATATTTTTTTAGTGGGTAATTATGATCTAATAAAAAAACAATTCAAAAAAATTGGAGCTAAGATAAATGTTAAAAAAATAAATGATATTAATGGCCATAATTATCAAAAAAAACTTCATATATTTGACGTCCCTCTAAAATTTAATGATGTTTTCAATGTTGCTAGCAAAAATAAATCTTCTTATATAAAGAATTCATTTAAAGCTATATTTGCAATTAAAAAATTAAAAAAAATTAGTGGCTTTATTAATTGTCCTATAAATAAAAGAGAAACATTTGGAAAAAATTTTATTGGGATAACTGAATATCTTGCAAAAAAAGAGGGTTTAAGAGGAAAAGAAGTTATGTTGATATATAACAAAAAATTATCGGTATCTCCAATAACGACCCATATAAAATTAAATAAAGTTCCAAAAAAATTGTCAAAAGATAAAATTATTAAAAATATAATTACTATTAATAACTTTTATAAAAAAAACCTTAATATTAAACCTATAATTGGTATTTTAGGACTAAATCCTCATAATGATGAATTTAGGCCAAGTTCTGAGGAAATGAAAATTATTATTCCGGCAATCAAAAAACTTAAAAATATGAAAATAAATGTAAATGGTCCTATAGCACCTGATACTGCGTTTATAAATTGGAAAAAAGAAAAATTTAATGTTCTGGTTGGCATGTATCATGATCAAGTTCTTACACCTTTTAAAACAATATATAAATTTAACGCTATTAATATAACTCTTGGTTTACCCTATTTAAGAGTATCTCCAGACCATGGGGTAGGAAGAGATATAATAAAAAAAAATATTGCAAATTACCAAAGTTTGATGGCCTCTATAATGTTTTTAAGTAGTAAAAATGTTAAAGCTTAAGAAATCACTAGGACAAAACTTTTTAAAAGATAAAAATATAATAAAGAAAATTAGTTCAATTGAAAATATAGAGAATAAAACTGTAATTGAAGTTGGGCCTGGATCAGGAAATTTAACAAGAGAAATTATCAAAAAGAAACCTAAAAAATTAATTTTAATTGAAAAAGATAAAAGATTGTGTGAGATTTTATTTAATGATTTTAAAGGCTATAAAAATTGTGAAATAATAAATAAAGATATACTAGATTATAACTTTGAAAAGAAAATGGATAATGGATCTATAATTTTTGGTAATTTACCCTATAATATTTCCACGCAAATTCTAGCTAAATTTATAAAATTAAATTTTTGGCCTCCTTTTTATAATAAGATAATTTTTATGTTTCAAAAAGAAGTCGCTGAAAGAATTATAGCAAAAAAAAATACAAAAAAATATAGCAGAATATCAATCTTATCTCATTTAAGACTTAATGTTATAAATCATTTTGCTGTTTCAAAAAAATGTTTTTTTCCAGTTCCTAAAGTAGACTCAAAAATAATCATTTTTGAACCCAGAAATTTAATAAATTATAAAATAAAAAACATTGAAAACCTTGAAAAGATAACTAATATTTTTTTTTCAAATAGACGTAAAATGATAAACAAGCCTTTTTCAAGATTGTTTAATAATTACGTTGAGGTTGCAGAAAGTTTAGGTATTAAATTAAACCTTAGACCAGCTGAACTATCATGTAATGACTATTATAAAATTACCGAAATTTTTGAAAAAAAATTTCCATAAATTAACATTCCAATTTTTCAGAAATTATTTTTTTTATTTTTTTAAAACAGTTCTCAACATTATCATTTACTATTACATGGTCATATTCATCTGTGTGTTTTATGTCCTCTGAATATGCCAAAAGTCTTCTTTTGATCGACTCTTTCTCATCTTGATTTCTGGCTATTAATCTTTTTTCAAGCTCTTCTTTACTAGGGGGCAATATAAATATTCTAATTAAGTTTAACTCGTTATATTTGCTTAATTGCTGAGAACCTTTCCAGTCAATATCAAATAAAACATTAAGACCTCTGTTTGTTATGTCATTCACAGAATTTTTGGAAGTACCATATAAATTCCCGAATATTTTAGAGTGCTCATAAAAAGCTTTTTCATTTATCAATTGTTGAAACTTATCTTCATTTACAAAATGATAATCTACTCCGTCTACTTCATTTGCTCTAGGTTGTCTCGTTGTGTGAGACACAGAAATTTTAAAAGTATTATCTGATTGTTGTATTTTTTTTGAAAGAGTAGTTTTTCCAGCGCCAGAGGGTGATGATAAAACAAGCAATAGAGGCTTATTTTGTTTATTCATTTAAAAAGAGTAATACTAATTACTTTTGCTCTCAATAAATTTAATTGCATCTCCAACAGTTAAAATTTTTTCAGCTTCACTATCTGATATTTCTGAACCAAATTCTTCTTCGAAAGCCATAACAAGCTCAACTGTATCTAGACTGTCTGCGCCTAAATCATCTATAAAACTTGCCTCGTCAGTTACTTTCTGTTCATCGACACCTAAGTGATCTGCTACAATTTTTTTAACTGTTGCTCCAATATCTTTTGCCATTTGAATCCTTATTTGATTATTTAAATTGTATTAAAATTATTTCATTTCTTTGTCAAGACATATACATACCGCCATTAACATGTATTGTTTCGCCTGTAATATATGAGGCTACATCTGAAGACAAAAATGCTACACAATTTGATACGTCCTCACCAGAACCCAATTTTCCCATGGGAATTCTGGATGTTAAGTATAACTTCATTTTTTCAGCAATGTTCTTTGTCATATCTGATGAAATAAAACCAGGTGAAACACAGTTAACCGTAATATTTTTTTTTGCGTATTCAAGTGCTAAACTTTTAGACATTCCAATTATGCCAGCTTTTGAAGCAGAATAGTTGGCCTGACCTAAGTTTCCACTGTGACCAACTATAGAGGTTATGTTTACGATTCTACCATATTTATTTTTTAACATTTTTTTTATTGCATATTTTGAAAGTAAAAAAGTTGATGTAAGGTTAATATCGATAACTTTTTTCCATTCATCCTCCTTCATTCTCAAAGATAAGTTATCTACGTTTATACCAGCATTATTCACTAGTACATCTAAGCCGCCTAATTCCTTCGATACATTTTCAATAAATTCCTCAATTTTTGAATGTTCGGAGATATCAAATTTTTTAATTTTAATATTTGGGTTTTCTTTTTTTAGTGAATCAAGCTTATCAACTTTAGTACCTGTACCAACTACTTCAGCTTGGAGTTCAATAAATCTTTTTATTAAAGCTCCACCAATACCCCCAGTTGCACCAGTAATTAAAACTTTTTTATTTTTAAAATTTATCATTTAAGAGCTTTTATATCTTCTACTGTATTTATACTTTTAGACGAAACTTTGTCACTAATTCTTTTTACAAGCCCAGAAAGCACTTTTCCTGGTCCTATTTCAATAAATTCATCAACGCCTTTTTCTATCATGAACATAACACTTTCTCGCCATCTTACCTTAGAAAAAATCTGTTTTATTAATAGACTTTTAATTTTCTTTGAGTCTCTTGTAGGTTCTGCTGTTACGTTGCTTACTAAATCTGTAGATGGGTTTTTAAAAACAGTTTTGTCAATTATGGCTTCCATTCTCTGTGCCGCGGGTTTCATTAATGAACAATGAAATGGAGCACTTACAGGTAAAAAAATTGATTTTTTTTTATTTTCTTTTAATATTTTAGAAATTTCCTCGATAGCTAGTTTGTCTCCACTTAAAATCACTTGACCATTTGAGTTGTCGTTTGCAATTTCACAAATCCCTTTTTCTTTGCTAATATCGCTAATATATTTTTTTACCTCTTCCGTTTTTAAACCCATGACAGCCAGCATAGCCCCTTTTCCTTCTGGAACAGCTTCTTGCATAGATTTACCTCTTTCATGAAGTAAATAAACTGCATCAGAAAAACTTAAGGAGTTTGACGAAACTAACGCGCTATACTCCCCTAATGAATGACCTGCAAAATATTTAATTTCTTTTAATTGAATATTAAATTCTTCGATTATAAGTTTAAATATACAGTAACTTATAGTTAAAATAGCTGGTTGGGTATTTTTGGTAAGCTTTAATTCGCTTTCTGGACCATCAAGTATTATTTTTGAAATAGGATACCTAAGCTTTTCATCGGCCTCTTTAAAAGTTTTTTTAACTATATTAAAATTTTTGTAAAGTTCAGTACCCATACCTACTGACTGTGAACCTTGACCTGGAAATATCAATGCCTTCATTTTAAAATATTCAATAAAATTAATGTTATTATTACTATTGTATTAACAAAATTTAAATAGTATAAGTCCGTTCTTAAAAAAAACACAATAATAGTTATTAAAATGGGTTTATACGAACATACGATTGTTGGAAAACAAGATCTCTCAGATAAAGATGTTGATAATTTAATCAACAAATATTCAGAAATTATTAATAAATCGGGTAAAATCCTCAAGACTGAAAAATGGGGGATAATTAATTTAGCAAGAAAGATAAAGAAAAATAAAAAAGGAGTTTTTATTCATTTCAAATTTGAAGCAAAAAACTTTGCTGTAGATGATATGGAGAAAAAGCTTTCAATAGATAACAATATAATCAGATTTTTAACAGTTAAATACAAAAAATTAGACCTAGAAAAAAAATATTTTGGGCAAAATAGCTAAAAAAAATGAAAAGAGATAAAAGAAGAAAAGGAAAAAAAACAAGAGGCGGTTATCAAAATAAACTTGTTCTTTTTCAAAAACCAGACGTTCGTTTTATTAAAAGTTGTCCGTTGTCTGCAAAAAATGCACCCATTGTTGATTATAAAAATATTAAACTGTTGAGAAGATATGTTTCAGACACTGGTAAAATATTACCTTCACGTATAACTTCGGTGTCGCAAAGTAAGCAAAGGCTTTTATCTTCAGAAATTAAGAAAGCTAAAATATTAGGACTTATATAATGGAAATTATTCTTTTGGAGGACATAAGAAATTTAGGTAATACCGGTCAAATTGTTAAAGTTAAAGATGGCTATGGTAGAAATTTTCTCCTTAAAAAAGGCAAAGCGCTGCGGGCAGATAAAAAAAATATTGAATTTGTAAAAAGAAAAAAAGATGAAATTAATAAAAAAAATTCTGAACAAAAAGTATCTGCTAAAAACTTGGCTGATAAAATAAAAGGTAAAAAACTAGTTTTTAAGAAAGAAACTAAAGAAAATGGTGATTTATTTGCATCTATAAAACCTAAAGAAATTTCAAAATATTTTTTAGATAATTTAAAGCAAACAATTCATCCTTCTCAAATAGATATTAAACAAGAAATAAATAAAAAAGGATCTTTCCCGTTCTCTGTAAATTTACATTCTGAAGTAGTAGTTGAATTACGTGTAGTAGTTGAAAAAATAGAAGTTAAATAAAAGAGACTTTTCCACAACCCTTAAAAAAAGTTAATAACTTTTATATTTTATTGATCTGGTATTTATATACAAATATCTGGTTAAAATGGAAAATCTAAAAGTAAGCAATTTAAATCAAGAAAAAAAATTACCTTCGAATGTTGAAGCTGAGCAAGCTCTACTTGGCTCTGTTCTAGTAAATAATGATATTATTGATGAAGTTTCTAATATTACTAATCATAATGAGTTTTATGACCCTTTACATTCTAAAATATATAGTTCAATCGAAAATCTTCATAACAAAGGAATGATAGCTAATCCAATTACTCTTAAGAATTTTTTTGAAAAGGATGAGGCACTATTGGAAATGGGCGGTACTGAATACTTGGTCAAACTAACTAGATTTTCTTCTTCAACCAAACAATCAATTGACTATGCAAAAATTATTCATGAAAAATTTGTTAAAAGAGAATTAATTAAAATTTCAGAAAATTTATCAGATGATGCGATCGATGAAGCCGTTGAAAAAACAGGGGAAAATATTATTCAGGATACTGAAAAATCACTTTTTGACTTAGCCGAAAGAGGGACTTTTCATCAATCTTTTTTAAAATTTGATCAAGCATTAGATCAAACTATTCAAATGGCAACAAATGCGATGAAAAATGATCAGGGTATAGTTGGGGTGCCTACAGGTCTTGATGATTTGGATGAAAGACTGGGTGGATTACATAAATCTGATCTTGTAATAATAGCTGGACGTCCTTCAATGGGTAAAACCGCACTTGCAACTAATATAGCCTATTATGCAGCAAAAAAAATTTTAGATGAAAATAAAAAATCATCTATAGCTTTTTTTTCATTAGAGATGTCGTCTGAACAACTTTCTACAAGAATTTTGTCTGAGCAATCAAGAATAAAATCAAATGACATAAGGAGAGGAAAAGTTACAGAGGAAGAATTTAACAGACTTATTGAAACATCAAGAAGCATTCATCAACTACCACTTTATATTGATGAAACACCGGCAATAACAATTGCTGCTCTTTCAAATAGGGCAAGACGAATAAAGAGACTATTCGGATTAGAGTTAATAGTTGTTGATTATATACAATTGATGGCTACTGGATCTAGGAAGTATGAGGGAAGAGTACAAGAAATATCTGAAATAACTCAAGGTCTCAAGGCATTAGCCAAAAGTTTAAATGTTCCAGTTTTAGCACTTTCTCAACTTTCTAGAGCTGTTGAGCAAAGAGATGATAAAAAACCACAATTGGCAGATCTAAGAGAGTCGGGATCTATAGAACAAGATGCCGATGTTGTTATGTTTGTTTTTAGGGAGGAATATTATTTGGAAAGAAAAGAGCCAAAGTTAGGAAGTATCGAACACGCAGAATGGCAATCTAAAATGAACGAAATATTAGGTTCGGCTGATATTATTATTGGGAAACAGAGACATGGACCTACAGGAAACGTTAAAGTAGAATTTGAGGGAATTTATACTAAATTTAAAAATGCATCTAAATCTGGGTAAAAATAAGTAATTTTAAATTATCCTCTTTTAAGCTATACCTCATAATTGTGATCTTTTCTGATTTATACAAAAATACTGTTGTAGAGAAGCCTAAAATTATATTGCTTATCCTTGTGGTTTTTCTATTAAGTTTCGGTTACTTTTCAAAAAATTTCCAATTGGACGCCTCTTCTGACACTTTGCTATTAGAAAATGATCCAGATTTAAAGTATTTAAGAGAAGTTAATAAAAAATACGGATCTAAAGATTTTCTAGTATTAACATATACACATGAGCCGAATGAGTCTTTCAAATCAAAATATACAATTAAAAATTTAGCTTTATTAAAAAATTCATTAGAAAATTTGAATTGGGTAGACAGTGTTATTACAGTTTTAGACGTTCCCTTGTTAAAAAATAATGATGACCCTTTGGCAGAAAGAATTAAAAATTACAAAACTCTGTTCTCTACAGATGTTGATTTAGATCGAGGTTTTGATGAAATTATTAATAGTCCAATTTACAAAGACTTTGTTATTAGTAGTGACGGTAAAACTAGTGGGATATTAGTCTACATTAAGTCAGATCAAAAATTAATTCAACTTATAGACAAAAAAAATGATTTTTTAGAGAGAAAACAAAAGGGACAACTAAGTTCAAAAGAAAAGTCGGCATACAAAGATTTTTTATTCAAATATGACTCGTATAAAAAAGTATATAACAAAAAAAATCATAAAAATATAAATGAGATTAGAAAAATAATTAAAGATCATCCTGCGCCAGGGAATGTTAAAAGAAACTCTTCAGATATTTATCCTATTATTCATTTAGGGGGAATCCCAATGATTGCTGATGATATGATGACATTTATAAAAAATGATATTGCTGTTTTTGGAGCTGGGGTATTTTTATTTATTATTTTTACTCTCTGGTTTGTTTTTAGGAGTTTATTATGGGTAGTAGTGCCTCTGTTAAGTTGTTTTTTTTCAGTTTTAATTATGGTTGGGCTTCTAGGGTTAGTTGGTTGGAAAGTGACAGTAATTTCATCAAATTTTATAGCGTTAATGTTAATACTTACTATGGCAATGAATATTCATATAAGTGTTCGATATTTACAGTTTAGAAAAGAAAACCCGGATGTCTCAAATAATGAAGCTATAGCTTGGACTTCAAAAAAAATGTTTTGGCCAATACTTTATACTGTTCTCACAACTATTTGTGCATTTTTATCTTTAATATTTAGCGACATTAAACCAATTATAGATTTTGGATGGATGATGACTGTCGGACTATTAGTGTCTATGTCTATAACTTTTACTTTGTTGCCATCAATTTTAAGTATAATGGGTAAAAGAGCAATAAATTATAAGGATCAAAAAAAATCAAAAGTCACTTCTTTTTTGGCAAAAGTAGCTCAAAAAAATACTAAAATAATTTTTGGGTCTGCTCTGTCAGTCATAATAATAAGTATAATTGGAATAAGTAAACTTGAAGTAGAAAATAGTTTTATAAACTACTTCGATAAAGAGACTGAGATTTACAAGGGAATGAAATTAATAGATGATGAACTTGGAGGAACTACTCCCCTAGATATAATTATAAAATTTCCATCAAAGCAAAAAGAAGATGATGCTGACGACGATTGGGGTGAAGATGAGAGTGATGATGCAAAATATTGGTTTACTAGAGATAAAATTGATAAAATTACCCTGGTTCATGATTACTTAGATGAATTGGACTCTGTTGGTAAAGTAATATCATTTGCATCAATGGTTAGGGTTGCAGAAGACCTCAGCGGTGGAAAAAAATTGCAAGGTTTAGAGATGGGTGTTTTGTATACTAAAATTCCAGACTCAATAAAAAAAGAGATAATTGACCCTTATATCTCAATTAAAGATAATGAAGCTAGAGTTGGATTAAGAGTACTAGATTCTAAGGAAAATTTAAGAAGAAATGAACTAATAAAAAAAATTAATTATGATTTAGAAAACGAATTAGGTTTTAAAAAAGATGAATTTAAACTTGCTGGTGTTCTCATTTTATTTAATAATCTTTTGCAAAGCTTATTTAAATCACAGATATTAACTTTGGGTGTTGTAATGGCAGGTATAACATTAATGTTTTTAATACTTTTTAGAAATATTTCATTATCATTTATTGGTGTGGTACCTAATTTCATGGCTGCATTCCTAATTTTGGGAATTATTGGGCTTTTAGGTATACCCCTAGACATGATGACAATAACTATTGCTGCTATCACCATAGGTATAGCAGTAGATAATAGTATCCACTATATTTACAGATTTAAGGAGGAGTTTAAAAAATTAAATGATTATGAAAAAACTTTAGAAAAATGTCATGATACCGTTGGTGTCGCGATTTTGAATACTTCTATAACAATAGTTTTTGGATTTTCAATATTAGTCCTTTCTAACTTTATACCAACAATATATTTTGGTGTTTTTACTGGGATAGCAATGCTACTCGCAATGATTTCTGTATTGACTTTATTGCCTAGATTAATTCTTACCTTTAAACCATTTAAAAATGGATAGTTTTTTATCTTTCATAAGAGAAAATATAGTCTTATTTGATATAATTTTTTTAATTTTCATTATTTATTTTTCAATACAATGTTTTGCCAAAGGTTTTTTTATAAGTTTAATATCATTCTTAAAGTGGGTTTTGGCATTAATTATCACTATTATTGCAGTTCCTAAGCTTGAACCGTATGTTTCTGATTTTATCAATAATGATTACATATCAGGTATCGGATTGGGAATAGCCGTATATATATTAACATTATTCTTTCTAATTCTTATGGGAAAATCTTTGGGGCGGCTATTTTCATACACAGGCATGGGGTCTGTAGATAAGGTTTTCGGATTTTTCTTCGGTATTTTTAAGGGATACGTTTTTGTTGTGTGTATCTTTTCGATCGTTAATTGGTTTTATTCGTATGAAAAATGGGATATGTCATTAAAGAGTTCATATTTTTTTTCTATAACTGAAAAAGGAAGTAGGTTATTGATTGAAGAATTTCCAGAACGACAAGATCTTGAAAACACCAAGGAAGAAATTGAAAAGATTTAAAATGAGAAGAATAAATGAAGAATGTGGTATTTTTGGTATTTATAATGTTGAAGATGCATCTACACTAACAGCATTAGGACTTCACGCTCTTCAACATCGAGGGCAAGAGGGATGTGGTATAGTATCTTTTGATGGAAGAAATTTTCATTCTGAAAAAAGAAATGGACTTGTTGGTGACAATTTTACTAATAAAGAAATATTAAAAAAATTACCTGGAAAATTTTCTATTGGACATAATCGTTATTCAACAACTGGTGAAACATCATTAAGGAATATTCAGCCATTTTTTGCAGATCTATATGGTGGTGGTATCAGTATAGCTCACAATGGTAACCTTACAAATGCACTTCAATTAAGAGAAAATTTGGTTAAAGATGGATCAATTTTCAGAACTACAACTGACACTGAAACCATAGTTCAATTGATTGCAAAATCTAAAAGAGAGAAAATAGTAGATAAAATTATTGATTCACTTTTTCAAATTCAAGGTGGATACGCCTTAGTAATTTTAACAAATAAAAAATTGATTGGTGTAAGAGACCCCTTGGGGATAAGACCTTTAATTTTAGGAAAAATAAAAAATTCATACGTTCTCACATCTGAAACGTGTGCTTTAGATATCATAGGAGCAAAATTTGTAAGAGAGATTGACAATGGTGAAATAGTTGTGGTTGAAGGAAAAAATATTCAAAGTTTCAAACCTTTCTCAAAAAAAAAGATTAGGCCATGTGTCTTTGAATATATTTACTTTTCAAGACCCGATAGTCTTTTAAATGGTAAGTGTGCTTATGAATATAGAAAAAATTTCGGTTATGAGCTTGCAAAAGAAACTAATGATATAGGAGATATGGTAATCCCAGTTCCAGACTCTGGGGTTCCCGCGGCTTTAGGATTTTCACAAAAAAAGAAAATGAATTTTGAACTTGGTTTGATTAGAAATCATTATGTTGGTAGAACTTTTATTGAACCAGCACAGAATATTCGTAGCTTGGGTGTTAAGCTCAAATTAAGTGCTAACATGTCCTCAATAAAAAATAAATCAATAGTTTTAATTGATGACTCACTTGTAAGAGGAACTACGTGTCATAAAATTATTAAAATGCTTTATGACTCAGGCGCAAAAGAAGTCCATGTAAGAATTGCTTCACCTGAAATTAAGTTTCCAGACTTTTACGGAATTGATATGCCAACAAAAAAAGAGTTGTTAGCTGCAAACAAAAATTTAAATGAAATGCGTGACTATATCGGTGCTGACTCATTAAAATTTTTAAGTATCGATGGAATGTATAAAGCACTCTGTGGGCAACCAAGAAATAAATTATATCCTCAATATACAGATCATTACTTTACAGGCGAGTATCCTATTGAACCAACTGACCAAACAAGAAATGATAAAGTTTCACAATTATCTCTGCTCAGTGGAAAATCAAGCAGTTAATTCAATTAAAAACTAGAACTTTGCCTTTATTGTTTATAATATAAATTTTTTTATTAACTATTGATGGTTTTGAAAAAAATCCAGAGCGGTCAGCTTTTGCATAATTAATAATTTCTCCATTTTGGTAATTTAAAAATAAAAAATAACCTTTGTTAGTTGTTAAGAAGATTTGATCAGCAGCTAGATTTATAGAACTAATTTTTCCCATTTTTGCTTCATTGACGTTTTTTGATTTATTAAATAAGTATTTTGACCAAATGACTTTACCCGATTTTTTATTCAAATTTATTACAAAGCCATCTCTGGATACTAAAAAAATAAAATTTTTTGAAACCACAGGTCTAATAAAAGTATTAAATTGTATTTCCCAATTTACTTTACCGCTAAGAGAATTTATTGAAACAGTAGATGAAGATGTACTTAAAATTATGTCACCATCCAAATAAACAATTGGTGAAGAAAAAAATAAGTCTATTGTTTTATCTGTTCTATTACCAGTAACTTTGTAAATCCAATTTACAGCACCAGTTTGGTAACTAATTGAATAAACTTCCGCAGTAGAAGTTATGAAGTAAACATTTTTGTTTACCTTGTCTAAAGCAATATTGGTTTTTTGTTCGGCCTCAAGAAACGATGGAAATGTCTCTAGATCTAGAATTTTTTCACCATCCTGAACGTTTATTCCATAAAATTTGTTATCTTGATTTAGTGAAAATACAAATTTTTCATCAATTTTAATATTTGATCTAAACGGTATTCCAAAATTCTGCGCCCATATAATTTTCCCACTATTTATATCAAGGCAATAAAAATAACCTAAATTATCTGAGACTATTAGTTTTTCAGATATGGATGTAAAACTTATTTTAATTGGTAGTTTTCTGAATCTTTTTTTGTAAAAATTAAATTTCCATATTAAATTTCTTTTTTCAAAAGAGTAATTATAAATATTACCACCATTATCACTTAAAATTATATTTTCTCCTATAATTAGAGGTTCAAAATCAGAGGACTCGTTGTTAATTTTTTTCAGGATTTTTTTACTTCTAAATATTAAATTTTTTTGGTTTTCGTACTGAAAGTGAGGAACAAAGTTCTCCTCAGAAAAATTTTGTTGATTCCAAAATGAGTTAGAAATTGCAGGTGCAATACTTACAGTTTCATTTGTTGAAATTTCTTCTTTGAATTTTTGTACTTTTGTAAATATTGGTTTAGTGTTTTCTTCAAAAGTTTCTACTTTAAGTTCCTCTGATCTATTCTTCCAAATGCCAGTTTTATTATCAAATGAGCAGCTAGCAAGAACTATAAAAACAAAATAAATTAGCAATAATTTTTTAATCTTATTCATCTTTAATAAGATCAATTTTTCTTCTTATTTGTTTATAATTGATATCCCGATCTTTTTCTTCGAGCAGTATCAAATAATATTCTTTTGATTTTTTGTATTGTTTTAAAGAATAATAATAATCTCCTAAAAATTTAGTAGATTGAACTTTCCAAACTGAATCTGAATTAATTATTGGGTTAAGTAAATCAAGAATATCTTTTTCACTCCCGGTTTCTGATATAAAAATAGCTTTTTTTAATTTTATTAAATTTTTATCCTCTTTATTAAAATTTTTTAATGATAATATTTCATCAAAATATCTAATAATTATTTTTTTATCTTTTTCTAATTCTTTATCGATAATCAAAAATAATGCCAGCGGAGAATAAATGTTGTCTTTCTTATAAACTATTTCTTCGAAAATATTTTTTGCTTCTGATATTTGTTTGTTATCTATAAATATTTTACCCTGTACAAAACTTTCAGAAATATTATTTTTAGCTTCATTTTTTCTAAAATCCATAAATATTTTTGTTAAAAAAATAATTATTAACAAAATTATAAAAATGAAAATTTTTTTTGAGTTATTTTTAATTATTAGAAGATAATCTTTTTTTTGTGTTATTTCTGGATCCATATTTTAATAAGAATTAATTTTTTTTGGGAATTTTTTATTTCTAACATCGTAACTAAATTTTTTAAAAGTTTTGTTTAAAATTTTATTTAAGTCTAAATATTTTTTTACAAATTTAGGATAGAAACCACTAAGACCCAAAAGATCATCGGTAACTAATATCTGCCCATCACAATAATATGATGAGCCAATACCAATTGTTGGTATTTTAACTGAGTTTGTAATCTCCTTTGCTGCTTTCTCTGCAATACATTCTAATACAATAGAAAAAGCTCCGGCCTTCTCAATTTGTTTAGCTTCATAAATTAATTTTGCAGTTTCTATTTTTTTAAGACCTTGAGGTTTGAATTTTTTTTTGATTTGAGGTGTATAACCTATATGCCCCATAACAGGCATTCCATATTTTACAAGTTCTTTGACAATGGTGAAATTTTTTCCGTTGCTTTCTATTTTAACAGCGTCACATTTAACTTTTTTAAAAACCTTTTGAATATTTTTTTTGGCCTCTTTCAAGTTTCTATAGGTATTAATTGGCATATCAAAAACTAAAATACTTTTTTTGGTAGATTTCTTAACACTTTCACCATGATTAATCATTGTTTCAAGTGTAATGCTTCTTGTGTCTTTCATACCATAAAATGCTGTAGCTACTGAATCTCCTACCAAAATAATGTCACAAAATTTATCTAGTATTCTTGAGATTGGTTTTGAATATGCTGTTAAACATACTAACTTTCTTTTAAATTTTAAATTTTTTAACTTATTAATCTTTTGGATTGAACTCATTTTTATCTTATTTTTTTTCTAGGATTTTAAGTTTGGATGATAATTCAACCTCTTTCTTACAAAGATTTTTACAAATTTTTTTGAAAACTTCTATAAGTCTTTTTGACTCATTTATGTCTGTTTTTTTAATTTTTAAGAGCGTAAGTAACATAATTGCTTCTTCATTTTTTGGATTTAATAAAATTACTGTGTCAAGATATTGCTCGAAAACGTCATCGTTTTCCTCTTTATTGTAAATTTTTGCCAAATATAAATAAGATTTTTCATTTTTCGGATTAAAAACTATATCTTGTTCAAATTTGAATTTGGATTTTAAGAAATTCTTTTCATCATAAAGTTTTTTTCCTTGTGAAAAATAATCAGTCTTTGCCATTAATGAATTATTAAAAAAAAATATTGATAATAAAAAGAAATATATAATTTTTTTATTATTCATAATTTCATTATGTACTTAATCTAAAACAATGTATATAGATTTCTCTAGACTCTTTCCTGCTAGAGTTTGGCTTATAAAAATCAATTTTTTTAAAGTACTTTTTAGCAATTGACTTTATCTCTTCGAATTCCTCTCCCATGAAAAGTTTTGATATTAAAACACCATTTCTATTAAGATTTTCTCTCGAAAATTCCATTATATCGAGGCACAATTGATTCGTTCTAATGCAATCGAGGCTTTTATTTCCAGAAGTGTTTGATGCCATATCTGATAAAATAACATCTATATCTGAATTAAAATATTTAAGAATTTGCTTTTTTGGATCTTTTTTTAAAAAATCACCTATAATTATATCAACCCCATCAATTTTTTCAGTTTTTTTTTTATCAATTGCTAAAATTTTACCTTTTTTCATTTTTTCTTTAACAACCTGGCACCACCCGCCAGGATAACACCCGACATCAAGGATTTTTTTTCCGTTTTTAAGAAATTTAAATTTTTGATTTAACTCTAAAAGTTTAAATGCTGATCTTGATCTATAACCTTTTATTTTTGCTTCTTTAAAGAAATGATCTTGATAATTTTTATTATCCATAATTTATACAACTACAAGATATCTTGCTGATCATCTTCTATATCGATCTTATCTGCATTTTTTGCTTTAACGTTAAAATTATAAATTCCCAAAGGAATTAGCATAATATAAATTAAAAAACATATTGTTAAAGTTTCAAAAGTAAATTGTATTATTGAAACAAAGAATAAGCCAACACCTAATAGTAAAAAAACCGTCATATTTCTTTTAACAGAGATTCTTTTAAACGAAAAAGTCGGGACCTTGCTAATTAGCAAAATTGATACCAGTATCATAAAATAAGGTGTAATTATTTTTAAATCTATCAGATTTGAGAAACTTGATAATTCAAAAATTAATGGAAAAAGAATTAAGCATCCTCCAGCAGGAGAAGGAACTCCTTCGAAAAAGTTATTTTTCCATTCATCTTTTCTTTCAAATTTTGTTAAATTAAATCTTGCTAACCTTAAAACACAACATACAGAATAAAGCAAAACTATTAGCCAACCAATTTTTCCAAATTTATTTAGTTCCCAAAAATAGATTATAAAAGAAGGAGCAATTCCAAAACTTACAAAGTCGGTTAAAGAATCCAGTTCTTTTCCAAAATCTGAAGTTCCTTTTATTAGTCTAGCAACCCTACCATCTAAACCATCTAATATAGCTGCGACTACTAAAAATAATACTGCGAAAGTGAAATTACCATCCATTGCAAACTTAATTGAACTTATTCCTAAACAAACTCCAATTAAAGTTAGGATACTTGGTAAAATGTATCTAGATTTTCCCACTGATACTACTTTAAACTTATTTTTTTTATCCATCTGTTAACCTGCTATTAAGCTTTCACCAGCAATAACATTTTGGCCAACTTTTACTAAAGTTTTTTTTTGTGTATAATATACGTCAACCCTGCTACCAAATCTAATTATACCAATTCTCTGTCCCTGTTTTACCGATTCTTTTTTGGTAACTTGGGTTACTATTCTTCTAGCAATCAAACCTGCGATTTGAACGACAACTATTGGTTCTGATGCTTTAACGCCTTTTAATTTAAAATAGTTTCGCTCATTCTCATCACTTGCTTTATCAAGTGAAGCATTTAAAAATTTTCCTGGTTTATAAAAAATATCATCAATTTCTCCGCTCACAGGAGCTCTATTAACATGACAATTAAAAATATTCATAAAAATACTAACCCTTGTATATTTTGTATTTTCCAGGCCTAGTTCAACCGGACCATTAATTTCTTTTATTCCTGAAATAATACCGTCAGCAGGGCTAACAATATAATTTTCATCATCAATAATTTTTCTTTCGGGATCTCTAAAAAAGTAATAAACCCATATTGTAATAATAGCAAAAATGAAGCCTAGAAAATTTGAAAATAACCAGAGAATAAACGTTATAACTCCAGATATAATTAAAAATTTATACCCCTCTTGGTGTAATTTTGGAAATATTTTTTCAAACATCATAATTTATAATTTGATAATCATAGGGTAATATGTATAAAAATTCTAAATTATCAATTTAAATTTATATTATGGCTAAAATTAAAGTAAAAAATCCAGTAGTAGAGCTTGATGGCGATGAAATGACACGAATAATTTGGTCGTTTATAAAAGATAAATTAATTAAACCCTATCTAGATATAGATCTTAAGTATTTTGACCTTGGCATGGAAAATAGAGATAAGACAAATGACCAAATAACTATTGATTGTGCTAAAGCTATTCAAAAATATGGGGCCGGAGTAAAGTGTGCAACTATTACTCCTGATGAAGCAAGAGTAAAAGAATTCAAATTAAAAAAAATGTGGAGATCGCCAAACGGTACAATAAGAAATATAGTTGGTGGAACAATTTTTAGAGAACCGATAATTTGTAAAAATGTTCCAAGATTAGTACCGCATTGGACTGAAAGCGTTATAGTTGGAAGACACGCTTTTGGAGATCAATATAGAGCAACTGATTTTAAAGTTCCTGGAAAAGGTAAAATGACAATTAAATGGGAATCAGAAGATGGAAAAAATAAAATTGAACACGAAGTAT
>MDSW01055953.1_pt1 | contig 23320 bp, 8 predicted proteins | sample 811171 | NCBI WGS metagenome assembly MDSW01 (sample SAMN05326641, study PRJNA326480) | marine metagenome | isolation source: seawater | place: Atlantic Ocean: North West | collected 2012 | reverse complement strand
CGCGTCCACCGCGGCGCGTTCGTCGCGTCGGCGTCCGCGACCTCCGTCTCCCCCTCCCCCGCCGCCCCCTCCGCGTCGCTCGCGATGGCCGCCGTCGTCGCGGGCTCGCACGCGCGTGCCCTGCGCATCGCGGACGAGGGAACCTCCGTCGACGCTCCCGACACCTCCGCGTTCGCGAAGGTCGGTTCCTGGGCTCGCGCGCAGGCGAAGATCGGTCGCGGGATGGTGGAGGAGATGGATCTCGCCTCCTCGGCGCTCTTCGTCGTCTCCGCGGCGATGAGCTACAAGGAGAAGAAGATGGTCGCCCTGATCACGCAGGCGGTCGGGTCGTTCATCAAGCTGTACCTGCTCCTCTTGTTCGTGCGCGTCCTGCTCACGTGGTTCCCGAACGTGGACTGGATGAGGCAGCCGTGGGCGATCCTCAGGCAGGTGACGGACCCTTACCTGAACCTCTTCAGGAACCTCATCCCCCCTATCATGGGGCAGATCGACTTCACCCCGATCCTCGGGTTCATGGTCCTGCAGTTCCTCGCCAAGGTGCTCTCGAGCGACCCCAGCGTCGGAAGGTTCTAGAAGAGCGCCGAACGCGAGGCGAGCGAGGCGAGGAGAGAAAAGAGGGGGAGAGACGGGCCGGAGAGACGCGTCGTCGTCGTCGTCGTCGCGTCCCTCTTTTGCGCGTTTCGAAAAAAAAAAGCCGAACTCGTCTCGTCCGACGCTCGTCTCGTCGATCGACTCCGTGCGATATCGCACGTCGTCGATCACCCCCCGTTCGATCCGCCCCCCCGTCGTGATATCGACATCACCCCCCGTTCGCGTCGCTTCGTCGACCCGTACGTATTCCCCGCCGCGAAACCGCGCGCTCGCGTTTTTTTACCTCCGCGGCGGGCGTTTCGTTTCGGTTTCGGTTTTGACGATGGCGAACCGATCGAGCACCGTCCTCTCGTTCGCCCCGATCCCGCCTCGGTCCCTCGCGTCCACGAACTCCCCGACGAGCGCCGTCGCGTTGAGCGCCGTCAGCCGCACGTGCCCGAACTCGTACATGGTGACCTGGGCGAACGCGGCGCCGACGGCGTTGCGCGTGAACCCTCCGCCGCCGGTCCCCGCGACGATCGACACCGGCGCGGGCGGGTCGCGGTACGTGGACCACACGGTCGTCGGGTTCGCCGGTTCGGTCGCCCCCCACGCCTCCGCGCGCCCGAACGCCACGCACCCCTCCCCGTACGTCTCCCGCGTCGGCCCGGACGGGATCGCGCGCGCCTCCGCGCCTTCTTTTTTCAACCCCGCGCTCGTCCTCGCCGTCCTCGGGTCGAACGCGCAGTGCCTCTGGTACGCGTGGTTGTGCCCCCCGAAGACCACGTCCACGCCCGCGTCGACCAGGGCCTCGTACGCGCCGCTCGGCTGCTGGAACGCGAGCGCGAACCCCACGTCCGAGGCGTCCGCGCCGCCCTCTCTTCGAACGTCGGGGGCGTCGGCGCCGAACCCGGAGTCCACCAGCGCGGGCCTGTGCGTGGCGAAGACGACCCAGGGGGTGGCGGTTCGATTCACCGCGCCGAGCTCGGCGCGAAGCCACGCGAGCTGACGCGAGCCGGGGCCGACGTCCACCTCGGAGTTGACGCTCAGGACGCGGAAGGGACCGACGGTCGTCGCCCACCACCCGGGCCGATCGAACGGCGAGGCGAACGGGTCCGCGGAAGCGGGAGGAGGCGGAGGCGGAGGCGGCCCTCCGGGGGACCCGACAGGCGGACCCGACGAGTCCCCGCCTTTTGTCGAAAAAGAATGCATCTCGCGCGGCATCTCCCTCGGCCTCGGCGTCGGGACGAACGTCCTCGTCGGGACGCCGCACTCGCCGCCGCTGTCGTTCCCGCCGAACGCGTCGCCGTGATGGGGGGGCGGGGCCTCCTCCTCCTCCTTTTTTTTTTTCTCGCCCGCCCTGACCCTGACCCTGGACCAGTCTCCGCCGTCCCACTCGTGGTTCCCCGGGTTGGCGAGGACGGGCGCGCGCGACGCCCAGGGCGCGATCATCTCGAGCCACTCGTCCCACGCCGACTGGTACCCCGTCGCGTACGACAGGTCCCCGAACACGAACGTCGCCGAGACGACGCCGCGTTCGACGTCGCGCGCGATCGACTCCGACACGTCGCACGCGGGCGCGCCGTACTCGTGCCACGTCTTCCCGTCGTCCCGCGCGCACCGACCCATGTCCCCGACGAGCGCCACCCCGAACGGATACACACTTTCGGACGACGGTTCGGAGTCTTCTTCGGAGGAAGATTTTTCTTCGGAAGCGTAAAAAGCGCTCCGCGGGACGCGAACGAGGAAGCCCCTTCCGTCATCCGTCGGCGGGAACGCGCCGCCGTCCTCTTCCGTCTCGTCGTCCAGCAGCCTCACCTCGACGGCGCTCCCCGGGGGCGCGAGCGCGGGGTCGACGGGCGCGAGGTGCGTGTCCCCGGCGTCCCTGAACCCGGACGCGTTCGCGGGCGCGCCGCAGAGGTCCGCGGCGCCGAACGAAGGCGCCGTCGCCGCGGGAACCGACGTCCAACCGCCACCACCACCCGCCGCGAAGTCGAAGTCTTCGAGGGAAGAGGAAAGGTCCGCCGAGGGTCCCCCGGCCGTCGAAGAAGACGCGTCGTCACCCTCACGCGTCGTCGCCGCGATCGCGACGCGCCGGATCGCCATCCTCGGGTTTCGCCGCCCCCGCCCCGAGTTCCAGACGACGGCCAGGGTCGCGGACGCGTCGTCCCCCAGGACGACGACGCGGGGCTTCCGGGGCGCCGCCGATCCGGTGACGGCGACGGGCCTCGACCGCGCGACGGCGACGGCGGATCGGATCAGATCGTCCGTCCGCCAGCCCTGCCTCGCCTCCCAGTCGTCGGCGAAGAGGATGAAATCCATCCGAGACGCGCGCGCGCACGAAACCTCGAACCGAACGAGACCGACGCCGGAGACATCATCCGCGTCGGACGTGACGTCCGCGTCGGATGAAACGGCGTTCATGTTCATCCCCCCATGAGTGGTACCTCCTCGCGCACTACCGCTCGTGGGGAGTCCTCCTCGTCGATACTTTCGTCTCGAACCTTTCGTCCGTAGGTAGCTCGGGTCCGCCTCGGCGACGACGGCGTATTTGACGGGCGCGGTTTCGGTCACGTCGGCGTCGGCGGGGGCGTACGCGGCGACCCAGTGCGCTTCGCTCGGCGCGGACGACGTCACGCGGACGGTCACGAACGAGCCGCACGCGACCGCGAGAAGGGGTTCGGAGGCGTTCGCCGACGAGGGCGCGGGCGAAGGGTCGTCCGCCGGGAAGACCTCGAGGCGGTACGTCGCGTTCGGCGACGACGCGCCGCGCGACGACGACGACGACGAAAACGTCGCCGCGCGCGTGGCGTCCCTCAGGCGCGAGACGTCGATCGCCGCGAGGGATTGGTGGCGCTCCCACTCGCTCGCGAACGGGCGCATCCCGGGGTACGCCACCGGGGGTCGGTCGCCGGCGGGGTCGCGCGAGGAGGCGCGCGCCGGGGAGGACCGCCGAGGCGCGTCGTCGCGTTCCCCCGGAGGACGAGGCGTTTTCGAGGCGACGCGGAGGGACGCGTCGGGGTGCGCGCCGCGCGGGGCCGCCGCGAGGACGGCGACGGCGTGCAGCGCCAGGAGCGCCGCGACGAGCCGACGAGCCCGGGGGTGGGGCATGGCGGAGGGCGCGCGCGCGCGCGCGCGGCGGGGACACGGCGAGGAGAGGAGGATCTGACGAGAGGTGATGAAGTTGGCCGAGAAGATCGTCTCAAAATTGTCGTCGTCGCGCGCGAGCCCAGCCTCGAAAAACCATCGTTCCGACCGACGCGGGGAAGAGCCCCCCCCCTCCCCAGCTCCTCCCTCTCCCACTCGTCCTCGCGCTTCTCGGGGGGTTCCGCGCCCCCCCCCCGCTTCGTCCCGATGGCGTCGCCGTACCCCCCCCCTCGCGTGTTCGTGTTCGACGACCGCCGCGGCGCCTCCGAGGGCGACGAGCTCGACAAGCTCCTGGGCATCTTCCCCGCCTCGACGTCGCGCGACGCCGCGGCCGCGGACGTGGGCCTCGTGCAGGGCGTCGCCGGGTTCATGGCGCCGTTTCAAGACGCGGTGGACTCCCCCGACGCCGCGGGCGACGACGAGCCTCCCCCGGGGGGACGTCGCGGTGGCATCGGCGGCTCCCAGCCGCCCCCCCCCACAGCGCCGCTCCCGCACCAGACGCTCCGCACGCGCGATCGAAGGATCGCGTGCCGCATGTGCGAGCCGCACGTCTGGTTCGCGCTCGCGTTACACTCGCGCGCCGCGCCCCCCTCCGCGGTTCGCGACGGCGCCCTCCACGCCCTCCTCGAGCGCCTGCACGCGGACTTCGTCTTCGCGAACGGCACCGTCGCCGCTCTGCTCGCGGCGGACGCCTCGGGCGGCGCCGCGCGCGACGCGCTCGCCCCCTACATCGCCGACCTCGGCGCCAGGCTCCGTCCGAGGGGCGGCCCGGGATGGGGCGCGGGGCACGGCGCCCTGCGTTCGGAAGCCCTCGCGCTCAACCCCGCGACCCCCGCGTTCGCCGACCCGCCGAGCCCCGCGGGCGTTTCCGAAGCGCGAGGAGGCGAACGGGAGCGCCTCGCCTTCGCGCCTCTCTCGGAGGCGCGCGACCGAGAGGCCGACCGAGAGGTGGCCCTCGCCGTCGCCGCGTGCGCGGAGGTCTCGGAGGCGTACGATCGCGACGCGGACGCGGACGAAGGGAGCCGAGCGCACCCTCCTCGAGCGCTGATCCGCGGCGCGGCGGTTCTGGCGGACGACCGCGTGGTGTGGGCGACGACCGACCTTCGCGCGGCGCTCGGGAGGGCGCGTCGTTCGGAACGCTCGGATTTTTTTTTCGTTCCCGAATCCGAGGCGCGCGCCGCCTCCGAGTCTCCGAGTAGTCTCGACGAAAAGGAGGCGGCGTTCGACGCGCGACGAAGCGCCTCGGAGACGGCGGCGTTCGCTCGGTACGCGGTGCGGTGCCTCGCGCCGGGGACGGACGCGAGGCACACGCGCGCGTTCGCGGAGGCGGTGCGGGCGGAGGCGGACGAGGCGACGCGGAGGCTCGACGAGTGGGTCCGCGACGCGAGACGCGCGGGCGGCGGCGCGGAGGGCGGAGACGCCGAGGTTCGCGCGCGGGTTCGCGCGAGACCGCCACCGTTCATGGCGTCCGAGTGGACGGACGAGGCCGACCCGAACCCGAACAATCCAAACCCGAACGACCCGAACCCGAACCCGAACGACCCGAACTTGGACCCGACGACTCGTCCGACGCCTCCGAGTCCTCCGCCTCCGAGTCCTCCTCCTCCGAGTCCTCCTCCGGTTCGCGTCGTTCGTCGCTCTGCTCGGGCACGCGTCGGCGCGTCGCGCGCGGACCCTGACCCTTCGGCCGCCGCGGACCCTTCGGCGTCGCGCGTCGCGGTCTGGACGACGACGGGGGTCGGCGGCGATCGTCGGCTCGCCGTCGCGGCGCTCGCGGCGTGGCGCGCGGAAGACGCCGACGCGACGGGTCGCGAGGGCCCCGAGGGAGGCGGGTCCGTGACCCTCGCGCTGCTCCTCGCGAACGCGCCGCCGGACGACCTTCACGACGACCTTCACGACGACGACGACGCGGGATCCCTCGGCGGTCGTTCGAATCGTTCGAACCACCCGCGCGTCGGCGACTCGCTGGACGCCGCTCTCGAGGCGGCGGCGAGGGATCCAATGGCGGCGCTCCGCGCGAGCCTCTTCGGCGGCGCCTCTTCGGGCGCGCGCGCGCGGGATCCCTCCGAGGCGCCTCCGAGCCCCGGGGGCTCGCGCCGAGGCGCGAACTCCGCCGCCGACGCGAGCGCCTCTCGGTCGGCGTACGCGTTCGTGGACTCCGGGGGTTGCGTTTCGGGCGGCGGTTTCGGCGGCGGCGTGGGGGGGGAGGAGAGTACGAGTACGAGTAGTCTCGGTACTCTCGCGCGCGCGCGTCGTCGGCGTCGGCGCTCTCGCGTCTCGAGTCCCGCCGAGGTGTCTCGGCTCCACCCGAACACGCTCGCGTCGCTCGCGTCGCTTCGGGACGAGTGGGACCTCCTCGAGGGCGCGTCGGACTCGGCGCCGGTTCGCGCGGCGCTGTGCCGTGCGGGCGACGCGTGGGTCGTCGCGCGGAGGTCGGAGGACGGGGGGACGACGCTCTTCGCCGCCGCCGAGAAACCGGGGGAAAACCTCATGGACGCCGCCGCCAAGGCGGACGAGGAGGCGGAGAAGACCTTCCCGGGCGCGTTCGAGAGACTGTGAATAGACCTTGCGTTTTTTAGGCGAGTGTCACTCTAGAGACTAGTCTAGTCTACTTTCGCGTGTCCATCTACTACCGAATAAATTCGAGGGGAGCTATCATATACCCTCATCGCGTCCCGTTCGGAGCTACCTCCCCCCCCTCCGCGCTTCTCGTCTTCACCCGTCGCGCGTCATCTCCTGCGCGACGACGGGCGCGCCTCGGTCTCGGCCCTTCTCTCGCGGCGGCGGCGGCGGCGTCCCTTCTCCCGCCGCGTTCGCGCCGGGGGACTCAAACAACGTCGCGGGCTCCGCGTTCGAAGGCGTCGAGCCCCCCCCGTCCTCGTCCTCGTCCTCGTCCTCGTCCTCGCGCGTCGAAGTCTCCCCGTTTTCCTCGTTCGCTCGTCGCTCGACGATTCGAATGAGTCGTTGGATGGCGGCGACAAACTCCGGCGGGTTTCTCTCGAAGACGTCGGCGTGCCCCGCGCCGGCGACCCAGTACGGCGCGGGGCTTTCCGTCGCCTCTGCGTCGATCTCGTCCGCGATGGCCGCGCCGTGGAACATCGGCACCTCCACGTCGCGCGTCCCGTGGATCACGAGCGTGGGGCGGTCGACGCGCGTCGCGAGGCGGTAATTCGGGAAGACGTCGCACGCGGAGAAGACCCGCGAGGGCGCGCAGCAGTCCGCGTCCTCGTCGCTCGAGAGGACCCGGAGCCCCGACGCGATCGGGGAGACCAAGACGACGCCGCCGACGGAGAAGAGGTCTTTTTCGCCGTCGCCGTCGTCGCGCCGACCCGACGGGTCCGACGATCGAGGGTCCGCACACGGATCCGCGTCGCGTCCCCCTTCGCCCCCGACGAGGCACGCGGCGCCGCCGCCCGGATGCACCGACCCGGAGCTTCGCGACCCTCGACGCGGTCTCGAGGCGGCGCTCTTCGCGTCGCCCGACGAGAGGCGGTCGCCGCCCCGGTACGCGCTCTCGTACGCGCTCCCGGTGATTTCTCTCCTCCTCCTCCCCAGCTCGCTGGCGTACCGCACCGTGGGCCCGCTCCCGATGCTCTGCCCGTAGAGCACGATCGTCGACGGGTCGCACCGTTTGTTCACCACCGCGTGCCGCACCGCGGCTTCCAGGTCGGCGTGGACGTCGGAGACGGCGGCGCGCGGGTGCCCGTCGCTGCACCCGTACCCGGTGTAATCGTACGCCAGGACGTTCACCTCGAGCGCGTCGCGGAGGTACCTCGCGAACGGCAAGTATAAGGCGACGTCCACGGCGTTACCGTGAGAGAGGATCAGGGTGGGGGTGCGATCGACGACGGTCGTCGTCGTTTGGGGGGATCCCGCGTCGCCTGGGGTTCGGTTTCCTCTTCCTTTTCCCCCCTTTTCCGTCGCCCGAGAGGTCGGGCTCGCGAGGAACATGGTGACGATCCGGGATCCGCGCCTCGTCGGGACGAGGTCGCACTCGAACTGCGCCATGACTCGGCCGTACATGATCTGGTAGCTCGCGCCGACGTACCGCGCGTGGATCTTGCCGGACTCGGACTCCTGCGCCAGGGCGTACGACGGCGGGTTCGGGGGGAAGAACGCGAGACGGTTCGCGAGGCGCTCGCCGTCGCAGCAGTGGCAGCAGAACAGGCACCCCACGACGGTCGACTCCACGCACGAGCACCCGCCGGGGGTGTACACCGTCACCTTCGCCGCGTCGCCCGTCATGTGACGCACCATCGCGACCGACGAACGAGGGGGGGAGGGGGAGGGCGCGCGCGCACGAGCGACGCGGCCGACGCCCCGGGTCCGGAAAGCGCGCACGAGCGCGCGCGCGCCTTTGGGGCGGGGGCGCGACGAGAGCCGATGACGGCCGATACGACGCGCCGAGAGCGTGAAGTGCGACATTAGAGAGCTCCAACTGTTCTCCGCCTCCGAGGCGCGCGACGGTTCGAGATTCAAGTTTGAACCCTGGTGAGATTTTTCGAGACTGCTTCCCATGGGATTCTCGGAAAATTTCCCGCGCGAGGCTTGACAGCGGCTTTTTTCCCCTCGTCCCCGGTGCCCTCGGACGGCGGCTGCGCGCGTCAGATCCGCCGCGCGCCTCGCGCACGGACCCTCCTCGGCTCGCGCGCGTTCGGACGCCGCGACCTCATCCCGCGGTCCGGGAGCGACCTCGCGGGCGTTCGTGGCCTCGCGAAAGGCGCGAGGGTCGCGGAGGGGCTTCCCGGGCGCGGCGACCGCGCGCCGGATCATCCCGCGATCGATCGTCCTCGAGGGCTCGTCCGTCTCTCGGCGCGCGTCGTCGCGAAGCGCTCGCGGGGTGAACCGACCTCCGTCGCGCCGGGTCCCGCGCGATGTCCTCCGCGTCGCCCCCGCGCGGCTCCTCCGGCGCGGCCTCGACCCGCGCGACCCGCGCGGCGCGCGCGGCCGAGCGCGCGGGCGGGCTCGCGACCACGAGCGATCGCGCGGGCACCCCCCCGTTCGCGTCGTTCGCGGCGCCGATATTTCACCGCCAAGACGACGCCCGGGGCCCCGCCCCCCCGCGCGCTTCCGGGCCTCGGACGCCGCCCTCGCCCGCGCGCGCGAACCACCCCGCGTTCGCCGCGCACTCCCCCGGCGAGGATAAGCTCTTCTACGGGCACATGGTCGCGGGCGCGCTCGCGGGAACGACCGAGCACACGGCCATGTTCCCCCTCGACACCATCAAGACCCGCATGCAAACCGCGTCGCGCGTCATCCCCAATCCCGCCGTCGCCGCCGCGACCAAGGCGTCTCCCGGCGGGGGAGGGCTCGGAAGACCCTCCCTCGGCACCACCCTCCTCGCGCCGCCCCGGTACGTCTCGTCCTCGATGCGGTCGGCCGCGTCGAGCCTCCTCCGCGCGGAGGGGGTCGCGGGTCTCTACCGCGGCGTCGCCGCCGTCGCCGTCGGCGCGGGCCCCGCGCACGCCGTCTACTTCGCCACCTACGAGAAGGTCAAGGCGAGCGCCATGGCGAGGAGGAAGCGTGTTTCCGAAGGAGACGCGCCTCCGACGGTTCTCGACGACGTCTCGCCCGAGGTGCTGTACGCGTTCGCGGGGGCGTGCGCGACGATCGTCGGCGACGCGGTCCAGACCCCCGTGGACACGATCAAGCAGAGGCTCCAGATGAGCGACAGCCCATACAAGGGGGTGTGGGACTGCGCCCGCCGCACGGTTCGGGAGCAGGGACCGGGCGCGCTGTACCGCTCGTACCCCACGACGCTCGCGATGAACGTGCCCTTCACCGCCATCCACTTCTCCGCGTACGAGAGCTCGAAGCGGTTCCTGGGCGAGCGCCTGCGCCTCGAGGGCGGCGAGATGGAGGAGGAGAGCTTCCTGACCCAATTCACCGCCGGCGGGTTCGCGGGAGGGTTGGCGGCGGCGTGCACGACGCCGCTGGACGTCGTCAAGACGCGCATGCAGACGCACTGCGAGCTCGCGGAGTGCCCCGAGATGACGAACGTCAAGAAACGGAATCTCTCCCAGTTCGCCGCGCCCGCGGGGGACGCCCTCGCCTCCGCGAAGAATCCGTCGGCGCTTCCGGCGGCGTCCAGGGCGGCGGTGTGCGCGGTGACGGGCGACCCCGTGGCGTGTAAAGCCGCCGCCGCCGCGGGCGGTCCGGGTCCGGGGGGGGCGATGAGCGGCGTGACCACCGCGGCGGCGCCCGCGAACGCGGAGGAGACGGCGAAGATGATGGCGACGAGGGCGAAGAAGGCGGGTGTGGCGACCGGCGTCGGTGCCGGCGGCGTTCTCCCCGAGGGAAGACTCGGCCTTCTTCCGCGCGGGTCGCACCCGTACGGGACGGCGAATCTCGCGGCGTGCATGCGCAGCGTGGTGCGGGAGGAGGGGTGGACGGCGCTCGGGCGGGGGCTGGGGCCGCGCGTGCTCTTCCACATCCCGGCGGGCGCGATCAGCTGGGCGACGTACGAGGCGGGGAAGAGGCTCATGGGCATCGGAAGCGAACCGGGGGGTGGGGGGGGGCATCACCACTGACGAAAAAGGGGGGGATGCGAGGGGAGAGGCGATCGCGACGAAAACGGAACGCTCCTTCTCGTGCTCGGAAACGGACTGAAAATATCAATCTGGATTCATACCCGTTCTACCCGTCGTCGCTGATGAAGTCAGCGTCCACGTTGTTCTACAAATATGCTCTGAAGGTGTAGAACATCTATCTGTCGGACGCCTCGCGCGCACTCCCGCGCGCGCGCACACGACGGAACGACTCCGTCGTCCTCGTGCGACGACGCCAAGAGACGTTCTTTCGCGCGAAAGCGACCCTCTCGCGCGCGCCGCCTTCGACGCGCCCGGTCAGTCCGCGACGACGCCCGCGGCCGCCGCGCCGTGATCGCGAGCGCTGCGCAGACACACCGCGGGAGATCTCGCCGCGCCCGGAGCGAGGGTTCGCCGCGCCCGGAGCGAGGGCTCACGCGCGAGCGCCACCGCGAGCTCACGAACGAGGTTTCCACGTACCTCGCACGACCTAAACATGAAGGTCTGGGTCGTCCCTGTTTTTGCGGTGCTCGCGCTGGCCACCTCTGCCGAAGGTTACACTTACGGCAACTGCGAAGATTTCTGCGAAGGCGGTTCGGTTCGCTCACAACCCGGGCAACCTGCGTCGCAGAAAGCGTATGCCAGTGGGACGACGGCCGGTGTGCCCCGCCAACGCCAACTACTACGAAGTTCAGTGCGGCTGGTTCAACAAGAAAAACGACGACAAGTTTTGCACGTCCCCCTTATACAGGAACAAACTCTGCTGCGACTACACCTCGGATGACTGCTGCGTCCCCCACGGAGGCCGCATCGCATGGATTGTCTCATGTATCGTCATCATCACCCTGAGCAGCATCGCGGGCTGCTACTTCAGCAAGTCCTGCTGCTTCCAGTACCGACGGGCCCAGAGCGCGCCCGTCGTGTTCATGGCTCCGCCGCCCGGCGTGCAGATGCAGCAGATGGGCTTCCCCCAGCAGGGATACGTCCAGCAAGGAACCTACCCCCAGCAGGGATACGTCCAGCAGGGCACCTCTCCCGAGCAGGGACAAGCCCCCTGCCAACCCGTAGCCGCGCCGCCGCCGTAGCCCACGACGCGGATGCAGTTCGCCGACGCTACCGCGCTCACGCCGGAGCAGCCAGGCGAAGTTCCTTCTCAACATACCCGTCTTGAAATCGATTTTCGTATCTGCACTTCTCATCACGAGCTCCGAGTTATCCGCGAGCCCTCTGCCCGTCACGCGCGCTCTCGCTTGACTTCGCGCGGCGCGGGACGGGACGCATGGGCCGGACGCGATCGATCGGCGCGCGGCTCGCGCGCGAGAGCGCCTCGCGGCTCGCGTCGCTCTTGGGCGCGTCCGGGGTCGCTCGCGGTTCGGACGGCTTCGCGAGCGTCCTCGCGCGGCGACGCGAACGTCATCTTCTTCATCACCGCTCGCGCGCGCGTCGGTTCGCGCCCGCGCCGGCGGTCCGGGAGAGCGCCGCCGCCTCGTCGGCGCTCCTCGGGCGCGGGTTCTTCGCGCGCGGGATCAACACGAAGTCGCCCCTGGAGGATGAGCTCGAGCAGCAGCGCGAAATCGAGGCGCGCGAGGCGGCTCGGCGCGAGCTCGCCTCGGACGCGGAGGCCATCGCGGCGGGCGCCGCGGCTGCGAAAACCTCGCGGGAGAAGGCGAACCTCGCGGCGCCTCCGCCTCGCCCCCCGGCGTTCGGCGCGCCCATCGGCACGGGCGTGGGCCGACCGCCCCCGAAGAGCGTCCCCGCGCACGAGAAGCCCAAGCCCAAGCGCACGGTCGTCAAGGCCCCCACGCTCGGCATCGCCATGCACAGCGACCAGCGATCGGGCCCCGCGGGCAACCGCAACTTGATGCCGGAGCCTCCCGAGAGGAAGGAGGAGCCCGAGACTTCTCAGGCGCACCTCAGGGATATCCTCCGCGACGGCTCGTTCGAGCGCTTCGGCGTCGGCGGCCTCGACGCGGAGTTCCTCACCATCTTCCGCCGCGTCTTCGCGTCCCGGATGGTCGACCCGGCGGTCGTCCGCGCGTTGGGCATGCGCCACGTGAAGGGGATGCTCTTGTACGGCCCCCCCGGCACGGGCAAGACGCTCGTGGCGAAACAGCTGGGCAAGCTGCTCAACGCGCACCCGCCCAAGATCGTCAACGGCCCGGAGATCCTCCAGAGGTTCGTGGGCCAGAGCGAGGAGAACATGCGCGATCTGTTCGCGCCCGCGGAGAAGGAGTTCAAGGGCAAGGGGGATAAGTCCAAGCTCCACGTGATCATCTTCGACGAGATCGACGCCATCATGAAGGCGCGCGGCAGCGGCGGCGCCGCCGCGTCCGTCGTGCACGACAACGTCGTGAACCAGCTCTTGACCAAACTCGACGGGATGCAGAGCCTCGATAACGTCCTCGTCGTCGGGATAACGAACCGGAGGGACCTTCTGGACCCCGCGGTGTTGCGCCCGGGGCGGCTCGAGCTGCAGGTGGAGGTGGGTCTGCCCGACCTCGTCGGCCGCGCGCAGATTTTCAACATTCACACCGCCGCGATGCGCCGAGAGGGGCTGCTGGGCGAGTGCGTGGACCTCGACGCGCTCGCCGCCGAGACGAAAAACTACAGCGGCGCGGAGATCAAAGGCCTCGTGGGGGCGGCGCAGAGCCACGCGCTCGCGAGGCACCTGAACGAATCGGACGAGGAGGAGGCGTGTAAGGGGGCGTCCGAGGACGGAACCGAGGGGTCCTCTAACGACGACGCCTCTCGGCCCTTCACCACCCGGGTGACCATGTCGGATTTCGCCGCGGGGCTGGACGAGGTCCGGCCGGCGATGGGCGCCGACGACGAGGCGCTCGCGGCGCTCCGTCCGCTCGGCACGCTGTGCTCGTGCACCACGGGCGCGTCCGAGCGCTCGCCGCACAAGCGCGCGAGGGACGCCATCGGCCCTCTGCTCCGCGCCGTCGCCGAATCCGCCGGCGTCCGAGGATCGTCGGAGAAGGACGCCGCCGCCTCCGCCTCGTCCGCCGCCGCCGCCGCGTCCGCGGGCGACCCCCTGTCGCACCTCGCCGTGCTCGTGCACGGCGTCCCGGGCGCGGGGACGTCCGCGGCGGTCGCGGAGGCGGCGTCGAGCCCGGACGCGGGGGGTTTGTTCCCGCACGTGCGCGTCCTCCGGGGCGACGCCGTCGTCGCCGCAGGGGGCGGCGCGTCGGGGGGCCACCACGGCCACGACGGCGCCGCGGACGCGCTTCGCGCGGCGTTCGACGACGCGAGCAAGGCGAACCTCTCCCTTCTCATCCTGGACGGCCTCGACGTCATGCTCGGGATCGCCCCGGGGGACGCGGGGGTCACGGGGGCGCAGGGGACTTCTTCTTACGTGGGGGGCATCTCCGGCGGCGTCGTCGGGTACGGGGGGTTCGGGTACGGCGAGGGCGGCGGGGGGTCGAGCGCGTATTCGTCTTCGGGGGGCGCTTCGTCGAGCGGCGGGGGGGCGTCTTCGAGCGGCGGCGCTTCGGAGACGCTTCGGACGCTTCGCGCTTTGCTTCGGCGTCCTCCGCCTCCCGGGCGGCGGCTGGCGGTGGTGGCGACCACGAGCAGTCCTCGCGCGATGCGTCTGTTGGGGTTGCGCGGGGCGTTCCACGCGGAGGTTGAGGTTCCCGCGCTGAGTCGGGTGGAGGCGGAGAACGTGCTGGCGGCGAGCGGGCACTTCGGGGAGGACGACGGGGAGAAGGCGGCGGAGTTTCTGAGTAACAGGACGCCCGTGAAGCCCCTGCTGAGGGCGGTGCAGCTCGCGAGGGCGCTCACGGGGGGGGAGGAGAGGAAGTACGGACTGGACCCCGTGGGAGACGCGTGGACCACGGCGCTCGCGAGGGTCGGGCTGACCAAGGGGTGACGACCAGTGTCTGTGAATACCGAGCGCGCAACCGGCACCTGCCATCTCCCCAGGAGTCGAGACCAATTCTCAGCGCGTCCGTTTTCCGCCACACCCGGACTCCTCTCAGATTCGGTTGAGAGTCAAGAAAACGCTCGCGCGGCGAATGAGATCTCCCCCGCGCGAACCCTACCCCCGCGCGGTCGTCCGAGGCGGCGCCTGTCGCGGGAGGCGCGTCGCGGCGGTCCTCGCGCGTCGCGGAGACGGCGGCGCGCGCGGAGGCGGGTTCCTTCGAGCGTCGTCGTCATGTCTTCGCGACGTCTCTCCCCCCGGAACGGGCGCGGGACCCAAAACGACCGATCCCCCGAGATCTCGATCTCGTCCGACGACGAGGGCGCGGTCGTGACGCGCGAGGACGGCGACCGCATCTTCGCGTCGAGCCTCGCCGCGTCGAGCCTCGCCGCGTCGCACCCGCGCCTCGGCTCCGCGCGTCGCTCGGCGCGCGCGCGCCTCACGCCGCTGGACGACCCCCTCGTGGACGCGCTGAGCGACGCGTTACACCGCGTCGTCGGCTCGTCCGCGCGTTTATTCGTCCTCGCCCTGAGCGCGAGCGATGGAGGCCGCCTCGCGCTCGCCGCCGCGCGCGCGGGAGCCGCGCGCGTCGTCGCGTTCGAACCCCGCCTCGAGCTCGCGCGCGCGGCGGAGGCGCTCGCGCGCGCGGCGCCGAGCGACGTCCGCGCGAGGGTCGAGATCCTCCCCTTTCCCGTCCCGCCCGCGCCCGACAGCTGTGTCGGATCGCGCCGCGAAAAAAACACAGCTGTGTCGGACGCCGCCGCCGCGTCGGCGTTTTCCGCCGAGTTCGCCCCGGCGCCGCGTTCGTCCTGGCGCGTCGTCGCGACCGCGGCGGGCACGAACGTCCTCGACAGCGTCTTCCCCGCCGCGGACGTCCTGCTCCTCGGCGCCGACGCGTGCGTGGACCCGCGAGGCTCGATTCTCGCGATGCGGCGCGCCGCGCCGGCGCTCGCCGACGCCGTCGCGAACGGTTCGCTCGCGTGCGTCCCCGCGGCGGCGACGCTTCGCGCGGCGCTCGTCGGGGGCGACGCGTTTCGCCCCGCGACGCGAGACAAGATCCGCGAGGCGTTCGAGCGCGCGGGCGGCGCGGGCGTTCCCGCGAGGCTCGCGCACGCGGTTCGAACCGGCGCCGTCGTCGCGCTCACGGACCCGTTCGACGTGCCGGGTGGCGGCGTGACGTTCGCGGCGGAGGCGGCGAAGCGCCAGACGACGGACGCGGTCGATCGCGAGGGTCCGCGCGGCGATCTCGAACGCGTCGACGCGGTCACGCGCGACGGCGCGAGGGGTAGGGAGGCGCACGCGGTGGTGACGTGGTGGGACGCCGAGCTCGAACCCGGCGCCGCCGCCGCTCGTTTTTCGGCGTCGCCGTTCGAGGACGCGCGCCCCCTCGGCGGCGCCGCGGAGCATCACTCGGCGCGGCAGCGCGTGTTCCTCCTCCCCGCGCCCGTCGCTCTACCCGCGGACGCGACGCGCGTGCGCGTGGCCGTCGCGCTCGACGCGCGCGGAGGGATGCGGTTCGAGGTCGTCTCGAGGTCGTCGTCGTCGGCGGCGGAGGCGGCTACGGGGGCGGCGGAGGCGTACGAGGAGGCCAAAATCGCGGCTCTCGCGTCGAAAACATCCGCGGCGCTCGTCGACGTCTTCGGCGCCGGGTGGTCTCTCGCGCGGCGCGACGCGGCGCGGCTCTCGCGGTTCGTGCGCGCGGTATCCGCGGCGGTGTCCCGCCCGGGCGCGGCGCTCGGCGCGTGCCTCGACTTCGGCGACGGCCCGACGTTGGCACTCCTCGCGGCGCAGGCGGGCGCGCGGGGCGTGCTCAACCTCGAGCGCACGCCCCTCGCCGCCGTCACCAGCCGCGACGCGTGCGCCGCCGCTTCCGGCGGAGGAGGAAGAAGCCCCGGCGCCGGGAATTCCTCCGTGATTAAAACCGCGTTCGCGCGCGACGCCGAGGAGATGCTCGCCGCGCGCGCGGAGGGCGATCGTCCCGATGGGTGGGCGACGCTGCCCTCGAGCCTGGTCGCGCCCGGGAGCGCTCGTCGCCGGGCGGTGGACGCGGCGCGCGGCGCGGACGCGGACGCGGACGCCGCGACCTCGGCGCTCTGGTCGCGCGCCGTCGCCGCCGTCGCCGCGCACGACAGGCACTTCGCCGAGGCGGCGGAGGCGGCGGAGGCGTACGAGGAGGCCAAAATCGCGGCTCTCGTGTCGAGGCGGACGCCCCCGCCGCCCCGCCCCGTGCGTCGCCGACGGAGGGACGGACCTCCCGCCGGAGGGGCGTTCTTCGGAGCGATGACCACCTTCGCCGACGAGGAAGGCGACGACGACGAAACCGACGCGTGGGGGTTTCGCGACGGCGCGAGGTTCGCATTCGGCGGCGACGACCGGGACTCGTGGTCCGACGCGTACTCCGACGTCGGCGAGGTCTCGCCCCGTCGCGTGCACGAGGCGCTCTTCGACGACGGCGTCCCGTTCCGCGACGACGGCGTCGTCTCCGGGAAACGAACCCGAACGAGACCCGCCGCCCACCTCGAAGCGTTCGGGGCTCGTTCGAAACCCGCCGGTCTCGGTCTTCTCCGCGTCGACCGCTCCGCCCCCCCCTCGCGCGGACCCGGACCCGGACCCGGACCCGGACCCGGACCCGGACCCGGACCCTCGGCGCGGCGTTTGGCTCTCTGGTGGGAGCGCTCCGGGTTCGGCGGGATCGACCCGGAGGAGCTCGAGCTCGACCCCGCGGTGGCGTCGCGGCGGGAGACACTCCGCCGCCGCGTCCGAGCCGAGCGCGCGTCCTCCAGGGCCGCGCGCGAGGCGATCGCCGCGGCGAACGACGCGCGCGTCGCCGCGTGCGAGGCGGAGGGGCGGAGGCGCGCCGCCGTCGAGGGCGCCGCCAAAGACGCGCTCGGGGACGTCCCCGCGTGGACGTTCCTGTGCGACCCCGGGACGTTCGAGGAAGGGGAGGAGGACGCCGGGGTCGCCGCGGACGGCGCCTCCGCCGACGGTTCGGGGCGCGTCGTCGCGCGGTGGTCGGACGCGGGGCTCGTCGAGCTCTTGCGGCGGCGGCGGTGGGCGCGCGCCCGCGGACTCATCGCGCCCGCGAGCGCCTCCGTCCCGACCCTCGCGGCGGTCCGCGTCGTCGCGCTCCAGAGCCCCGACGCGGCGCGCCTGGACGAGACGGCGCGGTCGGACGGCGGAGGCGGAAAAAGAAAAAGCGCGAGGACGTCCGCTCCTTCCTCCGGCGCGCGTCGCCTTCGCGCGCCGACCGCGGCGGTTCTCGGCGAGACGCGCCACGCGATCGTCGGCCCGATCGCGACGGCGCTCACGATCGACCTCGAGGGACCCGGCGGCGATCTCGGGGATTCCACGGCGGACGTGTTCGCGGACGTGTTCGCGGACGTGTTCGGCGGCGCGCGAGGCGTCGCGGCGGACGCCATCGCGCTGTGGGTCGAGTACGATCTCGGCGGAGGCGATTGGATCGCCCCCGCCGAGATCGTCGACGAGATTCCCGACCGTTCTCCCGCGGCCCAGAAGCGGCGGAGGGGCGGCCTCGAGAGAGCCGGCGGCGTCGCGAAGCGCGCGGCGTCGAAGACCTCCGAAGACGTCGAGACTCTCGCCGAGACTCCCGAGAGTTTCTTCGAGAGTTTCGCGGCGTTCGAGCCGCTCGCCGCGGCGGCGCACGGCGTCTCGGCGCTCGACGCGCCCCTCGTCGTGGGCGCGGGGGAGTGGCGGCGGGTGCGCGTGCGCGTGCGCTTCGACGGGCGCGAGGGTTCGCGCGGGGGCGTCGTCGCCGCCGCGTGGAGCGAACCGACGACGATCGAGTGAATGCGGGCGGAGGAGAGGCTTTGCTCGTTCGCGTCGGGATCCGCGGGGGCGCCGACGTTTCGGGGGCTTAGGCGGCGGGGGCGTCGCCGGGACGGTCGCGGAGGCGACGGAACGCGACGGAACGCGACGGGCGATGGGTGAGTGCGCGACGCGTGAGCGCGCGATCGGGACGCGCGACGGGAACGCGCGAATGCTGTGAATCGCGCGACGAGTGTTCGAAGACGGCGAAGCGCGCGCGATGAAGTACAAGTATGCGAGCACACACTTCGAGCGCACTTCCCAACTGCTTCATCATCAAGCACAAAATAAACTTTCGGGCCATAACCGTCGTCTCTTCCTAGAGCCCCCGCGTCAGATCTGCTGCGACACCCCACCCCCCCCCTCGGGCGATGGCGCGGACGGAGGAGTTCTTCGTGCGATGCCGCGGTAAGGACGGGAAGGACCCGGGTGTTCTTCCGGATCCCGTGTTCCTCCCCGCGGCGGTGACGCGGTGCGAGGGCCGGGCGGAAGACGGGCTCGGCGTCATCTTGTTGCACGGCGCGGGCGGGGATCTGCACGGGGGGCACATGGACGGCACGGCGGAGGCGCTGGCGGAGGGCCTCCGCGCGCCGGTGTTCCGCGTCACGATGGCCAGCCCCGACCTCAACTACCGCCTGCGCGCGGCGCACGGGCTGATGCTCCACGCCGCGGAAGCCGAGGGCGTCGAGAGGTTCGTCCTCGCGGGCCAATCGAACGGCGCCCGGGTCGCGTGCGAGCTCGCGTCCCAGATGGTCGCGCTCGTGCGCGCGGACGGCGCGTCCGCCGCCGACCCGCACCCGAAGGCCGGACCCCCGGGGATGCTCATCGCGAGCCTCTCCGAGACGCGCCCCATCGCGGGCGTCGCGCTCTTCTCCTACCCGCTGCACGCCCCGGGGAATCCCGCGGAGACGCGAGCGCGCGAGGTGCGCGGCGCGCTCGCCGCCGCGCGAGACGCGCGCGGAGGCGGAGCGGCGGCGCCGTTCCCGGTGGTGTTCGTGCGCGGAGACCGGGACGCGTTCGCGCGCGAGGACGCGTGGGAGGCGTTCGTGGCGGAAATGGAGCGGGAGTTCGCGTGGCGGCGATCGGAGAGCGTGCACGTCGTGAAGGGCGGCGACCACGGTCTGCTCGTGGCGAAGGCGGCGGAGAAGGGGACGGAGGAGGCGCGAGGGGAGGCGGCGGCGTTCGTGTGCGCGCGGATGACGGGCGCGTGGAAGAACGCGCGGGGAGGGAAGAGGAGGAGGGAAGGAGGAGGGGGGAAGGCGGGATGAGCGAGGAGGCGGGATGAGCGAGGGGGGAGCGGCGAGGGGGGAGGGGCGAGACGCGGGCGCGATCGACGACGAGCGAGGAACGAACGCGAACCGAACGACGACGAGGGAACGAAACGCACGAATCGAAATCGTGAGCGAGCAGACTGCTGTCGCGCGCGCCGCGCGCGCGCCCGCTGCCGACGTTGGTTCACCATTTTTCTCGGCACCGCCGCCGCCGCCGCGCGACCGCCTCCTTCGGTCCGGTCCGTCGGCTCACGCGCGGCGGGCGGCGATGCCCCCTCCCCCGCCCGTCGGCGCGGGCGCAGACCCCGCGCGGGACCCCCCCGTCGCGCCTTCCGACGCCGTCGCGGTCCCCGCCTCCGCGCGTCCCTCGCCATCCCACGATGACGCCCCCCCCGCCTCCGCGTCGTCGGGCGCGAAGAAGAAGAAGCTCGGGAAGAAGGAGCGCCAGCGCCTGCGCGCGATGGCGGCCGGGACGTACGTGCCCCCCACGCTCCCGACGAAGGCGCCCAAGAAGCCCACGATCGCGCGCCAGCCGTACGCGGGCGGCGTCGCCCCGAGCCTCCTCACCAGGTACATCAGGGAGGCGTGGACGCCCGAATCGCTCCTCGAGACGTGCGACCGGTACGCCGCGAAGATGAACCACATCCACGCGGGCGCGGCGTGGAACTCCCTCGCGAAGCTCGCGACGAACCCGGCCCACCCGGACCGCGACTGGGCCCTGAGGGTCGACGGGGCTCTGCTCGAGCGGCTCGTCGAGCGGACGATCGCGATCGTCCCCACGATGGGGCCGAGGGAGCTCGCCAACGCCGCGCACGGCGTCGCGAAGAGCGGTCTCCCGAAAATCGCCGCCGCCGCCGCGAAGAAGAAAACCATTCGACCCTTCGGCACGAGCGCCGGGCCCGGGGTCGACACTCCCGAGTCGACACCGGTACCGGCGACGGGCTCCGACGTCGACGCCGCCGCGCGCTCGGACGCATCTCCTCTCGCGTCCGCGGTCGACGGCCTTTTGGGCGCGCTCGCGCGCGCGATCCGATCGCGCCTCGGGGAGTGTACCCCTCAGGAGCTCGCGAACGCGGCGTGGGCGTTCGCCAAAGCCGGGGGCGTCGCGACGGGGTTCGTGCGCGACCTCTTACGCGCGATCGAAACCCGCGCCTCCGCGTCCGCCTCCGATGGGGGGTTCAACCCCCAGGAGCTCACGAACGCGGCGTGGGCGGCGGCGACGCTGACGGGCGGCGGCGGGGAGGGGGAGGAGGAGGCGGCGTTCGGGTCCGGCGAAACCGGAGCGGCGGGCGGTCACGAGGCGCGCGAGAGCGCCGAGGCGGCGCACGATGGGTGGGCCGATTCGCTCGCCGGGTGTTTCGACGCGTTGGCTCGCGCGGCGCTCGCGCTCGGCCTCGCGGCGTTCACGCCGCAGGGCGTTTCCACCACCGCGTGGGCGCACGCGAAGGCGCGCGGGGCGGAGGCGGACGCGGCGCTCTTCCGCGGCGTCGCCGAACGCGTCTCGGCGTATTCTGCGGCGGCGGCGCCGAACGCGGCGGCGCCGAACGCGGCGCCCGACGGAGAGATCGAACGCCCAGACGCCGCCGCCGACTCCGGGGGGATAGCCTCTCATCACGTGGGCGGTGCGTACAAAAACGGTCGGTGTAACGCTCGGGACCTCGCGAACCTCGCGTGGGCGTTGGCGCGGACGGACGGGTGCGGCGGCGCGGTGGACGTCTCGGCCGCGTTCGCGGGTTTGGCTCGGCTGGTCGTCGGCGAACGCCGCTCGTTCGACGCTCGGGGCCTGGCGACGACGGCGTGGGCGTTCGCGAGGGCGGGCGCGGAGGGCGTGGAGGGGGGCGGGGTTTTGTTCGAGCGCCTCGGCGAGGAGATGGCGGCGAAGATTTCCGCCGCGGGGATTGGGATTTCCGCCGAGGCGACGCCGCGCGACCTCGCCAACTGCGCGTGGGCGTTCGCGCGCGCGTGTCGCCCGAACGACGCGCTCTTCGCCGCGTTGGCCTCGGCGATCCGGGACACGGTCGACGGGGATCCGGACGCGTTCAACGCGCAGGATCTCGTCAACGCCGCGTGGGCCTTCGCCAAGACGGGGCGGAGGGACCGCGACGCGTTCGACGCGTTCGAGAAGGCGGCGTCGGTCGGCGACGCGCTGAGGACGAAGCGACTTTTGGCTTCTTCGAACCACGAAGGAGGGGGGCCTCGCGTCGACCCTCGTCACGTCGCGAACTTGGTCTGGGCGTTTTCGACCGCGCGTCGGGGCTCGGAGGCTCTGTTTTCCGCGCTCGCGGGCGTCGCCGAGCGGGAGTGCGCGGCGTACTCGCCCGGGGCGCTCGCGGCGGTGGCGTGGACCTTCGCCAACGTCGACGAGGCCGACGGCCGTACGGTCGACGGGCGGAGAAGGTCCACGCTCTCCCCCGCGTGGCGCTCGGGGGCGTTTCGAGCCTTCGCCGAGGCGGCGGAGCGGGCGATTCTCGAGTCCGGGCCGGGCGCGTTCACGCCGGAGGAGGCGGAGAACGTCGAGTGGGCGTTCAAGCGCGCGGGGACCAGGGCCGGTCCCGAGTTCCGGAAGGCGGCGAAGGCGCGCGGGCGTGTCTCGCGCGACGGAGGAGGAGGGGCGAATCAGTCGGGACCGCGTCGCGCGACGGACCCCGAGGGGTTTTTCGGTTCTCTCGAACGATCGGGAGCGGCGAATCCTCACGACCGCGACGGCGTCACGAGTGGACTCGCGAAGGACGCCGTTCGCGGTGGTTCGGAGGAAAGCGGGCTTTCCTCGGCGAAGGCGGCGGCTCGCGCGAAGGCGTTCGGGACGGTGGTCGTCGCCGGCGGCGGCATCGGCGGCGCGGCGGTTGCGGCCGCGCTTCAGCGGGAGGGTTTCACCTGCGTCGTCCTCGAGGCGGACGCCGCGTTCGACGCGAGGAAGCAGGGGTACGGGCTCACGGTTCAGGGCACGGAGGTTCGCGACGGCCTCGGGATCGACCTCGCGGCGGACGACGCGCCGAGCACCAGTCACTACACCTTCGACGCGGAGGGCCGCGTCCTGGCGTTTTACGGCGAGGCGTTTTTACGGAAGGGCGGTTCGGGCGGCGGCGGGGCCAACAACAACGGCTCCAACGCCTCCTCCTCCATGCGGTTCGTGCACCTGCCTCGCCAGGCGCTTCGGCGTCGGCTTTTGGACGCGGTCGCTCCCGGGACGATCCGGTGGGGCGCGAAGCTCGCGAGCTTCGACGCGAGCGTCTCCGAGGGCGTCTCGATCGCGTTGACGAGCGGCGAGGAGATTCGCGCGTCGTTGCTCGTCGGCGCCGACGGCATCTTCTCCGCGGTTCGCAAAGGCCTGAAGCTTCCGAACGACCGGCTCAAGTACGTCGGTCTGATCGTCGCGCTGGGCATCGTCCCCGACGAGCGCATGGAGGTGCGTCTGGCTCGCGAGCGCGTGTTCGAGACGGTGGACGGCGCCGCGCGGGTGTACGCGATGCCGTTCACGCGAACCTCGACGATGTGGCAGCTCTCGTTCCCGTGCGGCGAGGCGGAGGCCAAACGGCTGAGCGGCGACCCCGAGGCGCTCAAGGCGGCGCTCGTGAAGCGGTGCGAGGGGTGGCACGACCCCGTCCCCGAGATGCTTCGAGCGACGCGGCTCGAGGACATGAGCGGGTACCCCGTGTACGACCGCGACGCGCTCCGCCGCGAGATTTTCTCTCGCGGTGAAAAAAAATTATCCGCGATGAAAAGTCCGTCGCGCCGCGTCACGCTCGTCGGCGACGCCGCGCACCCGATGACCCCGTTCAAGGCGCAGGGCGCGAACCAGGCGGTCGCGGACGCGACGCTGCTCGCGTCAGTGTTATCCTCCGCGGTTCAGCGAGAGCCTGACCCCGAACGCGCGCTCGAGGCGGCGCTGCCGGAGTTTGAGCGGCGGATGCTGGACCGATCCGCGCGCGTCGTGGAGCAGAGCCGAGAGAAGGCGAGGGAGATGCACTCGCCGCTCGCGCTGAGGCCCGCGCGGAAGCGCCAGAGGGAGGGGGTGCGGGCGGCGGAGCGGGGGGAGGGGGGGGGGTTCGCGGCGG
>MDSW01184210.1_pt1 | contig 23326 bp, 15 predicted proteins | sample 811171 | NCBI WGS metagenome assembly MDSW01 (sample SAMN05326641, study PRJNA326480) | marine metagenome | isolation source: seawater | place: Atlantic Ocean: North West | collected 2012 | reverse complement strand
GCCAGAATGAAGATTACATTAGGCTGTCGAGCTGAGGCTTCGACGCTGAGCAGACAGAGCAAAAGGATGAGCCAGTTTTGAATAAGCCAACTTCGCATTAAATAGTTTCCTAATCCTCGACACGTTCAAACATCAACAGACGAAATTCAATTCCCCGGTTGCCCGGCATTTCAGGAATCGTCAAAGTCAATTCCCCTGCACCGGCTTCCAATTCCATGATGCCAAGTTCAATTTCGTTGAAGAATTTGATATAAGATTCAACGCGTACGAAGCGGTCTTCTTTCGCACCGATTTCAGGAGGATCATGCGCTTTGGTGATCTGCTGTGAAAGCGTTGTTTGATTGAATTGCAACTGCACACGACAACCAATATCTTCTTTCCGGCATGTGTAGTGTAGGTAGACCCGATATTTGCCCGCATGTTGAACCTCCGCAGGCCATGTGATTTTGTCCTCGGTACTTGTCCAGTTCAGGAAGTACGAGCAATTAGGGAACTTGTTAGAGCGAATGATATTTCCATGGGCTGTACCATCACGAGCCGGAACCTGCGTCCATTTGTAGTCTTTGTGGCAGATGACAAACGGACGGCCATCGTTGGTTGTGTTGTAGTCCTTTAAAGCATCTGCGGTGAAGTCTTTCACTGCGAGGCTTAGTTTTCTGGCGACTTCAGGTTGCTCGTCCGTGATATTCTTGTCCTGACGTGGGTCGTTGGTAATGTCATAAAGACGGCCCATGTTGTCGAGACGGTATCGTTGGTTGCGAGCACTGACCTTGCCTTTCCAGGCATTTATAATGATCCGATCGTTAGGTTCTTTTTGCGGATTGTTAATCCAGGAGGTGAGGTCGATTCCATCGAGTGGCTTCGTACCAATTAAATTAATGCCGGCCATGTTAGATAGTGTTGGCAGCAGGTCTGTTACCGATGCGATTTGAGTGACATACGTATCTGGCTTGATCTTACCCGGCCAACTGATAAATAAAGGGGAACGGCATCCTCCCTCATCGGTGGAACCTTTTCGTCCCCGCATTTCCTCGTTCCAACGACTTCCATTAGGACCGTTGTCGTGGAAGAATACGACGATTGTATTGTCGGCCACGTTCAGGCTTTTGAGTTTTTTTATCAATCTTCCCACATTCCAGTCTACGTTTTCACACATAGCGAGTGCTGCCCGAGTATGTTGCATGTTCTCCTTATTAGGGTAACGATTTCTCATCTTGAGTTCGGTCCCGTCAAATTTCTTCCAGAATCGATCGGGGACCTGCATTGGAGAGTGGGGAGTGTTATATGGCAGGTAGGCAAAGAAAGGTTTGTTTCGTTTTACACTTTCTTCGATAAAGTCCATTGCTTTGTTAGTGAAATCATCGACACAGAAACCTTTGCCCCGTGTCAAGCCGCCGTTGTGTTCAAGTACAGGCGAGAAGTAGTGGCCCCAATGCCCTGAAGTGAACCCATAGTATTCGTCAAAGCCGCGTCCATTGGGGTGATATGGATATTGCATTCCATTGTGCCATTTGCCAAAGGCACCGGTGTTGTAGCCTGCAGCCTTAAAAGTGTCGGCAATGGTGACTTCGTCAAGGTCCAGTCGTTCTCCGCCTGCGGTAGTGCTAAATACACCCCCGCGTGGATGATACCGCCCGGTTAAAAACTCGGCACGGGTTGGTGAGCAGACAGCACAAACATAGAATCGGTCGAATTGAGCTCCGGATCTTGCCAAAGCATCAAGATGGGGTGTGCTTAGATTTTTATTACCATGCAGGCTAAGGTCGCCCCAGCCCTGATCGTCCGTGAGGACGACCACAACGTTTGGTGGTTGAGCTTGAGTGAAATCAGCAAAGAATAGTGCAGTCAATAGGACGATTAGTTTTTGCATGGTGATGAAGGAATCCATTGTTGAACAAACGTCAATCAAAATCGTACGACCACACTTTGATCGTACTCGAGAGCAGGGTTAATCAAATTCATGTCCTGCGGAATAAAGTGCATCGCTAATGCACGGCGTGGAAATTCACTTTTGTTTTCCGAGGACTGATGAAAAGTGTTTCCATGGTGAAGCGAAATTCCTCCGGCATCTACCGGAGCTGGTGTCATGGGGAATTCAGCGGCGATTTCCTCTGGTACCATCAAATTGAAAGGTTCGTCGGATGGAGCCACGTGCTGATGAACACCGGTATGGTGGCTGCCGTCACCAAAATAAAGACAGCCGTTCTCGACGGTGGCATTATCGATGGCGAGCCATATTGTAAGGACTTTGTCTTCGTCTTCGGGGCCAAAATAATAGTTATCCTGATGAACAGGCTTTGGTCCACCATATTTGGCAGGCTTCATGAATACCTGACTGAAAAAAACTGTCAGAGCTTTACCGATCAACTGTTTGCCAAGACTAAGAAGTTCAGGCGTGACGATCAATCGCCGTAGAACCTCACGGTTGTAGATTGGATTGTCAAGTTTCCGGAAAAGGGAGATTCCCTCGGGCGCGTTTTGTTCGAAATACCAACGTTGGTCTTCTGCACTTAATTCAGCTCGAGTTTCATCGGCCCAGATGTTGATTTCTGCGATGACTTGGGCAACCGTTTCAGGGCCATAAAAACGATTAATGGTGAGATGCCCCTTATCCTGATACTCAGCCAGTTGGGATTCGTTCAGCATTGTTCTAGTCTCCTGTAGCAGCCGCTTGACGCCGAAACTTCTCGGCGCAGTTCTTAGAACACGTGTTACGATCAGGTTGCTCAGCACACTGTTCACAGATGATCATCTCGACATCACATATTTGACAGACGGATTTCAGATCACCTGGATCGCCACAATGCGGGCAGAACTGGTAGCGTTGCGAAGGTGCCAGTTGATTATCGACAGCGACTCGACCGTCAAAGACAAAGCACTCACCCTGCCAGTATCCTTCCGGATACTGTGCCAGATAATCAAGAATCCCTCCCTGCAGTTGGTAAACATTCTCGTATCCCTCGCGTTCCATTGAGATCAGAGCTTTTTCACAGCGGATACCACCGGTACAGTACATTAGAATTTTTTTGTCTTTAGGGATATCACACTCGCGTACCCAATCAGGGAATTCGCCAAAGCTATCAAGCCGAGGATCAACCGCTCCCCGGAACATACCGATATCAGTCTCGCAGGTATTTCGAGTATCGATGAGTACAACATCTTCTTCCGACAAAACTCGATGCCATTCTTGCGGAGATAGATGGTTGTGATCACCTTCAGGAAGGATGGATTTATCTTTGATTGCAACGATCTCGTCCCGAATCTTTACAAGCCATCGTTTGAATGGACGGAAATCACTATAACTGTCCTTGAAAGTGATCTCCCCGAATCGCTCCTGAAGGTAGCTTTTGAATTGAACGATCCCTTCAGCTGAACTTGCAACGGTCCCATTGACCCCTTCGGTTGCAATGAGCGTGAGGCCCTGCAGCTTAAATTTGTACCCCATACGTTGTAGTTCGCTACGCAAAGAGCCAAGTTCAGCTTCTTCGACTTCAAGAAACTTGTAGAAGGCAGTGATAGTGAACGACTGGTCTGACATCAATGTTATTCTACAATTTCAAAAATCGCTTCTACCTCAACAGCTGCACCCGTCGGCAACGCAGCAAAACCAAGAGCACTTCGTGCATGGTAGCCGTCCCCTTCTTTTCCGAAGATTTCGTGAAAGAGATCGGAGCAACCATTAATTACCAGATGCTGATCGGTAAATTCAGACGCTGAATAAACACAACCGAGCACTTTGATGACGCGCAGATTATCCAGCGTGCCGTGTTCATCGTGTACAGATTGCAGGATCTTGATACCGCAGTCACGAGCGGCGGCGTATCCATCTTCCACACTCATGTCCTTGCCCAAAATGCCTTTGGCTGTGCTCGTGTGACCTGAGGTAATGAGTTGATTACCGCTACGAATGCAAAGATTCAGGTAACCTGGTTCGATAGCCTGAAATTCAATGCCCAGTTCTTCTGCTTTTTGTTGAGCACTCATGGTGTGTTTTCTCCAGTTTTTCAGTGTTTTTTTCCTGTTTGAGCCCTTAGGCAGGGCATGCAGTGCTTTCATTTTATCACCTCTGGAGGAGGATGGAACCGGATTATTAAATGGAAGGGGAATGTGCCGTATTTTTGTGCTAAGATTAACGGATACAAATGTTTGAAAACTATAAATCCCTTTGTATGTAAGAACGGGAAAAGAACATATGACTAATCAAATGCAAAATCGCCGTAACTTTCTGAAGACGACGGGTGCCGGTGCTACCGTATTGTCATCCGGAGTTTTCAGTGGAGCTGAGTTGGCAGCGTCCACGTCGGCTAACGAAAAACTGAATATTGCCTGTGTTGGAACAGCCAATCGAGCTGCAGCTGATATTTCAGGCGTAAAAGGGGAGAATATCGTTGCTCTTTGTGATGTCGATTCGAACTACCTAAATCGAGCAGCGGCTGAATTTGCCAACGCTCGTAAATATGCAGATTACCGAGAGTTGATTGATCAGGAAGGTGACAAGATCGATGCGGTTGTCGTGGCGACGGCTGACCACTCTCATGCTCCGGCATCCTTGTTGGCGATTCGAGCCGGTAAACATACTTACACCGAAAAGCCGTTGTCACACACGGTCTTCGAAGCTCGTTTGATTGCAGAAGAATCTAAGAAGTATGGTGTTGCTACTCAGCTGGGAACTCAGATTCATGCGGAACCAAATTACCGAAGAGTTGTGGAAGCGATTCAGTCAGGTGTCCTTGGTAAGATTACCGATGTGCACGTATGGGTCGGTAAAGGCTGGGGCGGTGGAGAACTTCCGACGGCTGAACAGATCACTGAACCACCAAAGAATCTGGATTGGGATCTTTGGTTAGGGCCGGCGGAAGAACGAGCTTATGCTCCCGGACGTTACCATCCGGCCAACTGGCGACGCTGGTGGGAATTTGGTCAGGGCACGCTGGGTGATATGGCTTGCCATTATATGGACCTTCCCTTCTGGGCTTTAGGTCTTCGTCATCCACTTTCCTGTAAAGCAACAGGTCCTGAAGTGCATGCAGAAACCTGTCCGTTGGGACTAAAAGTCGAATATGTTTTCCCAGCCGCTGATGGTAGCGATACGATCAACCTGACCTGGTACGACGGAAACATGATTCCGAAGGAGATAGACGGACAGCGCGTTCCTGGTGCTGGTGTTATGTTCGTCGGAGAAGAGGGGATGATGTTCGCTAACTACTCAAGTTACCGACTGTTTCCAACGGACAAATTTGAAAGCTGGGCTCCACCCAAGCAGACGATTCCACCATCGATTGGTCATCATGCTGAATGGATCAAAGCCTGTAAAGAAGGTACACCCACCTTATGTAATTTCGATTACTCCGGTGCTCTTACAGAGACGGTTCTTCTTGGTAACGTTAGCTATCGTACAGGTAAAGCTTTGGACTGGGATGCTAAATCGTTGAAAGCGACCAACGCTCCTGAAGCGGATAAGTTTATTACCAAGGAATACCGCAAGGGGTGGGAAATCGTTTAAGACGATTTCAAGCTTGTTATCAAACCATTACTGCCCGCTGCCGAGATACTTCAATTGAATCTCGGTGGTGGGTAGTTTTTCATTTAAGGATGCCACCCCTTCTTCAGTCACAGCGGTCCGAGTGACCTTAAGGTCTTTTAACGTCGTCAGGCCTTCGAGATGTACGAGTCCGGCATCTGTGATGGTAGTGGAACCAAGGTGTAAGAATGTGATTTGGGCCATACCCTGCAGGTGTACGAGGCCTGCGTCTGAAAGCGAAGTGTTGTCGAGGTTAAGCCAATCCATCTCTTTTAGCCCAGCCAGTTTCTCGACACCAAAATCGCTCAGTGCCACTCGCCATAGATTAAGTCGTTTGAGCGTGGTGATCTTTCCAATCTGCTCCATGCCAAGATCAGAAATAATACTGTTTTCACTGAGGTCCAGATCGATCAGATTTTTAAGCTCGACCAATGACTCTAGTCCGGCATCTGAAATCTGAGTTTGTGAAATCCGGAGCTTCTTGAGCTTGGGGTGCTGTGTCAAAACGGCTAGTGAGGCATCATCGATGAGCGTCTTGGCTAGATAAAGCTCCTCCAGATTCTTGAGATCGGCCAAATCTGTTAGGCCAACTTCGCTGATCCAGAGATGGTCTAGCAGAAGTGCTTTAAGCGATGTTAATTTGTTGATACTTGCCATTCCATCATCATCAACCGTTGTGGATCCGCTTTCGCCGGAAAGTCTCAGTGCACGAAGTTTACTCAGCCCTTCAATGGCTTGCATGCTTGCGTTGTTGATTGAGCAGCCTCGCAAATCTAGATTTACCAGATTAGTTAACTTTCCAACGTCCGCCATTCCAGCATCCGAGATGTCTGTTTCGTTGAGACGCAGTGAGGTGAGTTGGGTTAGCATCCCCAATTGTTCGAGATCAGCATCGGAAGCGTTGGTCCCAATCAGGCTAACTTCAGTGATCAGACCATCACGGTTCTTTTTGAACGCAGCCCCCAGATTGGAAAGAGCGGTCACAATATTCGCATCGTCAGTCTCTTTTATTTCCTGGGCCTGTTCTTCGTTGATTTGAGGGTCGCTGACAACGGAACTTGTCTTGGGTTCCGAGCAACCGGTGAAAATAAATGTTGCGATGCTCAGGAATAGAAGGAAGTAATTTTTTTTGGCCATGGTTTTGGAGAGGAATGGATTCTGAAGGGTGTTGATTAACCCACACTATACCATCCGCCGCTTTAGACCTCTAGCTATCAGTTCTAAAGCCGGCAAACCGTTTACTTGACAATGCTATTGGCGGGCTGGAACAAGCCAAGGGATGGTTCGAAGAAAACAGATCAGGCTGGCCCCAAATAATGACCAAGTGAACCATTCAGGGAGGATTACGGTGTATCGACCTGAAAAATCATCCTTTTTTTTTGTGTGGTTTTGCGGACCTTTAGATGGAGGCAGTGATTCATCTATGGTGACGGGATCTTCAGCGAAGCTTTCCGAATCAGTGGAATTGGGATCTGTCCTCGAATCGTCTACAGAAACAGGTGGAATGTCCAATTGTGAGGACAGGTTGTCGCTGGCCTCCGGTGTCAGGATGTATGAATCTACATACAGACACTGAATTCCCAAGACGAATAGAATGACGGCTGCCATCAGATATTGTGGACGCTGTAGTTTCATGATGAGCTTCAGTTCATAGACACCGAATTGAGTTGCCGACGATTTAAAGTACCGTAAATCTATCCGGTTCGATGATGCCGTTAATTCTAAAAAGTGCTATTATTTTAGTGTTCAATACATGTATGTGAACTTAAGGCCTATTAATAGCTTCGCAATTCTATGCTGACTTGCTTGAAGTAACTTCCATGCAAATGAAGAATTTAGTTAAAACTTTTTAGATTTACATACGTTCAAACCCACCTCAGCATTGATAACTACAACTACGGAATAAGCCGCTCGGATGAGTCAGACTGCGACAGCCAGTTTACTGCCTGAAGGAAAGAACAATCTCTTGTCAAAGAGTTTTGTGTCTCTTTGTCTCACGCAACTTCTAACCGGCATTAATGACAATACGTTTCGTTGGTTGGTAATTGGTATTGGCAAGCAGTATGTCGAATACCGCTCGGGTGATATTTGGGGGCTTACTCAAAGTTGGGTTTTAGGTTTAGGTCTGATCTGTTTTGTGACGCCCTATATTCTGTTGGCGACGCACGCAGGATATGTGTCGGACAGGTTTTCTAAACGGCGAGTAATCGTGGCTTGTAAATTGGCTGAGATCCTGATCATGTTGATGGGGAGTTTGGCGATCTTTATGGAGTCGCCTTTGTTCATCTTTACGGCATTGACGCTCATGGGTGCGCAAAGTGCAATGTTCTATCCGGCCAAGATGGGAGCGATCCCGGAAATTGTGAAGTCGGCAAAGCTTTCGCCTGCCAATGGGTACTACAATATGATGACCGTCGTCGGAACACTAGGTGGGATGTTCCTCGGAGGATACCTCGCCGATTACTATGGCGGTCCGAATGGTAATTACCTGGATATCCCGCAAAGCCTAGAAGGCCCTCACCCGGTTTTGCTAATTGCTCAGGTGGTTATGGGCATCGCTTTGGTTGGAACGGTTTTCAGCTTGGGAATTGATCCGCTACAGCTTGCTAACAAGAAGAGAAAGTTCCCGATCAATATTGTTAAATCAATGTGGAACGATTTGCAGGTTTTACACAGCAATCGTGCCCTGTTCCGCATTGCCATTGGGATCATGTTTTTTTGGGCGGTTAGCGCTGTTGCTCAAAACAACATTGATCAGTTTGTTGTCGAAGCAGGCGCGGGCTCAGAAACGGATCGTACTCCGTTCTTAGTAGCCGTTGTTCTGGGGATCTGTGTTGGTTCGGTACTGGCCGGTTTGATGTCAGGTGAACGTGTTGAATTGGGTATTCTTCCAATCGGAGCATTTGGAATAGCGATTTCCACGATGCTCTTATTCACGGTGGACAGCACGATCTTTGATAAAACACGATTAGGTGTCGCGGTGAAAGAGATTAGTGATCGAGGGACCGCGCCCATTGTACGTGTCGAGCGATTAGCTAAAAATTCGCCTGCGTTTGAGTCTGATTTGCAGTTGAATGATCAGATTGTGAAGGTGGGTGAGACTCTGATTGGCTCAAGGGATCAATTTGACAATGAGGTAACTGGCGAACAAATCAAAAATCAGGGGCAGTTAGCATTGGCGACGGTGGACATTGTAGTACGTCGTCAGGCGATCGATTCCACCGAGTTGGAGGATGTTAGCCTGCAGTTGAAGCTTGAGCCAAGTGGCGAAATCAAATGGGAGTATATTCTGGCCTGTCTTCTTTTAGTAGGGGTTGGTTTTAGCGCCGGGCTTTTTGAAGTTCCTTTAACGGCATTTCTGCAGCACCACAGTCCACGCGAAAATTTGGGAGCGATTTTAGCAGCTACGAATCTGCTTACGTTCTTTGGTATGCTAGTCATGAACGGATTGTTTATGGGACTTCGGATGGAAACGGCCGAGGGAACCCCATTCTTTTCGTCACGGGATATCTTCCTTACGTTAGGCTTGCTAACCATCCCTATTGCGGTTTATATCGTCGTTTTGATTCCATCCGTGACGATTAAGTTTGTCGTTTGGACGCTTAGCAAGACGATTTATCGAGTACGACTCAAGGGACTTAAAAACCTGCCCGAAATGGGTGGGGCTTTGTTAGTCCCAAATCATGTTACCTGGATCGATGGAATTTTGTTACTGCTGGCCAGCGAGCGTCCGATTCGAATGGTTGTCTTTTCCGGTAACTTTCAAAATAAAATCATCAATGCATTCGGACGTATGTTTGGTGTGATTATGATTACTCCCGGTCGCCGTTCGGTGATTAAAGCATTGGATGTAGCCGCCAAAGCTTTAGACAATGGTGAATTGGTTTGTATCTTCCCAGAGGGAGCACTGACGAAGTCCGGGCAAATTCAGGCATTTAAGCCGGGTATGAAGAAGATTCTGGAACGCTGTAAAAGCGATGTGCCCGTGATCCCGATTTATCTGGACGGATTATGGGGAAGTGTCTTTAGTTATTCCCAGGGAAAGTATTTTTGGAAACTTCCACGTCAAATCCCTTATCCTGTATGGGTGCACTTCGGTAAGCCCGTCTCTAAGGATGCAGCGGTTTTTGAGTATCGACAGGCAGTATCACAGTTAGGAGCCAAAGCAGTGAATCAACGCATTCAAAACGAGAGTCAGATGACATGTCAGTTCATCCGAGAATGTAAACGCAATCGCAAACCCAAGATTGTAGACTCCAGTGGTAGTTCGCTTACCGGTAGTGAATTACTCTTACGGTCTCTTATTCTACGTAAATTACTCCTTCGTCATGTGCTGTCAGATGACGAAGGGTATGTTGGTATGCTGATTCCGCAAAGTGTCGGTGGGGCGGTTACCAATATGGCTTTGGCTTTGGATCGTCGAGTGGCTGTTCACCTGAATTATACAGTCAGCCCCGAGGTGATTAATGCTTGTTGTAAGCAGGCCGGTATTAAGACAATTCTTGGTAGTCGCCTGGCATTCAAAAAATTCAATTTCAATGCCGAAGACTTGGAAGCCGAGGTGTTTTTTCTTGAAGATTTTCGCAAGGATACCTACAAACCAACAATAATGGACAAAGTGACCAGTTTGTTTGTCACTAAATTTAGCTCGGCTAATTCAATTATCAAGTCACTTGGTCTCGACGAAATCAAACCGGATGATATTCTGACCGTTATTTTCACCTCGGGATCAACAGGGGTCCCGAAGGGAGTCATGCTGACGCATGCCAATGTCGCCAGTAATGTGGAGGCGATTAATCAGATTGCGAAGTTGAGACCCGATGATATGGTCATTGGCATCCTCCCCTTCTTTCACTCGATGGGATATACGGTCACTATTTGGACGCCTTTATGTCACCCCATTGGCGTCGCTTATCATCCGAATCCGCTGGAAGCCAAGAAGGTTGGGGAAGTTACTGAGAGAAACAAGGGAACCGTGATGGTGGCAACGCCGACGTTTCTTCGAAGTTATCTACGTCGTGTGACTCCGGAGCAGTTTGAGTCACTGGATATTGTCATTACGGGTGCCGAAAAATTGCCTGTGGACGTGTCGGATCAGTTTGAAGAGAAATATGGTGTGCGTCCTGTCGAAGGTTACGGAGCTACGGAGACCTCACCTTTGGTATCGGTCAATGTACCGAAGAGTCGTCAGGCATCGGATGACCATATTGAAGCGAAAGAAGGTACGGTTGGAAGAACTATTCCAGGTGTGGCCGCTAAAGTGACAGATCTTGATACGGGTGAAGAATTAGGTGAAGACGAATCCGGAATGTTGTGGATTAAAGGGCCAAACGTAATGAAGGGTTACTATCACCGTGATGATCTGACTAATGAAGTCATTGTCGACGGCTGGTATAAAACTGGTGACGTTGCCATGATCGATAAAGATGGTTTCATCAAGATCACCGGACGCATGAGTCGCTTTTCGAAGATTGGCGGTGAAATGGTTCCTCACATCAAAATTGAAGAATCTTTGAACCAAATTTTAGGGGCGACCGAAGAGATGCTAGCCGCTGTAACGGCTGTGCCTGATGCCAAAAAAGGGGAACGACTCATTGTATTACACCGAGCGATTGAAAATTCGATTGATGATGTCCGTAAGGCATTGTCAGCAGAACACGGACTCCCTAACATTTTTATTCCGTCGGCTGACAGTTTCCTGGAAGTAGATGAACTTCCTGTGCTTGGAACCGGTAAACTGGATCTCAAGGGGCTCAAGACAAAGGCAGAAGAACATTTTGGTGATTGAGCCCGACGTTGCGTGGAAATAGGCTTATTAGAACTGGTGTCCGAATTTGGGGCCATGTTCCGTTGTCGTTAAGATTTCTGGACCATTTTCGGTCATCAGTAGTGTGTGTTCGAACTGGGCAGATAGTTTCCCGTCAATCGTTCTAACAGTCCAGTTGTCCAGCGGATCAACGATTCCCTGATAACGTCCTATATTGATCATTGGTTCGATGGTAAAACAGATTCCGGGCTCTAGGGAAACCCGATTGAATCGAGGATCGGGGTAATGTGGTATGGATGGCTCCTGATGGAATTCTGTTCCTAAACCGTGACCCACATATTCACGTACGACACCAAAGCCGTATTGATTAGCTTCGTCAACGATCGCGTGCCCTATCTCGGTAATCATACTTCCCGGGCTGATAGCATGGATGGCTTTGTAGAGGCTGTCAAAAGCACATTGAGTCACCTTGCGGGCTTCGTCACTCACTTCTCCGATTAGAAAAGTTTCTGATTGATCCCCAAACCATCCATCTACAATAGACGTAATGTCGACGTTGACGATATCACCGTCTTTTAATCTGTAGGAGTCGGGGATGCCGTGGCAGATCACTTCGTTGACACTGGTGCAGCAGCTTTTAGGAAAGCCATGATAATTGAGCGGAGCTGGGATATGGCCGTGGTCGCGCGTATAGTCGTGGCATAGCTTATCAATGGCTTCAGTCGTCATACCGGCTTTTACATGAGGTCGTAGGAAATCGAGTAACTGGGCATTAAATCGCCCAGCTTTGCGCATCTGATTTCGTTGGTCTTCGTTGAGCAGAAGGTCTTTAAGTGATCGTCGCATTCAAACGCTGTCGTACTAATGGGAGAAATGGAGCGGGGAACAAAAGATCTCCGTTCCGTTTTTTAAGAGTCTATTTATTCTGGTCACAACCGTCTCTCATGTCCACGCCTCTCGAATTGCCACATTGAAAGAAAACCTATAGAATCGGCGGTTTGGAACCCAACGCTTTACCCACGCTATGGGATACCCATACCGTCTAAAATGCCAGACTAAAAATGGCTTTCGGTTTTACGATACCAGTGAGATGAAAACTTATGCCACGTTACAATCCCGGTCGAATTGAAGCCAAATGGCAGACTTATTGGGAAGAAAATCAGACATTTAAAACTTCGGAGATGCCTGCAGGTGAAAAACTGTATGTGCTGGATATGTTTCCATATCCGAGTGGCAATGGTTTGCATGTCGGTCATCCGGAAGGCTATACGGCGACGGATATCACATGCCGCTTTGAGCGAATGCGTGGAAAGTCTGTGTTGCATCCAATGGGCTATGATGCCTTCGGTTTGCCGGCTGAAGAACACGCTATCAAGACAAATACCCCTCCACGCGAGTCCACCGAAAAAAACATCGCTAATTTCACTCGGCAATTGAAAATGCTGGGTTTCAGTTACGACTGGAGTCGTTGTTTGGCCACGACGGATGTGGGCTATTTCAAATGGACTCAGTGGATTTTTCTGTTGTTGTTTGATACGTGGTTTGATATTGAGCAAAATAAAGGTCGTCCTATTAGTGAGCTACCGATTCCGGAAGATGTGAGTGCTGAAGGTGAGCTGGCTGTTGCTAAATACCGCGATCAACATCGTTTGGCTTATCTTGATGATGCTTTGGTGAATTGGTGTGCTGATCTAGGTACCGTATTGGCTAATGAAGAAGTCATTGATGGTCGCAGTGAACGCGGAAATTACCCCGTAAAACGTATCCCGCTTCGCCAGTGGATGTTGCGAATCACTGCTTATGCCGACCGGTTAGAGAATGATCTCGAAGGGGTAAATTGGTCTGACGGCATCAAAAAGCTCCAGCGGGATTGGATTGGACGTAGTGCGGGGGCTGAAGTGGATTTCTATATTGGTGAGCAAGATGCTTATCACGATTGGAAGACTGGACGTGCTGTCACTGGATTTCCCGATCAAATAAAAAACGATACGTTGCGTGTTTATACCACTCGTCCAGACACACTTTATGGAGCGACCTATATGGTAATCGCGCCGGAGCATCCGGCCGTGGAAAATCTGGTGACTGCTGGTCAGCAAGAGGAAGTGAAGGCTTATTGTGAGAAGGCTTCGTTTAAGAGTGATCGCGAACGCACCGAAGATTCGAAATCCAAAACGGGTGTCTTTACAGGGGCTTACGCTATTAACCCGGTGAATGGTGCCAAGGTACCGATTTGGGTAGCTGACTATGTATTGATTAGCTATGGAACCGGAGCCATCATGGCCGTTCCTGCTCATGACGAGCGGGACTATCAGTTTGCCAAAGAGTACGGTATTGACATCATTGCTGTGGTGGATCCTGGCGAACGTAAGGGGATAGATCGTGGGGCCGTGCTCGCTGGGCAACAGTGTTTTCATGGCGCAGGCGTGGCGATTAACTCGGGCGAGTATGACGGTTTGCAAACGGCTGAGTTCAAAAAAACAATCCGTGAAGTGTTGGAAGTGCAGGGAACAGGTACTTCGGCAGTCAACTATAAACTGCGAGATTGGTTGTTCTCTCGTCAAAGGTTCTGGGGAGAACCCTTCCCGATCCTTCATGAGCTTGATGACGAAGATAATCCCACGGGCATTATAAGAGGCGTTGATGAAGCTGATTTGCCAGTTGACCTGCCGCCTTTGGAGGATTACAAGCCACATGGTCGTCCGGAGCCCCCACTGGCCAAAGCCGATGATGATTGGTTGTATCCGGTCATCGACGGTAAACGTTATCGCCGAGAAACGAACACGATGCCACAGTGGGCCGGGTCTTGCTGGTACTACCTGCGATATATCGACCCAACGAATGAGGATTGTTTTGTTAATCCAGAGAAGGAAAAGGCCTGGATGCCAGTTGATTTGTATATCGGTGGAGCGGAACATGCAGTGCTGCACTTATTGTATGCCCGCTTCTGGCATAAAGTCCTGTATGATCGAGGGCATGTCACCACTGTTGAGCCATTTCAGCGACTTGTGAATCAGGGCATGATTTTGGGGGAGATGGAATTCTCGGTCTATCAGGATGCAGCTAAGGATTGGGTTGGTGTAGATAAGGTTAGCCGGGACGATGAAGGAAGGTATCGTCAGGAAGATGGGACGGAAGTTCTACCCGTAAAGCTGACTGAAGAGAAAGTGACCAAACAAGGTGACACATTTGTCTTGGCGGATGATGAGTCCATACGCGTTGATGCGCGGTCGTTCAAAATGTCCAAGAGCCGCGGGAATGTGATCAATCCAGATGAGATCGTAGAGAACTACGGTGCCGATTCATTGCGACTGTATGAGATGTTTATGGGGCCACTGACAGCTACCAAGCCTTGGGCTATGTCAGGCGTTAATGGTGTGAAAGGCTTCCTGGATCGTGTGTGGCGCATGATTGTCAATGATCGTGCAGAAACGCTTGAATTGAATGAGATGGTTTTCGATATCGAGGCTGATGCTGACGCATTGAAGATACTTCATAAGACGATTAAGGCAGTCACAAAGGATACAGAAAATCTTGATTTTAATACGGCGATCGCCCGTATGATGGAATTTGTGAACCACTTTACCAAGCAACAGGAGCGTCCTCGTAGCGTCATGCAGTCATTCGTTTTGCTGCTCGCCCCGTACGCACCTCATATTGCTGAAGAACTTTGGGAATTGCTGGGAGCAGAAGAGACATTGGCGTACGAGCCCTGGCCTGAATTCGATGAATCGTTCCTGATTGAAAGTACGATTGAGATTCCGATTCAGATTAAAGGTAAAGTGAAGAGTCGTATTTCTGTGGCTGCGGATATCAGCAAGGATGATCTTCAACAAGCCGCGCAGAATGATGAGAAGATGCAAGAGCTGCTGGCGGGTAGCGAAATTGTCAAAGTGATTGTCGTACCCGGTCGTCTGGTAAATTTCGTCACGAAGTAGCGGCGGATATGCTTAGTCGTCTGAGTTCGTGGCAATGTGTTCATAACGAGCGTTGGCACGCTCAATGAGCTTATCGAATTGTTCGCGGATCGGCTTTTGAACTCGTGTGAGCCGCCCTGATAGCCGTTTCATACCATCAGGGTTATCCTGAATGATCTCGTCAATCTGCCCGATGAATTTTGTGGTTTCCGCAAAGTTCATATCGACTATCTTGAGGAACAAACCTTGCAAGGTCTTTACAACGAATTGATTTGTCGATTTATCGAACTGTATGAACATATTGAGACGATGAGAAATAACAGGCTTACCCGTTTCCTGCGTTTTCTTGGTCTCCAGTATGAGGACTACTTTTCCTTTACTTAGGGTAGGGATGATGCTTCCCTTGTAGGTTCCTTCAGCATAAAAAATGTGTAAGTTCTTGTTGCCGTAGACGAGTTCGAGTTGGCTTTGTGTTCCATAGCTGTCGTCAATATTGATTAGGTAGTCTTCTTTGCGATCCATGCGGAGTTTGGAGACACCCATTAGTTCCCACATGTTGACGACCAACTCCGGGTAACGAATTAGATGGAGATAGATTTTGTGATCACAGGTGGTTTTTTGGAATGTTGACCGGTGAAAGACGGATGAATTTGCTAAGACAGCCTGGAGTTTCTCATTCGCCGCAGGTGTTAGCTTCTCCCACGGTATCGAGGTTTCGGCCTCCTCTCTGGCCGAGATCTTCTTTGCAGGTGCGGCCGCAGTATTTCCCTCAATGTTCTTTCCGGTGGATGGATTCGTTTCGGCCCAGATCAAAGAGCAACTCAATAGCAGACAAATACCCAAGGTGGGTATAAATGTTAGTCTGCGCAGAGTTGAGGGTTTAGGCATGTTTTGTGAGCTTGTTTACGGAGGTATTTCATCTTCATCTTCGGTATTTACTACAGATTGAATCGAGTCAAAGGTCACATATGTTGTCATGTTGTAAAGCTAGGGTATTTTGAGATGGGGATTTCCATCCAAGATGTCATTTTCATTCGATGGTTCTCGGAAACGGGCAACTTATCGGGTTAACCGTTTTACGTAATGTGAGCCATATGAATAGACTTAGTCTGAGATAGAATAGGTGTTTGGATTGGATAAAATTCCCCTATTTTGAATTGAAGAGGATACTTTAGTGCTGAAAGACCAAGGTAAGACTGGATTACCCTTAAATAACTTGGAATCCGAAGCTTCTTCTTCTTCTTCTTCTTCTGGCGATTTCAATGGTGAGGATTCTCGTCGCGAATTTTTAGAGAAGGCATCGGCCGCGCTCGTGATTTTAGGAGCTCATCCCTCAAAGAGTTCGGCACAGAAAACAGATGCAAGCGTTCTGTTTCAACCTGAAGAGCAATGGGCGGATCGTATTCAGGCTCCTGACGATGGTAAACGATATGGTTGGTTTGTCGATACACGGCGCTGTGTAGGTTGTCATGCCTGCGAAGTGAGTTGCAAAGCGGAGAATGATGTCCCGCTTGGTAATTACATTCGTCAAACCTTTTATAAGGATGTGGGGGAGTACCCGCAGGTGGCTCGTCTGTTCATGCCGATGGCCTGCCAGCATTGTGAAGATGCACCTTGTATTAAGGCCTGCCCATGCGGTGCACTGCATAAGACTACGGGTGGGACGGTAGCTATCGATTACAACACTTGTTGTGGGCATGGTACTTGTGTTGATGTTTGCCCGTATGGTGCCATCTATATGGATCCTGTAGCAAATCAGGCCGTCAAGTGTCACAACTGCTATCATCGCCTTGAACAGCAAATGGAACCCGCTTGTGCTAACACCTGTCCAGCAGATGCGATTTCGTTTGGAGATCTCAATGATGAGAATTCCAAAATTTCCAAAGCGATGCGAGATGCAGAGGAGAACAAGCTGGAAACTAGACAAATCCGTCCGGAAAAGAACACGAAGCCACGCATGTGGTTTGTAGGTGACGCACCGGTAGAAATTGAAGAAAGGATTCCAAGAGAAGGAGAGTCTTACGGACCTGAAGCCTACAATATTTACAATTGGAAAGAGAGTCATGAAGACGAGTAATTCCAAACGGCAGTTTTTGAAACTTGGTCTGCTTTCAGCCGGAACTTTTGGGATGCTGGGATGCGAGGGTGTATCCAATACCAGTCAGCAGCTAGGTGAGTCCGAAAGTCAAAAGCGTGGTAATACTGAAGCTCGACCGAAGGCTCTTCCTTTCGGCGTTGATATAGACAAGTGGAAAGCAGGTAAAGGTAAAGATTACGAGCTAGGCATTCAGCAAATGCCGGGAGTGTGTTTGTTGCCGGGACCTAATGCCAAGACCGATTGGCCGTCGAAAGACAAATATGCGGGAACCGAGAAGGTTCCCGGGATGTGCCAGCTTTGCAGTACCGTCTGTGGCATCATCGGGTATGTCAAAGATGGACGTGTTTTGAAGGTGGAAGGCAATCCGAACGATCCCAATAGTCGTGGACGTTTGTGTGCACGTGGGCAGGCTTCTCTAAATCACCTTTATCATCCAGAACGCTTGCTGTTTCCCATGAAGCGAGTTGGTGAGCGGGGAGAGGGTAAGTGGAAACGTATCTCGTGGGATGAAGCTCTAACTGAGATTGCAGATAAATTACGGGCGATTCGAGAGCAGGATAAGCAAGAAGAATTTGCATTTCATCAAGGCCGTCAGCGTAGTAAGGATGCGATCAAACGGTTTCTTGATGCGTATGGTACTAAAACGCAATTAAGTCATCGTTCACTTTGTTCCGGAAATCGTCGGGCGGCAAATCTTGCCTACCTCTGGGAAAGTGATTGGGATCTTAATGATTGTGAAAACAGCAAATATATCCTGAATTTCGGTTCTAACGCATTTGAGGCACACCAGGGTCATGTTCCTTTTTTGAATAGGATTCAAAATGGCAGGTTTAATAATGGTGCCAAGATGGTCACCTTTGACGTTCGTCTTTCTAACACTGCCGGCAACAGTGATGAGTGGTTCTCTCCTTTTCCAGGCACGGATGGGGCTGTTGCCTTAGGCATGAGCCATTGGATTCTTGCGAGTAAGAAGCAGGATAGCGAATTCCTTGAGCGTTGGACAAATGTCTCTGTTAATGAGTTGGAAGAGCATCTTTCGGAATATACTCCTGAGTGGGCGGAACGAGTGAGTGGTGTGCCTGCTGATGCGATTAAGCGGATTGCACTGGAATTTGCAGATGCAGCTCCCGCTGCAACCACGATGTGTAATCGCGGTTCGTCGGCCCATTTGAACGGTTTTTATAATGATCGTGCGATTAACTTGCTGAATGCTATCGTTGGTAGTGTCGGTAAGAAGGGTGGATGGTGCTGGAGCCCCTGGGGAGGACTAGATCCGATCGTTAAGACTCCCGCAATGCCCTCATCGGCAAACACTTGGAGTGTATTGGAAGACCCACCGGAGTATCCATTGGCCAATGTCTGGCGACGCATGCGAGTGGGAGAGGTAGTATATCTTTACCTCTTGCAGGGCAGAGCAAAGCTTCAGGCTTATATGACTTATAACTTAGATTCTCCGCTGACATGGCCCGAGGAAAGCCTGACTCAGGAAGTGCTCACCAACGAGGAACTTATCAACTTTCATGTTTGTATTAACTGCTTTTATAACGAAACGGCTCACTACGCAGATATCGTCTTGCCGTGGACAACGTTTATGGAACGTTGGGATCTGGATGCTAGAGCTTCCTATAATTTACGACCGTATGTCGGAATTCGTACTCCGATGATCGAACCGTTGGGTGAGTCTAAAGATATTCGTGATTTCTTTCCGCTCCTTGCTGAAAAGATTGGTGGAGGAATGGAAGAGGCTTATCAGTATGGGACGACTGAGGATTACATGCAGTACTGGGCTAAAAACGTCCCAGTCAATGAACAGACAGGTAAGGCGGGGTTGGAAAGATTGCTGGATGAAGGGGCATGGGAAAATAGTGAGACGGAACCATTTTACGAGCCTTACAAGACAGCCTTAACGCAGGAAGAATTAGAAGGAAGCGTAACCGATAGTAATGGAGTCATTACGAAAGATGGTATCGGTATTGGTATCACGATTGATGGAAAGTCGATGCGTGGTTTTAAGACACCCAGCAGAAAAATGGAAGTTCGGAGTGTTTTTATTAACAAAATTGGACTCAATGAAGATTGTTCGGATTTAATCAATCAAAGTGGAGTCACCAAAACGAAGAGTCGTCCTAAGCAGCATGAGGGGCATGATTTAGACATTTCTGAAATGCCAATCTGGCTTCCGATTGATGAACATCAGGCGTTAGGTAACGATGAGTTAATCATGACCAGCTTCAAATGGAACGTTCATAATCATGGGCGGACGATGAACCTAAAATGGTTAGCTGAAATCGTACATAGTAATCCAGCCTGGTTGAATACCCAGACAGCCGACGAGCTGGGATTGAAAGATGGAGATTGGGTTGAATTAACTTCATACTATTCGGAAATGCTCGAAAAAATGTCTCCCAATCTCAACCATCAGACTCCAAACGAAAATGGTAAAAGAGTGGTGAGTCAAATGCGTGTGCCGATTGTGACGATGCAGGGTATCCATCCGAAAGCGATCGCCATGAGTAATTCGTGCGGACATTGGCAATATACCAACGTTGCCAAAGCGAAAGCTGGGTCGGCAGGTGGTGAGTATCTGGTTGGTAGTGATCGCGAAAGTTATCGAGATGCCGACTGGGAACGGAATATGTGGTGGGAAGATAAATCGAATGGAGATAGAAAAAAGTGGTTGCAGAACACGGGTAATGGCTGGAATCAGAACAAGCTAATGCCGATCGCGCCCGATCCTATCACCGGTCAACAGGCATTTCATTCAACGGTCGTTAGCATCAAAAAATTGTCGTAACGAAATTTAACAGAGCGTTTCTTCTTATGCAACTACCGCAAAATATCTCGAATGAAGCTGTTGCAAGAGCAGGTCTCTATGAACTATACGCTCGACTGTTACTCAATGAAGTTGACTTAGAGATGCTATCGTTGTTTCACAGACCCGAGTGGGGTAGTTGCTTTCATGAACTCGGGATTAATATTCCTCCGGGAAATGCGATGAGTGTTGAAACCCTGGCGGTTGACTATTGCAACATCTTCATTGGCCCAAAGGATTTTTGTCCACCATATCAGTCTGTTTGGGAAGATGGGCATCTGCAAAGCGAAGTCGTCGCTTCCATGAATGACTATTTGGAAGTAGTTTCTCCGGTCACCACACAAAACATTAAAGACCATGCCGGGTTGCAGCTTGAGATGATGTCACAAATTCTAAGGTATGAGTCCCGGCCCGATACAGAACCCAGTACTTTGTCAGTGGCATTCTTCCATGATCATATTGGGTGGACTGAACGGATGTTTTCTCTGGGAATCGAGTTGGCGAAGACTGAGTTCTATGGTGATTTTCTATCTTCGGCAGAAGTCTTTATTGCCTCCGAAAAATCCAGGTTCCGGTTGGATCTGGCCGATTAGCCGTTTAATTTCAGAGTACCCTCGCTAAGCTTGATAGTGAGGTAATGCAAGCCTGCTTGAACGCGTCTGAGGTTGCCTCCAACCTCCTAAATACATTACTTTTTCGCTTTACAGGATTATTTAACGTGCTCTCTAAACGGGGTTTCCAAATGAAAGCGTTTCTCGCATGTATGCTCTCGTTATTGTTTTCTGTTGTCGTTTTCGGTCAGCAAGTAGAGCCGTATACAGCTATTGTCACGGTTCATCAGACACCAGTGCGTTCAGCTCCGTTTCAGGATCAATATGTCAGTACTTATCTGAATGTTGGAGATCAGGTGCAAGTCTATCGTGAAACGAAAAACGGGTTCCTTGCGATTCGTCCTCTTAACGATTCCTATAGCTGGGTGGCTGCTGAATATTTAGAGCTTCACGCCGACGGCGACCATGCGAGTGTACGTGTGGCTAGAGTTCCCTCCTGGATCGGCAGTTACGATGATCGTGATGTGAATTATGGCTATACGGTGCTGCTCAATAAAGGCGAAGTGGTGACACTGCTAGGACAGACACCGACGAAACTGATGAGAACGAATCGAAGTCAAACTTATTACAAAATTGCTCCACCGGCCGGGGAGTTTCGTTGGATTCATAAAGATCACTTGAGGGCGGATTCTGAAATTCAGAGTCGATTCTCCTCGGATACTATCCAGCAATCTCCTCTTCAAAGTACGCAAACAAAAGTTGCTTTAGCATCGTTCACTGATGGACAAACGAACTCCCAGCTCCTCACGGCAACTAATCCGGCGAATTATGTTCCTCGCTGGATAAAACCCTCAGGAGCTGCTAAGTCTGGGCGTTTACTGGAGCGTAATCGAATTGTACAGCAGCAAATGAAGAGTGAGAAAAAAGTACCATTCAGGCAGGCGAGTTTTCCAGTTCAAAGTTCGGCATCCTCGAATATTACGACCGTAACTGAATTGGAGCTAGCCGTTTCGCAGATGGCAACGCAGTCTTCAGATCTTTGGCGAATTGGTTTATTGCGAGATAGAGCTAATCAGCTTTTATCGGATAGCATAGCCGCTGAACAGGGAGCGATTGAGGAAATCATCGAGCGGCTCGATCAGTATCAACAAATCAAAGATAATCGCCTGCGTCTTGAAGCGACCGATCTGTCTAATTTGCCTCCGCGTTCTTCAGATTTAAACGTTCGTAATCTTCCTTTCAACGAATCCGATTTGGATACAGCTGAAGTTGGCAATGGAGTACTAACACCTGAAGCACGTCGAACCGCCTATCAAGAAACCGGTTATTTAGTACGTGTTCGTTCGACACGAAATGATGCACCTCAATACGCTATCGTTGATGAGCAAGGTGCCGTCCAGGTCTTTGTTACCCCTCAGCCAGGCTTAAATCTTAGTACTTATATCCGGCGTCATGTAGGAGTGTTTGGACGCAGAGGTTACCTTTATCGCCTCAAAACACAGCATGTGACGGTGACGAAGATAGTGGATTTAGATCGGCACAAAAAATAAACAATCTTAAACAGCGAGGAAGGTTGCCGGGGGCCTTAATGCTTTGCACGAAGGTCGAACAATCCGATGACATGCCACCCTAGGGAGCAAGTAATAATCGGCTTGGAGCCTGCAGGTAACCGATAATTTCGTTCAGGAATCGGGCCGCGTCGCCACCATCGACAATTCGATGGTCATAGGAGAGGCTTAGTGGCATCATCTGACGAACTTCAATTTCATCGTCAACCACTACCGGCATTTTTCGAGTACGTCCCACGAGTAGGATAGCTACTTCAGGGACATTGATAATCGGCGTGGAGTAAGTTCCACCGATGGCCCCCAGATTACTAATCGTAAAAGTGCTTCCCCGTAGGTCATCGAGTCCGAAGTTGTTACTTCGGACGTTCTCTGCGAGTGCGCCGAGGTCACGAGCAATATCAGAGATGCTTTTGGTATCAGCACTTCGTAGTGAGGGTACAACCAGCCCTCGTTCGCTGTCCACCGCGATCCCAACATTGACATAGTCTTTATAAATAACCTGTCCGGCATCCATGTCCAAGGCTGCATTCAGTTTTGGATTGTTTCGTAACGCCAAAGCAACCGATTTGATAATAAATGGCATGGATGTCAGTTTGATGCCCTGATCCAAGTAGTCTTGCTTAGATGATTTGCGGATCATTTCCAGATCAGTAACATCGGCATCATCAAAGTTCGTGACACGGGGTGCTGTTGACCAGGATTCGTGCATCTTGGCTGCAATCGTTTTACGGATCTTCGGCATCGATTCGATATGAACCGGGCCATAGGCATCTGTACCCGCTTCCCCCGGAGCTTTTGAAACAGAGGTTGCGGAGGTGGATCCACTTGTATTGACTGCAGGTGCTGAAGCTTGCTGGTTTGCCTGACGAACAACTTCGAGGATATCTTCGCGAGTAATGCGTCCGCCAGCACCACTACCGGTGACGTTATTTAGGTCAACTCCTACTTCACGAGCGAAGCGACGAATAGCAGGTCCTGCTGCAATATCACCACTCTCAGCAGTTGGAGCAGTGGGAACTGGTGTTTTAGGTGCTGGCGTTGGTTCAGGTGCTGGCGTTGGTTCAGGTGCTGGCGTTGGTTCAGGTGCTGGCGTTG
>MDSW01037014.1_pt1 | contig 23328 bp, 24 predicted proteins | sample 811171 | NCBI WGS metagenome assembly MDSW01 (sample SAMN05326641, study PRJNA326480) | marine metagenome | isolation source: seawater | place: Atlantic Ocean: North West | collected 2012 | reverse complement strand
CCCGGCGCAATAGGCCTCGAGAAGCTGCGCCTGGCGCTCCAGGTCAGGTTTCTGGTCATGGGAGGAAACGCGTGCGTAGGCAACCGTGCGCCGGGCAGCTTTATCCTGCTGCCGATGGAGCTCCGGCTGAAGTTTGGCGAGGTTATAGCGGCGCCGCCCACCCTCGGTTACGAGGTCGGGTTTGAGCTTGCCGCTCTCATCCCATCTGCGCAAGGTGAGCGGAGTCACGCCCAGAGCCTTTGCGGCCTCGCCAATACTTACAAGCTTATTCATCATTTAGATGATATATGATAAGAAAAGCATAAGTCAAATGGGAGCTATTAAAGCCCCCTTTGCACCGGAGGCCTCAACTACTCGGATCGTCCACGTCGAAGTCGAAGCGGTTCGGCAGGCTCAGCCCCTTCCCCAGATGATGTTCGATCGCGCGCACCGAGATACCGTCGCGGTAAAACCATGGGTCGGAGGTATCCTGCTGCCACGCCTCAAGCTCGCTCCGGAATTTTGTAACAAGCTCAGCATGTGCCGGGTCCTGGACGAGGTTATTCACCTCAGCCGGGTCCTCCCGGAGGTCGTAGAGCTCCTCCGCCGGGCGATGCACGTAGTCGCGCAAGGGCCGCGCGCCGATCATAACGGGGGCGCGGTTTCGGATGCCGTCCCAGGAAATCGACCCGTAAAGATCGCCGGAAAACGGGAACGGCAGCTGCCACGCGACATTGCGGTGATACTTGTAGCGTGGCGTTCGCAGAAACCGCGTCGGCCAGTAGTTGGTGACCTCGTGGAAGGTGTGCGATCCGAAGGCGCGGTCCCAGCCCTCCCGCTGGTGCTCCGCCTCGAGGATGGGCAGAAGCGAACGGCCTCGGCGCGGCGACGAAGACGGCTCAGCCTGCGCCCACTCGAGGAAGGTCGGGAGAATATCGACGAAGGAAACGATGTTGGGGTTCGCGATGCCTGGCGCCTGCCCCGGGCGACGCAAGATCAGAGGCAGGTGAACACCGGCATCGAAAAGCGTGGTTTTCGAGTTCAGGAAGGGGGCGCCGTTATCCGACAAGAAGCAGACCAGCGTATCGTCGAGTTGCCCCGCAGTTTCCAAAGCATTGAGGATCAGCCCGACGCCGCGATCCATACGCGCGACCGAATGGTAGTAATTCGCGAGTTCTTCGCGGACCTCCGGCAGGTCGGGCAAGAACGACGGCACGGAGACGTCCTCGGGCGCGAAGGTCGGATCCGGACCGCCCGGATCGCCAAAGCCCGCGCGCGTCATGTCGCGATGCGGGTCAATGAAACCTACAGTCAGGAAGAACGGAATCTCGGCGTCGCTGTCGAAGAAGTCCTTCGCCCGAGACGCGACCCAGTCCACGTCCCGGCTATCGCTTTCCTCGCGATGCGCCCAAGGATAGACCGGCTCCGGCCCGACATGAACCTTGCCGATGATCCCGGTGCGATAGCCGATCCGGTTGAAGAGCGCTGGCGCCGTCTCGACATGATCGAAGGTCATGAAGTGGTGGTGGTCGTGGTTCAGACCATATTGCCCGGTCTCATGCGTATGCAGCCCAGTATAGATGACAGACCGGCTGGCCGAGCAGGACGCCGTCGAGGTGAAGGCCATATCGAACCGCGTGCCGCGCGCCGCCAGCGCATCGATATTCGGCGTCCGGATCGCGGGCTCACCGTAGCAGCCCGCCATGCGACCCAGATCGTCAGCGATCATCAGAAGGATGTTACGAGGCAAGGGCTAACTCCGTGAGGGATATCGGCGTTTGCGCGCGCGGGAATTCGGCGATGACATCGGAGGCGACATGCGCCCCTGCGGACAGCGCCGTCTCGATACCCGCGTCGCGCGCAATCGCGGCGAGATAGCCCGCGTTGAACGCATCTCCTGCGCCGACCGTGTCAAACACCTCACGCCGAGGCGCGTGTGCCCGGATGGTTTCGCGACCATAGCGGCAGATCGCGCCATCGGCACCGCATTTGACGACCAGGCGTGCGCCCGCGCCGCCTCCCTCCTGAAGGGCATCGAGCGCCGCAGGGAGATCGGCGCATCCCGCCAGCGCGCATGTTTCCTTGTCATTGAGTAGCACGTGATCTGATTTCCCGATCCAGCGTAGAACGGCGCGTCGGCTCGCGTCGGTCCAGCCACCGCCGGGCCAGCCCGGATCGATTGCGATTTCCGCGCCAGCGAGGCGCAGGTGATCGATCAGCGCCTCTTGATGGGTAAGCAATCCGGGCATGGCGAAGGCGCCGCTGACCAGAGCAATCGCTCCGTCCAGCGGCCAGTCTTTCAACTGCCTCAGGAAAACAGGCAGATCTAGCTTCGCCAGGTGCCCATCGATCGAAAGGAAACTACGCTCCGCATCCTCGAAGAGCACGCCAACCGACACCCCGGTCGGATCGCTGAACCGCTCGATGCAGTCGAGGTCGCCCTGAAACCGATCCGCGATCATCTCGCCCGCCATGTCCAAACCACAGCCGGAGATCAGGCCGTTCGGCGCGCCGAGACGGCTCAAAACCAACGCCGTATTCGCGGCCGATCCGCCGATCCGCATATCCGAGCGCGGCAGAAACGTCTCGGTGCCCGGATCGGGCCAAGCCCCGATCGCGCCCATGACGAGGTCAAGGTTGGCATTGCCGAGAACGCAGATCGGACGGGCCATTACGCGGCCTCCCCGCTGGTCACCTTGCGCGACCGGATCGGCACGCCGACCTGATCGACCATGCGGTCGGAGGCCTCGATGATCGCCTTTTGCAGAACTGGCAGGACCGAGATCGCGGCCGCGAGTCCCTGACGTTTCGGCAGGCTGACCGTCAGGGCCCCCTCGACCGGCGCTTCGCCGGAGAAATCGAAGACGATGGGCCGGATACCGTGGCCGAGGAGTTCGCGCGAAAGCCCGTCGATATTCACGCCCTCATCCCCCGCCCCGCGCAGGAAGATCACGGCGCTCTCGTCATCAACCATCTCGAAGGGACCATGGCGGAATTGTCCAGCCTCGAGACCCAGCACGGGAATACGCGCCAGTTCCATCAGGCTCAGCGCCGCGGCATCTGCAATCCCCTGCATCGTGCCACGCGCGCAGATCACCGCATTCTTTGCACCCGCGATGGCGGCGACGACCTCTGCGTTCTCCGCCGTGACCGGCGCATTCAGCGCCTCCACGAAGGCTTCGCTATCTGCCCCGAGGGCTGCCAGCACCCCCATATGCAGGGTCAGCGTGATCAGAAGCGAGCGCGTTGCGGCATAGGCATGCTCCACACCGCCCTGCCCCAGCAGCGGGTGCGTGCGCGTCGCAAGCGGGCTGTCGGGATCGAGCGTCAACCCGAAGACTGGCCCCGCTGCGGGCGCATCGAGGTAGCGCAGAACCTCGCCCGACGCGCCCGATTGCGAGGTCAGAAACACCGTCGCCTCGCGCGAAATCGGCGCGCGCATATATTCGGAGACGACATGCGCCGTCGCGTCGATGCCCGCCTGCCGGTAGAAGGGCTCGGCGGCCCGGTTGATCCAATGCGAGCCGCCCATCCCGAGCAGCAACAGCCGACCGGTTGCGCGGATTTCCTCAGCCGCCTGAGCGCAGGCAGGATGGCAAGTCTCCCAAGTGGCGCGGGCATCGGCGAACTGGCGGCTGGTTTCGGACTGAAGCTGTTCCAGGCCCGGCGAAATCGTCATCTGTGTCTCCATTGCGTTCATGCCGGCACCACGGGCCGACCGGTTTTGTCGAAGAGGTGGCCGCGTTCAGCCTGCGGCGTCAGATACACCGTCTCGTCGACGCGGTAGCGCTCGAACCCGGGCACGCGTGCAACGACGGTGCCGGCGTTCTGTGTTGCGACGTGGATGAAGGTGTCCGCACCCAAAGCCTCGAAGAAGGTGACGGTGCCATGCCATGTGCCGCTGTCGCGGCTTATGTCGACATGCTCCGGGCGGATGCCATAGGTCGCGCCGCCACGGCTTTCGGCCTCATGGCCTTCCACGAAATTCATCCGCGGAGAGCCGATGAACCCGGCGACGAACTGCGACGCGGGGCGCTCGTAAAGCTCCATCGGCGCGCCGACCTGCTCCACGTGGCCGCCATTGAGCACCACGATCCGGTCGGCCAGCGTCATCGCCTCGACCTGATCGTGGGTCACGTAGATCATCGTCGTGTCTTCGAGCCGCTTGTGAAGGCGCGCGATCTCGATCCGCGTATCGCCGCGCAGCGCGGCGTCGAGGTTCGAGAGCGGCTCGTCGAAGAGGAACACGCGCGGCTGGCGTGTGATCGCACGACCGATGGCGACGCGCTGGCGCTGCCCCCCGGAAAGCGCGCGCGGCTTGCGATCAAGATAGGGCGTGATCTGCAGCATATCGGCGGCCTCGCGGACACGCGTCTTGATCTGGTCCTTCGAGAGCTTCGCCTGTTCCAGCCCGAAGGCCATGTTCTCGTAGACCGTCATATGCGGGTAGAGCGCGTAGGACTGGAACACCATCGACACACCGCGCTTTGCGGGCAGCACGTCATTCATCGGCGCCCCGTCGATGGTCAGCTCGCCCGAGGTGATGTCTTCGAGCCCCGCGATCATCCGCAAAAGGGTGGATTTTCCGCAGCCCGAGGGGCCCACGAAGACGACGAACTCGCCCGCTTGCAGCGACAGGTCCACGCCATGCAGAACCTCGAGTGTGCCGTAGGATTTGGTGACGGATTTCAATTCGACCGAAGCCATGGGATCACCCTTTCACTGCGCCTGCGGTCAGGCCGGAGACGATCTTGCGTTGGAAAATGAGAACGAGCACGATCAGCGGCACCGTCACGACGACCGAAGCCGCCATGATGTTGCCCCAGGGGATTTCGAACTCGGACCGGCCGGAAATCAGCGCGATGGCGACGGGAACCGTGCGCTGGCTGTCGGTCGACAGGAACGTGAGCGCGAAGAGAAACTCGTTCCATGCGTGGATGAAGGCCAGAAGCCCTGTGGTCACCATCGCGGGCCACATCAGCGGCAGGAACACCCGGAAGATGATCGTGATCGGGCGCGCGCCGTCCATGATCGCCGCTTCCTCGACCTCGATGGGCATCTTGCGCATGAAGGTCGTGAGCACCCAGACGGTGAAGGGCAGCGTGAAGATCATGTAGGAGAAGACGAGCGACCAGAGCGAGTTGAAGAGCCCCATAGCCCGGATCACCTCGAACAGACCTGCCAGCACCGCGATCTGCGGGAACATCGACACCGACAGGATCGTCAGCAGCAAAAGCCCCCTGCCCCGGAATTTCACCCGGCTCAGCGCGTAGGAGGCCGTCACAGCGAGGATCAGCGACAGGATCACGACGACCGTCGCGACGAAGACGGAATTCAGAATCTGTCGCCCGAAATCGCCGCCCTCGAGCATCGAGGCGTAGTTCGAGAAATCGAAGCTATGCGGGAAGTAGTTGATATCGAATATCGCCTGCCCGGTCTCGAAGGAGGTCAGGATCGCGTAGTAGAACGGGAAGACCGCTTGCAACACGATCACCGCGACGAGGGCGTAGAATCCGAAGGACTTGAGCTGTTTCATTCGCGATCTCCCGCGAGATCCATCCGCGTGGCGAAGATGAAGAAGATGGTGATGAGCGCGATCACGAGGAACAGCAGCGTCGAGGCCGCCGAGCCGTAGGCGAACTTGTCGTAATCGAAGAGGTTCTCACGTGCGAAGACCGACATCGTGCGGGTCGCATCCGTGTTCGGCGTGAGCACGTAGATGATATCGAAGACGCGCAGCGCGTCGAGCGCCCGGAAGACCACCGCCACGAGGATCGCGGGCAGGATCAGCGGCAGCGTGATCTTGCGGAAGACGCGCACCGGCGGGATGCCGTCGAGCTTGGCGGCCTCGTAGATATCGCCCGGCACCATCTGGAGGCCTGCCAGGATCAGAAGCGCCATGAAGGGCGTGGTCTTCCAGACATCGACGATGACGACCGCGATCATGGCGGTATCGGGCGAGGCGGTCCATGCGATCGGGTCTGCGATCAGGTGCAGACGCATCAGCATGTCGTTCAGGATGCCGAACTGGTCATGCATCATCCAGGCCCACATCTTGGCCGAAACGATCGTCGGGATCGCCCACGGGATCAGCACGGCGGCTCGCACGACACTGCGGCCTCGGAATTGTTGATTGAGGACGAGCGCGATCACGGTGCCGAAAATCGTTTCGACGGAAACGGAGATGATCGAGAACTTGATGGTGTTCCAGACGGCCCCCCACCAGCGCGGATCGACGAGAAGGCCCTCCCATTCGCCCTTGCCGTTGCCGTAGTCGAACCAGTCGAGATAGTTGCGAAACCCGACCCATTGCGCCTCTCCCATCCGGTCGAGCGACGCATCCGTGAAGCCGAACCAGATCGTGCGGGCCAAAGGCCAGGCGGCAACCGCCGCGAGCACGAGCAGCATCGGCAAAAGGAACAGCCAAGCCGAGCGAACGCGTTGGCGAGAGAGTTTGGATTTCGTGGCGTCGACGGCCATCTCGTTCTCCTCTTGCGTCAAGCGGCGCGCGTGATCCGCGCGCCGCGCAGGGCACAGGGCCTTACCAGGCGTCGCCTTTGAGGCGCTTCAGCTTGGCTTCCAGCATCGCGAGGTTGTCCTCGGCCGAGCCGTCGCCCGACAGCGTGTTATGCACGGCAGTCCAGAACAGCGACGAAGCCTCGTTATACTTGCGTTTCGCAGCCGCCGAAGGACGCGCGAGCGTGCCGTCCAGAACCGGTTTCCAGAGCGGAATGAAAGGCTGCTCTTTCGCGACTTCCGGATCGTTATAGACGGCCGTGAGGGTCGGCGGACGCGACGTGACGATCGCGCGCTCTTTCTGGCTCTCGTAATTGTCGAGGAATTTTACCAGATCGATCGCTTCCTGCTGGTGCTTGGAATATTTCGAGACCGCAAGCTCCCAGCCGCCAAGGGTTGCCGCGGACTTGCCGTCCTCGCCGCCTTTGGGCAGTTCCGACACGCCGACCTTGCCTTTGACCGGGCTGTCATCGCCATTGACCAGTGCGTAAGCGTAGTTCCAGTTACGCATGAAGACCGCGTCACCGGATTGGAACACGCCGCGTGCGTCTTCTTCCTTGTAGTTCAGCACGCCTTCCGGGGCGATCGTGCCGATCCAGGACGCCGCCATGTTCAGCGCCTCTGCCGCTTTCGCGTTGTTGATGTCGATCGAGCCGTCGGGTTCAACGAAGTTTCCGCCGCCATAGCTGGCGATCCATTCCATCGCATTGCAGGTCAGGCCCTCATAGGCCGCGCCTTGAAACACGAAGCCCTGCATGTCCTTGTTGCCCGCTTCACGCTCACCGTCCTGGATGATCTGCGCGGTCTCTTTCATCTCGGCCCAGGTCTTGGGCACAGGACGGTCGTATTTCTTCAACAGGTCTTCGCGGTAATAGAGCGCGGGTGCCCCGATGAACATCGGCAGAGCCACCAGCTTGCCGTCCACCATCTGCCCCTTCAGGGTCGACGGGATGAACTGGTCCTGAATATCCTTCGTCGCCTCGTTCAGATCGACGAAGTGATCGGCAAGCTGCGGCGCCCAGACGACGTCGAGACGATAGACGTCGATATCGGAGGATTTAGCCGACAGCCAAAGCTTGTATTGGCCGAACTGGTCGGTCGTCGACTCAGGCATCGAGACGATCTTGACCGTGTTGCCAGTTTGCTTTTCCCAGCGATCGAGTTCGGCGCGCAGCACCTCGTTATCCTTGCCGATGGCGCCATGCACGATCGACAGCTCCACCGCATGGGCCGGACCTGCGGCGAGACCTGCGGCGGCGAGCCCGGCATAGATCAGTTTCCTCAACTTCATTTCTACACTCCCATTAGTTCTTTATGATTTTCGGCCTTCGTCACGGCAGAATATCGGTGAGGTCCAGCACATTTGACCTCCCGCTTGCCGCAGCCGGAGATAGACCGTCTCCCCGGCTTGAAACTCTCCCAAAGCCACGCGTCCGGCCCATTGCCACTCCGCCGGACGCGGCAGCGGATGGAAGCGGTAGGCGGGGCTGTCGATGGGCCCGAGATTACCCGAAAGCGCCCCTTCGCGCAGGCGCGCGGCCGGGATCTCGATCGACTTGCCGCTCAGCGTCGCCCGGATGACAGCGTCAGATCCGATGCGCGCGCGCAGCATCACGCCCTGCGTGGCCGTGGTCGAATTGTTCGGGTTGGCCTCGGCGGTCACAGAGAAGACGACCCCTGCCCCGTCCTCGCGCAGCTCCGGCAGCGCGTGACCAGCATCGTCACCTTCAAGCGGCGAGACCACTTCAGCGCCCCGGAAGCGCGGTTCCACATCGAGGATTTCGCCCCCTTCGATTTCGATCCGGCCATCCCAGTGGTGTTTCGACCCGCGCGCACCCCAGCCGAGTTCGAGATAGAGAAGCGTCTCATCGGCATCCTCACCGATCGGCGCCGTTGTGAGCGCAGGAGAGATCCGCTCGAACAGTTTGCCGTTGCGCATCACGTCGATGCTATCGATGAAGCCGCCGCCTATCGCCTCGATTTGCATATGGGCCGCATCTTGCGGCGCGACGATCCCGCCTTGCACGACATTGCCGATTGCGCCGAGCAGGTGAATACGGTCGCCTGTCAGCGCATTGGTCCGCCGCGACATCATCGCATCCCAGATCGCCTCACGGTCGCGCTCGGTCGCATAGGCAGCCATCCGGCCATGCCCGTAAGAGCCCGGGAACGCGCTGTGGTGATCGGTATTGCCGACGATTCCGAAGGCATGGCCTTCATGCAGGCCCCATTCCATCGTCGAATGCCCATCGACCGGTCCCATCGAATGCAGGTAGCTGCGCCCGGTCTCGGAAGTCTCCGCGCAGCCATGCATCGAGAACATCTCGACGAAGGGCGAAAGCGTCCGGTCGAAGGTCTTCCAGTTGATCCCGCGCGCGCCCTGCCGATAGCCGATGTGATGCGGAAAGGCGAGCGCGCGGCCCGGCATCTCGGCCTCGAGCGTCTCGCGCAGGTCCGAAGGACTGTCTGCCAGATGCAGAGGCGCGAACTCCAGATCGGCATAGACGATGGTGTAATCGCCGTGTTCGCCCGAATGGATCTCGTATCCGGGGAAGACGCTGAAACGCGCGGTCTCGGCAGCGCGCAGGGCGTCGAAATGGCTCTCCCATCCCGCGCGCAACTTGGCAAAACCCTTCACGTGGAAGTCGACGATATGGGCCACGGAAGGGTCATCGACTGGCATGTCGGGCCAATGCGCGTGGCCGGTGATCGAAACGAAGTCGAGCTGAAGCGCAGCCCGCGCCAGCGCATCGGCAAAGCGCCCATGCCCATAGGAAATGTCGCAGTGGTTGTGGATGTCACCATAGAGCGGGGTCAGCCCCAGCTCGGCGGCAAGCGGCGTCAGCCGGGCGGGAAGCGAGGCGCGGATCATTGGACAAACTCCATCGTCTTCGGATCAACGGCGCGCCCGCCCGCGTTCAGGCTCATCTGGGCTGCACGAACCAGCCGGAGCGAGGCAACCCCCTCGGGCACGCCCACCGGGGGAACCTCCCCATCTGCAAAGCGGCGCATGGTGCGGACAAGCTCCAGATCGGCGCCGAAATGGCTCGATGAGCGGTCATTCGAGACGGCTTCGATCACGTCGCGGGACCGGCCATAATTCGAGACGAGATCGATTTCGCCCGAATGCCGCTCCATCCGCAGACGCCCCGAAGAGCCGACGACTTCGAGCGTTTCCTGATCCTCGGCGAAGGGCCCGAAAATCGTGAAGAACAGGCAGGCGTCGACGCCATTTGCGTAGCGCACCGTGACGATCGCATGGTCGTCGATATCCGATCCCGGCAGGTAGACGCAGTTGTCGTTGCGATCCTGCGGCGCGGTCGCCGTGCTCCAGCTCTCATTTGGCACTTTCGGGATGCCTTCCGCCTTGTCGATCAGCGTCTCGTGGCGGCGATAGGGGCAATCGCGATCGCATTCCGAGCAGCGCGCCGGGGCGTTCGGATCGGGAGCGAAGATATCCGAACGCCCGCCGATCGCGCTGACCGTAAGGGGGGCGGCCCCCGCGATCCAGTTGAGCACGTCGAAATGGTGCGAGCCCTTGTCATTGAGCGCCCCGCCCGATGTGGCGTTCGAGCGATGCCAGAGCTGAAGGTAGCGCGTATAGGGAATGACGGAGCGCAGCAGGATCATCTGCGGGCTGCCGATCTCGCCGCGCGCGACCATCTCTACCGCCGAGATCCACGGCTTCTCGTAGCGCCGCGTGAACCCCATCATCACCGGCTTGCCCACTTCCCGCTCCGCCGCGGCGATGGCTTCTGCATCCTCCAGCGTGACCGAGATCGGCTTGTCGAGATAGACACGTTTTCCCGCCCGGATCGCCTCGATTGCAGGGGCGCGATGCGCGTCCGTGTGGGTGGTCACAAGCACGAGGCCCACATCGGGATCGTGGACGGCCGCATGCATATCTTCGAAGACGCGCACCTTGTGATTGAGGCCCTGCGCCGAATAGAGCCCATCGAGATGCTGCGCCGCAAGCGCCGCGCGATCCGCGAGCCGGTCCTGCACGCCGATGATCCGCAGCCCGGTTTCACGCGCCAGCTCGGCCATGCGCGAGCCCACGTAATACACTCCGCGCTCTCCGGCTCCGATGATGGCTACGCCCACCGTCTCTGCCGCTGCATCTGCCTGCATCAAACTCTCCGTTATTCGTTCGATGCCAGCTTATGTGGGTATATCTTTTCGAAAAATATGAGTTATACTCAGTCTGTCAAATCGACGACGCTGCCATGTTCCACGAAATGGACCGGCAGGTAATGGATCTGCGGCGGAGGGCCTTCCCCTTGCACCCGCGACCAGACAACCCGTTCGAATAGATCTATTTTCTCGTCGTTCCTGTTACCGCATACATCGAAACGCCGAAGGTGTTCGGATGGAAAATCGGTGCTGCCCAGCACGACGACCGAAAGATCGCGCCCCGGGACAATCTCCAGATCGCGCAAGGCGCGGTCGAGCATGTAGCCGTCGACGACTCCCCAAGCGATGAGCGCGGTAAAGGGCAAATTTCCGTCCGCTTCACGCTGCGCGGTCAGCGAGTCGACGAGGTCGGAACTCCGATACCCCCCAGGCAGCGCATCGGTCTCCAGAAGCCAGCTTTCCAAGCCTTCTGCCGCGCAAAGTCGCTCGTATTCGCGCCGCGCCATCGCGATTTGCCGCGCCGGATGGCCGGAGGTGAAGTAGGCGATCTTCGTATGCCCGGCCCCGCGCAATCGACGGAACGCCTGCGCCAGAGGCTCGCGCCAGTTCGTCCCGATCGCGTCGAGCCCGATCCCCGTCGCAGAAATACCGTCAAGCACGATCGAATCCGCATGTGCGGTGAGTGCCGCGAGAAAGCGGATCGGAAGTGTCTCGAAATGGAGCTGGATGAGACAGCAGCGAAAGCGCCCCATGCGGCTCATCACCGCTTGCGCTTGATCTTCCGAGGAATAGCCGAGCTTCAGAATGTCGATCCCGCGCGCTTTCAGGCGTTGTTCGAGCTCTTGCAGAAGGGTGTTCGCCAGACGGCTTTCGGACAGCCGATAGAGGATCAGGAGATCCGCATCATATTCGGTCTGCTTCTCGACCACCTCCGCGATGGAGACCCCTGCCCCGCGCCGAGAGACCAAGCGCCCCGCGGCGATTTCGGGTTTCAGCACGCGCTCCACCACACGTTGCGCAACCCCGAACCGCTTCATCAGATCGCGCATCGTCGGCAAACGGTCCCCCGGCCTTCCCGCCGCAAGATAGGCGCGAATCCATGCGGCCAGGTCGTCTTCGCCCGAGGACTTCTTCATTCCGCGATCACCAGTTCCTGCGTCAACGGGCCTTCTCCTGAACCACTTTCGCCCGAGAGCCATGTATGAGGGCTGGGCGCCGGTTTCGTCAACGCGACGCGGGAAGCGGTATCGCGATTGGACTCACCTGCCAAGCCGCACTCGTCGCACGCGACAAATTCCGGCTAGGCTTAACGGCTCATTTACTTTCAGCTTGTTAGTATGCCCACTCGTGCAGTTGATAGGAGAATGCAATGAAAGACCCGACCCAGCCTGACACGGCAGAAGCTGTTCTACTCGACTATGTCGAGCGATATGGCTTAACGGAGAGAGCGCGAAGATACTTCCTCAACCTTGGCCAAGAGGAAGCATCCGATGGATCACGCGCCGAAGCTCGATACCCAAAAGACGATCAACACACTTCCTGAAAGACGGGAGCCTTATTGGAACATTCTCGAGTATTGCCGTCACATTGGGCTCGAGAAGAAACCAGCTAAGCCCCTTCATTGGGTCGCTCGGATCCGCAAGAAGGATGGCCGCTATAAGCAGCAGCGACTCGGACCCGCAGCTTCGGAAAACTCAACGGGCCTTTCCTACGAAGCGGCGATCACGCTCGCGCGCGCCTGGTTCGCCGAGCAGGAATTGCGGGGTATTGCCTCAGCAAGTTTCCCGGTCGGGACCACACAGCATCTGCGATATTCGAAGAGTGACGCTGGCTTCACTGTGGGCGACGCCCTGATCGACTATGTGGAATGGAAGCGCATAGCTGCCACGAAGACGACCTTTGAGACTCTGGTCGCATTGATCAACTTTCATATCCTGCCGCGCCTCGGAGCGGTTCAGCTCGACGAGCTGACCGGCAACACAATCACCAATTTCTGTCGTGCCATCCTTGAGACGCCACCCAAGCGGGGGAACCAGGCGCTCAAGGCAAGGGTAAAGATTGAGAGCCTCGACCCGGATGCATTGCGCCGCCGGAAAGGAACACTGAACACGCTGCTGGGGATATTGCGAATTGCCATGCAGATGGCATGGGAGAACGGCCACACCGCCTCGGAACGCTCTTGGCGCTGCATCCACCGCGTCCCGAATTTGGAAGTTCCTCGTCAGATCTTCCTCACACGCGCGCAGTGTCGTGAGCTGATCGCCGCATGCCGCCCAGATCTTGCGGACTTGGTGCGTGCAGCGCTTTATACGGGCTGTCGCGTGTCCGAGCTTTCAGCGCTTCGCGTGTGCGATGTCGGAAAAGACATCTTTGGTATTTACGTCTCCTCCCCCAAAGGCTGGCGACCACGCTATGTGTATCTCCCGGAGGAAGGGATGCGATTTTTCTTGGCCAAATGCGCCGGGAAAGCAGACGATGACATCGTCTTTCGCACCGGCGCAGGCCAGATCTGGAAAACCCGTCACAAACATCTCTTCAAAGCAGCTGTCGAGAAGGCCGGGCTGCCGCATGAATTCGTGTTCCACGGATTGCGGCACACTTATGCCAGTCAGCTTGTGCAGGCCGGCGTGCCGCTTGCCATCGTCGCGCGTCAACTCGGCCACGCGAATACAGACACGGTGAGCCGGACCTACGGCCATCTGTCTTGCGAAAGCATCGAACGTGAGCTCGCTCTACGATTTGCCGCGTTGGAAGATCAGCCTCGGGAATATGACGTGCGAATGCGCGCGTTACGGAAATCGCTGCAAGCTCCGCCTCCGTCGATCCCCGTCGCGTCTTGGCCACGGAGCAACTTCGCCTTGTGTCGAGGCGACGAACTTCAGTTCGTCAGCCGCAGAGGAGCCTGAAGCGTTCGCGGTCTTAGTGCGGAGAACGCTTGCGAACACACTGAGCCGCCATTTTCTGGAAGACGTGACGCATGTCTTCAAGCCTGTCTAAGATCACAGCTCGGACCGAATTTAGCATGGGGAACGACACCCGAAACCCGCCGCGACCAGTTATTATACTTACTCGGAAGTTCCGTTCGCGAGAGTGAGCAGACCTGCGTTCGATTTCAGCAATTGGGCATCAATCCCGCATGGTCGCTGCGCCGAAGACCGAATGCGCGGCAAACGCTATGGCGCGATTGCACCAGAGACGCTCAGGCACGCAACCACCTTTACCCCTTTCGTCAATTTTGCCCCCCCCCCCCGCGCTATCGCTGAGGCTCTCTCGACGCGAAACGAGAGAGAACACCTCTTCGAAATTGTCGCACCATCGGCCGAAGCGCACCCTCCGTCGCTTCCAAGTAAACTGCCAATCCAAAGATGAGAAGTGAGGCGATGAGAGCCGTCTCTCGCAGTGCCGCGCTCTCCCAAACGTAGGAAATATCCTCAACAAACATCACCGTCGACGCAACTGCGAGAACACCAGACATCACTAAATATCCGTAAGGCGAGACGACAAGCATGAACAGCGAGAGCCCGAGAAAACCGCCACAGACACCGATCAGATAGCAGACAAATTCCCGCAAAGAAGATCCATCGGGGGCATAAATGAGCCCCCAGGTGAGTAGAGCGCCCGACATCGAAAAACAAAAAATAACGAAACACGCAGCGGCTATGGTCAACTTTCGCCGCAACGCGAGCGCCAAGAGGGAAAGAGTTACGACGAGAAGAAGAGCTTCTAAACCGACCATGGGCGGGCTTGTAAGACCTAAACCATTCAAGTTTTCACCCTCTAAGCTTCGCTAACGCAGCGCCGTGCTCAAGACCAACTCACCGCGTGATCAGCAACACCCCTGCGAAAATCACAAAGATCAGCAGAAATCCCCACACGCCGGACCGGTTCAGGAGAGGCGCACTCCGACCGCAAGCGCCACATCGATTTGCTCCAAAACGCATCCGATGCGAACAGGAAACGCATGTAAAAACTCGCAGCGACCGACCTTTGGCTTTTTGAAATTCACGCATTGATATATCTGAAATGTACGAACGAGGTGTTGTTAGTAAATTTTGTGAACGCTGAACGCCTCGAAACGCAGAAACTTTCGCTGTGCGAAAGGTGCCGAAGCAGTCGGAGAGCGATCACGGAGAGGTTAATGCAGGCTTTCTAATTATTTGCAAAAGTAATTTTATCTTTTCACACTCAGCAAGCCCAGCTAACTACCTTGAGTTGAATCGCCCTAAAAACCTGATCGCCGCACAATTATTGCGTGTATCGAATTTTCGGAATTTGGGTGCTCGGTGTCTGATTGTCGCAAATCGCAATTACGTCACATAAATCGATTCGTCTGTGACATGTTTGCGGAAGAGCTTGGCCGCCTCGAAGAGATATTGCGAAGCAACACGCGTCGTAGAGCCCCGGCCATCCACCTGTAAGCATCGTTGCCCTAATCGCTCAAAGGACCGACTGCGAGGATCCCCGTTCTCTCCAAGGCTGGAAGCCTCCCGTATCTTGCAGAAAATCCGAGCAGGCATCGGGTTCACTGGCTACATAACTGGGGAGCCTGTCGGCACGCTCAGGCTCATCGCGCCCGGCGGAGCCGCCTGCGGCTTCCACGTGGGCGCCCAGCTCTGGATCGATGAAGACCATCGAGGCTCGGCCCTATCGAAAACACTCGTCGAAACCATGGGAGATCTGATCGGGGGATCGCCCGGCAAGAACGAGGACGGGCTGGGGTTTTCTACGGCTGGCTATCGGGCGCACGAACGAGCTCGGGAGAGCATCGAAGCGACTGCGCGGCACGCTGGTGGATACCCGAGAAAAAATGTCGCTTGCGAAATGCGAGGCACACGGGTCCACAAACATGATCGTCGGCCTGGCCGGAAAGACAAAGGCGACCTACACCGGGCGTCGCGCTTTCTTGGTCCGCCGAGGCCCCGTCAGGCACAGACGTCTGTTAGGGCCTGTTGGCTGAGGCGTAAGACGGGTGCGCGGAGCTTTGAGTTGGCCATCAATCTTGATGCATCGAGGTTCGGGAAGGTCACAGGCCTCAAGTGCCCTGAGATCCTCTTCCGTCATCTTCGCTGGCTCCGAAAGAGTGGCTCGCAAGACATAAGCGGCCACCGCCGCTCCGCCGGAGAGCAAGGTGAGCACGCCCATAATGATGTATTCGGCCAGATCCATGACACGTCCTTTCCTCAGAACTGTAGCGACGAAACATCAAAAAGATCAAACTCGGAATTGCTTGGGTTGGTCCCGCCTTCTTTGCGCAATACTGACGCGCGTCAAGGCCTCGGAGCAGCCGTGGTAGTCGCTCACCAGGCGCACGCAGTCGCACAGTTCACAAATCGCGAAGCCGGTGTCCCCGATCAAACGAGACAAAGCCCACGCTTTCAGGCTATTATCGGAAACCACGGAGGGCACTGCATGGAAGACCTTTACAGAAAACGGCAAGAAGAAAAGGCGCGAAGCCGCGCTGAGGATGAAGAGCGCCTGGCCAGAGGCGAGGTCAGTCCCAGCGAGTTGCAGCGTCAGAATTTCGCGTTCAAGAAAGTCCGAGCCGATCGGGTCGGCTTCGTGAAGAGCCGCGAGCCGAAATCCGTCAAGTTCCTCAGCCTTTGAGGCTGCTATATCTATCGATCAGAAACTGGCGCGAGCAAGAACTCAACGCCCAAGGATTCTCGGCGAGCTGGAGGCACTGCTGCGAGCAGGCAATCCAGACCTCAACCTCTTCGTCTCGGCCCGCGCCCATTATGGCGAGCCCGGATTGGCGCATCTTCATCTCTATGGCGTCGAGGGTGACCGCGAACGCAGATCCCGGCTGATGAAATTTGCGACAGCCTGGCTTCTGGAACGCGGCATAGCGATCGAGCTTCAGGAGGGGCGCGACCTTTATGACATTCGTCCATGGCGCGAGGCCCAGGGGGGCAGAACTCAAGATATGGGATCTCTGGACGAGCTGGACGAGATCTGAAAGCGCATGAACCAGGCCAAGCAGAAGACAAATCGCAGCGCGCACTAAGAGGCTTTTGCGCCCCCTCGCCCTCGAAGCTGGGCGACCTTCCAATTCCTGGTATACCCTTTCTTCAAATGGGCCGCGACGATCTGAAAGCCGCTCTGTGGCCAGCTCTTCGGTGTGTCGACAAAGAGCAATTCCGCAATTCCGAATCCGGCCTCCTGGAGATCCCGCAGCCGCGCCTTCGTCGTCAGATTGGTCAGCGGCGCGAGCCAGACGATATTTTCTGAGACTCGCATCGCGTGTCGCGTGAATGTCCGAAGCTCGGACCAGGGAGGATTGGTGACCACCCACTCTACCCGATCGGACCAAGACAGAAAGTCGCGCCCTTCACTGATCTCGCACCAGTGGCGCTCCACGTGATCCGGGAACTGATCAAAGAACGCCCCTTCCCCGCGCGACGGATCGAGAACGCGACCCTCCATCGCATGCGAAAAATGTTCGATGATCGCCTTGGCGAGGTTAGGCGGCGTCATGACCCGGTCCTGTGCCGCCTCATTCTTAGGCGGCACCAGCCCTCGTCCTTTCGCGAGATCGCTTCGTTCCAGTGGGTTGTGGATGCGGAGCAGCCGCAAGGCTGCGGCAAGCGTCGCAATCCGTCCAGAAAACTCTGTCTCCAAGGCGATGACCGTCGCGCGGCTGCAACCGATCTTGCGGGCGAGAGCCTGCTGCGAAAAACCGCGCGCACGCCGCCGCTCCATGAGCACACGCCCCATATGTCCCCCGGGCCCAGTGACACGCCAGCGCAAGCCAAGGATTGGCAAGATGGCCTCGAGCGAAAGGATCGTGCCCCCTCCGCTTTCCATGGCGCGCACCGTCGGGACGCTGATATTGGTGCCGGAGGCAAGTTGAGCCTGTGTGAGGCCGCGCCCCGCGCGTTCGGCTCTCAGGATTTAGGAAAAGGCCATGTGCGAAAATCTTTCTATCCAAAGCTTGCAGATAGAAAGAAAAACCGACAAAGCGCAACCCGCCCGAAACGCAGCGAGAAACGGGTCAGCGAAATTTTCTTTGCCTCACAAAAAATCGAAAACCCGTTTTTTTCAGCCTCGGCACTTAGACTGAACGCATCGCCAGATCCGCGCCCCGGATCACCTTACCCGTCCCCGCCGAGCCTCGCTCGCGCGGTCTCAGGAGATGCATGCCATGGCCCAGCGTCCTTTTGCGCCAAATAGGCGAAAATCTCATCGTGCAACTGGGTTTACCAAGGCCGATGAAGAGCTTCTCGAGCGGCTCGTGAAAGCCCGACAGCGCGTCGCCGAGCTGATGCTCGAAAAACTAGTCTACGCACCGATCTTCGAGAGACTGGAACACGAGATCGCGGCCGTCGAGGCGCGCCGGATCGAAGATCCTCTGGCCCGCGCAAGGGCGATCCTGCGTGGACAGCCAAGTGACGCGGCCTCCCCGTCAGACGATCAAGACGATACGCCTGAGCCATGGTAGGTCAAACGATCTCACTTGCCGATGCGACGAGGATCCCGAATGCACCGGGCAGTTCAGCCGTCATGCGAAAAACGAAAGGCAAAAATCCCCAAAAGCCTTCTAGCTAAGAAACATGAAGCGAAACTGCACAAAAATCCAAAAATTCAAAACAAGCATCGTCTGATTACCCGGCGGCAGCGCCAAGCATGCAGAAAATCGAGAACATCCGCGAACGCGTGTGAAAAAGTTTTGCGAAGGCAACTCGGCGATGCTTTCGACAGAATGGGACCGGCGCCCCCGGAAACAATGCGAGCCTTCGACAGCCGCAAGCGATCGCCTCCAAGCGAAGAAAGGTGCAGCGAGGCTCGGCCGCGCTCTGCGAAAAAGCCGGCCCACTATGCTCATGCGAAAAACGAACGGACGAGGCTTGGACCCGCTTTCGCGAGCTCTCTTTCGTGCCATCGTCGCCGCCACAGCTTTCTATCACCCCCTTATCCCGGGGCAGGCTCCGTGCCGAGCACCTTGGGAAGTGGCAAGGCGCAAGGACGGGCGAGAGTCGGGCAGCCTAGGGGGAGCAACCGATAGAATCGCACGCTCAAAAAGGTTATTCACCAGCCAGCCAATCGGACGTAATTTTCTGAAAGTGACCTGCCCTCCCTTGGGTCCCTCGTTCATAACGAGAGTCTGCAGGTTTGAGATTGGTAGTCGGCTCGGTTGCTGTGGGCAAGCGCGCCAGGCGCGGAGCCCTCAAATTGCTCAAGCGCCCGGCGCGCTTCGAGCGGCGTCTGGTTTCCCAGAGACGAGTGCGGTCTGACGGCTTTGTAGTCGTAGCGCCAGAGCGCCAGACTGCGCCGGGCATCGTCCAGTGTGTCGAAGATCTCCTCGTTTAATAATTCGTCGCGCTAGTTTCCGTTGAAGGACTCGATGAACGCGTTCTGCTGCGGCTTGCCGGGGTCGATGTAGTGCCTGGGAATGGCGTTCTGGTCGGCCCATCTCAGGATGGCCCGGCTGGTGAACTCCGTCCCGTTGTCGCTGACAATGCAAGCAGGCTTTCCGTAGATCCGCACCAGCGCATCGAGTTCACGGGCAACACGCGTGCCCGATATGCTGGTATCGGCGACCAGGCACAGGTTCTCTCTGCAACAATCGTCGATCACGGCCAAAATACGGAACTTGCGCGAGGCGCCGAAGCTGTCCGCCAGGAAGTCGAGCGACCAGCGCGCATTGGGATGCGCCGCCGCAGACATCGGTGTGCGTGACCCGCGAGCCCGCTTCTTCACCGATAGCCCTTCCTCCCGATAGAGCCGATACAGCGCTCCGCCGGGGAACCGATCCCCCAGATCGTTTCCTGACCCGGCTTCGATATGGTTCATGGTCATGCCCTTGCGCTCAAGCAGGATGCCGATCCGGCGATAGCCAAACCGGCGCCGCTTCCCGGCGATCTCCTTCATCTCCTCACGGATCTCGGGGCTCGCCATTGGGCTCGAACCAATGGCGCCTTCAATGGCTCGCTCCGGCGGGCGTGTGCGCCGGACCGTCTTGGGGTCGACACCGATAAGCTGGCAGGCCCGACGCTGCGAGATGTCATGATCCCGCATCGCCCTGAGCGCCGCCTCTCGTCGCCTGGTCAATGTCGTCAGTTCTTTCCCAGCAGATCCTTCAGAACCACGTTGTCGAGCATGGTGTCGGCCAACAGACGTTTGAGCTTGGCGTTTTCGTCTTCGAGCGCCTTCAGCCTGGCCGCCTCGGAGAGCTCCATGCCACCATACTTGGCCTTGAACTTGTAAAAGGTCGCCGGGCTGAGGCCATGCCTGCCGCACACATCAGCTGTCGGCATGCCGCTCTGCGCTACGATTGATCCACTGGATCAATCGCTTAACGCTTGAACCCTGCTCCTTGATCATCCCGATAATCTGCGCCTCGGTGAAACGGCTTTTTCGCACTCGTCTGCTCCTTAAGAGTTGGCGCAGACTTTACACTACGTTGAGGGATTCCGCGGGGGGGGAGGGGGGCAGGTCAAAAGTCTTGGAAGGCGACCCGCTGCTTGTTGCCGGTGCGAAAAACGACCATGCCACCGCGCAGAGACTAAAAGCCGGCGGGGACGACCGGCCTAGGTGCGCAACGCCATCTCGGGCGGATGACCCACCGATTCGGCACCGACCTACGAACGGGGTCGCAATGACTGAAAGACAATGGACCTGCTAGCGGTCCAGGGACGGGCTACAGGACCCCGCGCGCCCTCTCGCGACCCCTTTTTTTGCAACAGCTTGTCACATGCGAAATTCCTTCGCGCGAAAGGCCTGTCAGGTCCGACGTATTCGCGGGAACGCCTTAGTCTATTGGATCGTAGCCTCATTCGGCGCCGACCAGAACGCTCTGCGAAATTCTAAAAAACCGTGCGAAAACAGAGGGTTGCGATAGGAAGGGTCAACATTTTTGCTGGTATCTTCCGGCGTCAAGGGTTATTCCTGAGTTCGACCGCCCCACCACCCAACCCTTAGAGGCAGCCCGATGCAAACCAGCCGAACAATGCCGCTTTAGCGGCGTGCATGTCCATTCACGGACGTGCCCAAAACCGACCTTTAATACTGCCACCCGGCATCCGGGTCGACATGCTGTCGGCCTGCGCCCTTCGTCATGGAACCCAACCCGAACATACACGTGTCCGGGCACAGCAAACGCATGCCCGATGTTTAGCTAGCAGGCTAAATGGAGGCAATGGAGAAACAATAATGGAAGACGACACGAGACCGATTAGACCTTTTATTCCAATACTCAAGTCCATCTCTGATGTCAACTCGCTCGGGACGTTCGATCTCGGCAGCACCCAGCAGCGCATTCGAGAACATCCCGCGCTTGCTTCGCTCCTGCAGACCTATCTCGCCGATCGCGCCCTCGGCGGACAGGGAGGGTCGATCGGCGATGGAGCATTCGACGCCACACTGGTGCTCTCCTGGATCAGGGATCTAAGTCACCAAAGGCCGTCAATCGGGGAGCTATCAGCCGCGCCTCTGCTCGATTCGTGGTGCGCGATCGTCGAAGACGCCGTGCCCCTGCTTGTCGGGCGAGTCTCCGGCCACCCGCATCTGCGTGAGGGTGCGCGGGTTCGAACTTCGCCTCTCATGAATCTCCAGCCGAAGGCGGGCTGGGCTCGAAGTTGTAACCGCTTCTATCGCTTGGGCTTATACGATCCAAGTTTCCTGAAAACCCTGCAAAAAGATGGACGCCTTTCTGCGAGCGCAAAGCTCCTGCGCGCCGATCGGAGATCCTGATCATGTCCAAGGTGCTTATCTTGGCGGACCTGCATCTCGATCTCTGGATGCAGAAACACCGCAACCCATTCGATGACCTTGAGCTCGAGAACGCTGAGCTTCTCATCATAGCTGGCGACCTCGCCAACAAGCCCAAGATCCGTTGGCAACGAGCCCTGGCGCTGATCAGCCAACACGTCGACCTCGATCGGGTTCATATCATTCCGGGCAATCATGACTATTACGATTTTCGGCTCGATGGCGACGACCGCCTCGCAGATCTCGCGCATGAAGCCGGCGCGCATCTCGCGCAGAAACGTGTGATCACCCATGAGCGCACGCGATTCCTCTGCGTGACGCTCTGGACCGACTTCGCGCTCGGGCCGGGAAGCGTTGCGGAAAAGTCGTCCCGCAGCGACTGGGTGATGAATGACTATCGCTATATTCGCGTCGCAGGAAGCGGCTACCGCAAGGCGCGGCCCGCGGACACAATCATGAAGCACCATGAACATCTCGATTGGTTGCGAGGGCAATTGGCGACGCCCTTTGATGGCGAAACCGTCGTCGTCACGCATCATGCCCCGCACCCGGCGGCACTCCCTCCGGGCGCGCCGCTTCCCTGGTGCTACGCTTCAGACCTGACTGCACTCATCGAGGAATACCAGCCCAAGAAATGGCTTTTCGGCCATACCCACCATGCTGCGGAATTTCAGGTTGGGCGCACGCAGCTGAAGAATGTTTCGAAAGGATATCCAAAATGACAGGAACACACGAATTCGATTGGGGCACTTTCTCCGACTCAGAACCGTTTAGCGGCTTACTGCCAGAGAGCGACTACCCCTTGATTTTCCCGGGAGGCATCCGCTTCAATTCTACGGGAAGGGTCTACGCAGTTGACGCAAAAAATAAGCATCTTATCCCCCCCAAACCCGGAGTTTATGCTATACGTGAAGAAGAACCATTTGGAAGGGGGTCAATTTACTGTGGCAGAGCAAGAAATCTAAACCAAAGAGTACCGCAAAGCATTAGAGAACAAGGCTTTGGAACGGAGGTGATTTTTTTCAATGAGGATAACGTTTCAATTCGAGATGAAGGACAATATTACCAACTTTGCATATTGGCAGAAAAGCTGTGCATACGCGCATTAAGTACAATATGCGCCTACAACAATCTACCACTCAAACTCTCAAATCAGCAACACCGTGACCCCTTACCGCACCTTGCCTGGAAAGACCGGGAAAACTCATCCCACAAACTTCCGATTGCCTTTGCCCAAACGGTTCTTTCCAAATTCATGCCTCCGAAACCGGAACCTCACAAAACAAGTCCTTCGGAATACCATTACCGCCTATGGCCAATCCAAAGGCATGCAGGCTGGTACGACTTTCGCTCCACGGAGCTCATCTGGGCGCCAAGCATCTTTGACGCCCTAACAATAGATTATCTGGGAACATTCGATGAGCCTTCTGAACATCACCGACACTACTTAGCTCAGCTTGCCCGGCGACGATCGAGCGCACGATAAATCAGATGGAACTGGCACTCGAAAAACCTGCTGAGTCTTTTCAGTTTGATTGTCGGCGCACAGCTGTCTTTTAGCCATCAGTGCGGCGGCTCTCCGGGCCGCTGGACAAGCTTCCTCCGTCGTTCGATCGGCTTCGTGCTGAGCTGCTCTCCGATCGGTTGAACAGAATCTGGCACAATATAACCTACTCGTTGCACCTTCTGACCCGGTTGGTGGAGGCCCCTCTCTGCCCATACATTAGCGGCGGTGGCTCACCGCCAACCGGGCTCCCGCGCAGATGGATGAACTTCAGTCGCGGATCACCACGAAAAAAATGCGAACATCTTTCCTTTCCTTCTAAAGAGGATAGGGTCGTCACATTAATGTGTAAAAGACGGATTCCATCCGGGCATGCATCGGGGCACCGAGAGATATAGCTGAAAGTTGGTGATGGCCCCTGAGGGGCGGCATATCATGGCGGTGTTCACGCGCCGTCAATTCTCCGGAGAGAAAGGGATATGCCACAT
>MDSW01184516.1_pt1 | contig 23329 bp, 24 predicted proteins | sample 811171 | NCBI WGS metagenome assembly MDSW01 (sample SAMN05326641, study PRJNA326480) | marine metagenome | isolation source: seawater | place: Atlantic Ocean: North West | collected 2012 | reverse complement strand
TTATTACAGTTGAAAAAAGATTTGGGACTAAACTTGTCAATGACTTCTTTTCAAAATAAACCTACTGATATTATCCCAATGTTATTAAAAATGCCTGATGTCATGCAAAAAGGAGAGGAAAAAGAAAGTGAGAATGAGTGGGGTCAAATACAGAAAGGAATAGATTTGGCTATTAATGATTTATTAAAATTTCGCTTAGACGAAGGGGAAAAGTTAGAAGCCGATATAAAATCAAGAACTAATAATCTTATTAAATTATTACAGGATATTTCTCCTTTTGCAAAGGCTAGAATAGAAAAAGTAAAGACCCGTCTATCTAAAAAGATTTCAGAGCTTGAAAACATAGATGTTGATGAAAACAGATTTGAACAAGAATTAATTTATTATTTAGAAAAGCAAGATATCACCGAGGAGCGGGTGAGGCTAAATGCACACCTAAGCTATTTAATAGAAACCATTAATAGCGACGTTCCAAATGGGAAAAAGCTGGGATTTATTACACAAGAAATAGGCCGAGAGATTAACACTATTGGTTCGAAAGCATCAGATATTAATATGCAGAAAATTGTTGTGCAAATGAAAGATGAATTAGAAAAAATTAAAGAACAACTATTAAATATTCTATAGTGGGTAAGCTCATTGTAATATCAGCACCATCAGGCGCAGGAAAAACTTCTATTGTTCACTATTTACTTGAAGAAATACCGGAACTTGTTTTCTCTATCTCTGCTTGCAGTAGAAAAAAGAGAAAGAATGAAACTACTGGGCAAGATTATCACTTTTTAGATGTTAATGAGTTTAAAGATAAAATAAACGCACAAGCTTTCCTGGAGTGGGAAGAAGTCTATAGTGGTCAATTTTATGGAACATTAAAATCAGACGTTGAAAGGCTGATGCAAGAAAACAAAAAAATAATCTTTGATGTTGATGTAATTGGGGGGTTAAACATAAAAAAAGAATATTCCAAAAAGTGTTTGGCTATTTTTATTATGCCACCATCAATAGAAGTTTTGAAAGATCGATTAAATCAACGAGGCTCAGAGTCTAAAGAAACAATACAGATTAGATTGAATAAGGCAGCAGATGAAATTTCGAAAAGGAAAAATTTTGACCACATAATTATTAATGACGATTTTAACATTGCTTGTCTTGAAGCAAAAGAAGTAATTACTAAATTTATACAGCAAGTAAAATGAAAATAGGACTATTCTTTGGAAGCTTTAATCCTATGCATATTGGACATAACGTTATAGCATCTTACATGGTTGAATTTTCTGATTTAGATAAAATAATGTTTGTTGTTTCTCCTCAAAGCCCATTGAAAAAAAAAGAATCGTTACTTAATCAACACCATCGATTGATGATTATACGCATGGCAATAGAGGACAATCCAAAAATACTGGTTTCTGACGTTGAGTTTAATCTCCCCCAGCCTTCATATACCATTGATACTTTGATAAAGTTAAAAGAACAAAATAATGAGCATGAGTATGCGCTTATTTTAGGTGCCGATAATTTGCAAAATTTTAAAAAGTGGAAAAACTATAGAGAAATTTTAGAAAATTATACTCTCTACATATACCCTAGGCCAGGCATTGAAATTAATCTTACGCATAAAAACATCTGCATCATAAAAGGGGTTCCGCAAATGGAAGTCTCTGCTTCTCTAATTCGAAGGCTTATAAGAGAAGGAAAAGACGCCTCTTACTTAATGCCCGAAAAAGCATGGAAATATACTAATGAAATGAATTTTTACAGAAAATACGTAGCTTGCAAAAAATGACAGTGGGGAAAAAACATAAACAAATTCATTTAAAAATTAAGAACCTTTTGCAGAAAAAAAATTTTTTACTTTTATTCTGTATATTGTTAGCCTCACTATTCTTGCTTCAAGAAAATACTTTCGCTAAAGAAAAAACAAGCGAAGTAAATGTAAGAAAAACAAACTTACAAGAATATACGGGATGGTGGATTTATGGAGAAGGTCAACATATTTTCAAAGACGAAGAAAGTCTTAATGAATACATGTTAGAATTTCCAAATGAAAACATGCAAGAATTAGTTAAATTATACATGGCAATATGTGAAATGGAGTACTTTCCAATGGAGTGTAACATGGTTGGTTATTTAAAAAAAAATACACTGGAAACAGAAACGCGCCTAATTGTGTCAAAGTTTGAAATAACATATATTCAAGGTTGTGGCGAATAATTCAAAAACGAGATAAAACCGATATAGCCTTCTAGAGGTTTAATTATTCATTAGGTCTTCTATATCAGAAGCCTCTATGGGAATGTTTTTCATTAAATCATCAGGACCTTCTTTTGTAATTAAAATATCATTCTCTAGCCGAATTCCTAATTTCTCCTCCAATATATAAATACCAGGCTCGCAAGTAAAGACCATTCCTTCTTTCATTGCCCAATCTGCACTTCCCACATCATGCACATCTAGTCCTAAATAATGCGAAGTGCCATGCATGAAGTATTGTTTATATAGTGGTGGTTTTTTAGCATCTTGCTTTTCCACATCGTGCCTGTCTAAAAGGCCTAGTTTTATAAGCTCTAATTCCATTATTCGCCCAACTTCCTTGTTGTAATCTTTAAACATTGTTCCTGGCCTCAGCATTTTAGTTGCTTCTTTCATTACATTTAATACCGAATTATATACCGCCCTCTGCCTACTGGTAAATCGCCCATTTACTGGAACAGTTCTTGTTAGGTCTGATGCATAATTTGCATATTCTGCACCAAAATCCATTAATAAAATTTCACCATCTTGACATTGCTTGTTATTGTCTATATAGTGCAATACACATGAATCAACTCCAGAGCCAATAATAGGTTGATATGCAAACCCACTAGACCTATTAATTAAAAATTCATGTATTAATTCTGCTTCAATTTCATACTCCATTATACCAGGCTTAATAATTGGTAAAATCCGTCTTAATCCTTTTTCGGTAATATCACAAGCTTTTTGCATTAAATCAATTTCAATGTCAGATTTAATTGCTCGTAGCTCATGCATTAATGGAGCAACTTCTTTAATTTGTTTTTTAGGATAATTCTTAGCAATCATTAATCTAAACCTATCATCTCTAGTTTGGACTTCTGATGCTGATCGGCTATGCATGTTTTTATTTAAATAAATTATGTCTGTTTGATCAAGTATTTCTTTAAGTTTTTCTTCTATTTCATGAAGCCAATATACCGTTCTTATCCCTGATTGTTGAAATGCTTTTTCTTTGGTTATTTTTGCTCCTTCCCAAATTGCAATATGCTCGTTTGTTTCTTTTAAAAACAAAACCTCCCTCATCTCTTTATTTGGATGATTTGGGGAAATAACTAATAGGCTTTCCTCTTGGTCAATTCCGCTAAGCCAGAAAAAATCATTATTTTGCCTAAATGGCATTGTGCCATCCGCATTAGTTGGCATAATGTCATTAGAATTAAAAATTGACGTGCTATTATCTGATGTCTTGTTGCTAAATAACAATCTATTGCTGATAAATAACTGTGAAGTTATTGGTAAATATTTCATTGTAAGTTTTAATTGCTCAAAAATAAATAAATTACAATGTAATCTATAATCATTCTGAATTATAATTTTCTAAAATAATTATGGCGCATGTTTATAAATTCTACAGTATCTTTGCACAATAAATTGTTTACGTGGAAAATCAAAAAAAAACATCTTCAATTATAAGAAAAGTCTTGATGGCGCTTTCAGGAGTTTTTTTAATGTTCTTTTTATTACAGCATCTAACAATAAATATTTTTTCTGTTATAAATCCTGAATTATTCAATCAAGTATCTCATTTTATGGGAACTAATTTTCTTGTGCAATTTATATTACAACCAATACTAATATTTGGTGTTTTCTTTCACTTGATTATGGGAATATTTTTAGAGTATCAAAATAGAAAATCTAGGCCTGTTAAATACGCCTACAATCAACCTTCGGAAAATTCTAGCTGGGTAAGTAGAAACATGATAATAACTGGAATCATGATAATGCTATTCTTAGGCTTACATTTTTATGACTTTTGGATACCTGAAATAAAATATAAATATGTTGATTTTAAACCTGAAATTCCGGAAAGGTATTTTGAAGAATTGGAACATAAATTTCATGATATTTGGAGAGTAATAATATATTGCATATCATTTGTTTTTCTTTCATTACATTTATTGCATGGTTTCCAGTCTTCATTTCAATCAGTTGGATTTAAAGATAGAAGGCATGCCGCGAAAATTAAAATGGCAAGTAATCTGTATGCAATTATTGTGCCTTCAGGCTATGTTTTTATTGCATTATACCATTATTTAAAATATATTTATGTCTAAAAATATAAGTAAGAAGAAAAGTAAATATTCATCTGTGCTGAACCCAAAAATCCCTAAAGGAAAAATACAAAACAAGTGGAAAAATCACAAAAACAGCATTAATCTAGTTAATCCTGCTAACAAAAGAAATATCGATATTATTGTGGTTGGTACAGGATTAGCTGGCGGATCTGCTTCTGCGACATTAGCAGAGCTTGGATACAACGTAAAAACATTTTGCTATCAGGACTCCCCTAGAAGAGCTCACTCAATTGCAGCTCAAGGAGGGATTAATGCTGCAAAAAATTATCAAAACGATGGAGACTCCGTTTACAGGCTATTTTATGACACAGTGAAAGGTGGAGACTATAGATCAAGAGAGGCTAATGTTTATAGGCTTGCCGAAGTTTCGTCAAATATTATCGACCAATGTGTTGCTCAAGGAGTCCCATTCGGAAGGGAATATGGAGGTCTTTTAGATAACAGATCTTTTGGGGGAGTGTTAGTTTCCAGGACCTTTTACGCTAAAGGGCAGACAGGACAACAATTATTGCTTGGAGCATACTCAGCAATGAATAGGCAGATTGGGAAAGGGAAAATTACACCATATAATAGACACGAAATGGTAGACCTAGTTAAAATTGATGGTAAAGCTAGAGGAATAATATCAAGGAATCTTGAAACAGGGGAGCTAGAAAGACACTCGGCACATGCTGTTGTTATTGCTAGTGGAGGTTATGGAAATGTGTTTTTTCTCTCCACTAATGCAATGGGGTCAAATGTTACTGCTGCATGGAAAATCCATAAAAAAGGAGCTTTTTTTGCAAACCCATGCTACACTCAAATACACCCAACATGCATTCCTAGAAGTGGTGACCATCAGTCAAAACTTACATTAATGTCAGAATCACTAAGAAATGACGGAAGAATTTGGGTGCCTAAAAAATTGGATGACGTTCAAAAAATAAAAAATGGCACTTTAAAGCCAACCGAAATAAAAGAAGAGGATAGGGATTATTATTTGGAAAGGCGCTACCCTGCCTTTGGAAATTTAGTACCAAGAGATGTTGCCTCAAGAGCGGCAAAAGAAAGAATAGACAAAGGGTTCGGAGTGAACAAAACAGGAGAGGCTGTTTATTTAGACTTTTCCTCAGCTATTGAAAGGTATGGTAAACAACAAGCTACCGTTGAAAGAATTCAAAATGCTAGCAAAGAAAAAATAATTGCGCTTGGAGAAAAAATAATTGAAGCTAAATATGGAAACCTATTTCAGATGTATGAGAAAATTGTAGCTGAAAACCCATATAAAAATCCAATGATGATATACCCCGCGGTACACTACACAATGGGTGGCGTTTGGGTTGACTATAACTTAATGACCACAATACCAGGATGCTATTGTATAGGAGAGGCTAACTTCTCAGATCATGGAGCAAACAGATTAGGAGCATCAGCACTAATGCAAGGGCTAGCTGACGGATATTTCATCCTTCCGTATACAATAGGAGACTATTTATCGGACGACATTAGAACTGGCTCTATTGCTACAGACTCAATTGAATTTGAAGAAGCTGAAAAAAAAGTTGCTTCAAGAATCAACACACTAATGAATATTAATGGAACTAAATCAGTTGATTATTTTCATAAAAAATTAGGAAAAATTATGTGGGAATATGTTGGGATGTCTAGAAACGAAAAGGGGTTAAAAAAGGCAATTAAAGACATTAGCTCTCTTACAAAAGAGTTTTGGAAAAATGTTAGAATTCCTGGAAGCCAAGACAGCTTAAATCCTGAACTTGAAAAGGCTGGTAGAGTTGCTGATTTGCTTGAACTTGGTGAATTGTTTGCAAAAGACGCACTAGAAAGAAATGAATCATGTGGGGGGCACTTTAGAGAAGAGTCCGTTGAAACTGATGGGATGCAGAAAGGAGAGGCAAAAAGAGATGACAAAAACTATACCTATGTCTCCGCCTGGGAATATACAGGAGAGCCTTCGCAAGCTATTTTGCATAAAGAAGAATTAGAATTTAATGACATTGAATTAAAACAAAGAAGTTATAAATAAGACATAAGATGAACTTATTACTTAAAATTTGGAGGCAAAAAAACAGAAAAGACAAAGGAAGAATGGAGGACTATCATGTATCTGATATCTCTGAAGACTCTTCTTTTTTAGAAATGTTAGATATTCTAAATGACCAGCTTATAAATGAAGGGAAAGAGCCTGTGTCATTTGACCATGATTGCCGTGAAGGAATTTGCGGTATGTGCTCTCTATACATTAATGGGAAAGCACATGGTCCAGATAGAGGTGTAACTACTTGCCAGCTCCATATGAGGATGTTTAATAATGGTGACACAATTTATATAGAGCCTTTTCGAGCAAAAGCATTTCCTGTAATTAAAGATTTAGTCGTTGATAGAGGGGCTTTTGACAGAATTCAACAATCGGGAGGATATATCTCAGTAAATACATCTGGGAACACGCAGGATGCAAACCTTACTCCAGTAAATAAAAATAATGCCGACGCTGCATTTGATGCTGCAACATGTATTGGTTGTGGAGCTTGTGTTGCTTCCTGTAAAAACTCTTCTGCCATGTTGTTTGTTGGAGCAAAAGTATCTCAGTATGCATTACTTCCTCAAGGTAGGGTTGAGGCAAAAAAACGAGTTTTAAATATGGTTGAGCAAATGGATAAAGAAGGGTTTGGCAACTGCACAAATACTGGAGCTTGCGAAGTAGAATGCCCTAAAGGAATTTCTATAGAAAATATCTCCAGAATGAATAGAGAGTATATATCTGCATCCTTTACTGAAAAAAACAACTAGAGGACTCTTTAGCCTTACTCTAAAATAATAAAAGCTATTAACTTTAAGCAACTTCTAATATAACTATTTATGAGTCTACTACAATCAATGGAAAGACAAGGGAACTTTCTATTTAAATACAGAGGGCAATTTCCGATTATTTTATTTGCCTTAGCAATACCTTTTCTCTATTCAACAGACTATAGTAAAATTGCGGACGTCACTCAAGATTGCCTCCTTTTAACTGCTATTACAATTTCTATTGCCGGATTCCTAATTCGTTTTTACACTATTGGAACTACCCCTAGAGGGACAAGCGGTCGTAACACTAAAGAGCAAATTGCAGATGTTTTAAATTCAACAGGAATGTACTCAATTGTTAGGCACCCCTTATACTTAGGAAACTATCTTATATGGGTAGGCATTGCTGGCGCTAGTTTTAATGTTTATTTTATCGTTATTCTAAGCTTAATTTTTTGGGTTTATTATGAGCGAATAATATTTGCTGAAGAACAATTCTTAGAAAGCAAATTTGGCAATGACTATGTAAATTGGTCTAGTAGGTTGCCTGCTTTTTTCCCATCAATACGTGATTTTAAAAAATCGAAAACCTCATTTTCAATTTTAACCATTCTTAGGCGCGAGTATGCTAGTGTTCTTGCTGCTGTAATAGGATTTACCTTTATAGAATTAATTAAACATCATGCGGAAAATAACAACTGGTATATATCTACTTTAAATTTAAGAATTTTAATAGCAGCCTTAATGTTAGTTTTAATTCTTAAATCTTTAAGAAAGTTTACAACTTTCTTATCAGAAAAAGACCGCAGCTAAAAACATAAAAAACAAATTTAGCCTGCTAAGCTAAATTAAAAACTATCTGTAACGTTTTATTCTTCTGATTTCATCGCGTCCCACCCTTGTGCTTTTAACGGGTGAACACTTGCGTCTTTTGCTATAAAATTGTTGCCTTCAGAAAGGTCTGTTACAAAGCCTATAATAGTAAAATCTGGATCCTTTTTTAATTTTTCATAATGCGATTGACTGACTGTAAAAAGCAATTCATAATCCTCTCCTCCATTTAAAGCGCATACAATAGGATTAATGTTAAATTCATTAGCTAAATTCATTGCTGTATAGTCAATGGGAATTTTATCTTCATGTATTGTGATTCCAACTGAAGAAGCCTTAGAAATATGCAATGCTTCCGAAGAGACTCCATCAGAAACATCAATCATAGATGTAGGGACAATCTCAAGTTCTTTTAAAATTTCAATATATTTTACAGGAGCATCTGGCCTTAGCTGTCTCTTAAGTACATAATCATTTCCGCTTAAATCAGGCTGTATTTTTGGGTTTTCTTTAAAAATTGTGTTTTCTCTATTTAAAAGCTGCAATCCTAAATAAGCCGACCCTAAATCTCCTGTGCATACTACCAAATCATTAATTTGTGCACCGCTCCTATAAACAATTTTATCTTTCGCAACTTTACCTAAAACAGTAATACTTATTGTTAAGCCAGAAGCTGAAGAGGTTGTATCGCCCCCAACCAAATCTACACGATAATCATTACAGGCTAATTTAATTCCTTTGTACAGCTCTTCAATAGCTTCAACAGTAAACCTATTGCTAATTGCAAGTCCAACAATAATTTGCTTAGCATCACCATTCATGGCGCAAATATCTGAGATATTTACAGCAACTGATTTGTATCCTAAGTGTTTTAGCGGGGTATAAGAAAGATTAAAATGGACTCCTTCGGTTAAAATATCCATGCTTGCTAATTGATAAAATTCGCCCATATCCACAACAGCAGCATCATCACCAATTCCACAGATTGAGCTTTTATTTTCAAGCTTAACTTCTTTTGTTAAATAATCGATCAAACCAAATTCTCCTAAAGATTCAACTCTAGTATTCTTGTTTTTATTTTCTTCAAAAATATTCATATAGCAAAGATAGGTAAAATAACATCCATATTTATTAATTTTGTCTTTCTAAAATTTATTGTAATTATATGATTACTATTAGCGAATCTGCAAAAAAAAGGTTACTTGAGCTTCTGAAGAGCGAAAATGAACAAAAAGACTTTGTAAGAGTAGGTGTTGAAAGTGGCGGGTGTTCAGGGTTAAGCTATAAATTAGACTTTGATAATAAAAAAAACACCGAGGATGAGGTGATTGAAAATAATGGCATAACTCTTTTAATAAATAAGAAAAGTGTGCTATACTTGGTTGGAACAACGTTAGAGTTTTCAGATGGGTTAAATGGAAAGGGGTTTGTTTTTAATAACCCTAATGCTAACAGAACATGTGGGTGTGGTGAAAGTTTTTCTTTATAACATATAAATAATGAGCGAAAAAAAACAATTGTCTGAAGATGAGTTGCTAGAAAAAGTAACAACCTCTGAATATAAGTATGGATTTACAACCGATATTGAATCAGACACTATAGAAAAAGGGCTTTCTGAAGATGTAATTAAGATTATTTCCAAGAAAAAAAATGAGCCTGAATGGATGCTAGAATATCGTTTAAATGCCTATCGTGTATGGCTAGAAATGCAAGAGCCTGATTGGGCTAATATTTGCTATGAAAAACCAAATTACCAAGAAATAATTTATTATGCTGCCCCAAAACAAAAGCCTGTTTTAAATAGTCTTGATGATTTGGACCCTGAAATGAAAAAAACCTTTGATAAATTAGGAATCTCTATTGATGAACAAAAAAAACTTGCCAACGTAGCCGTAGATATCGTAATGGACTCTACCTCAGTTGCAACATCTTTTAAAAAAACTCTTGCTGAGAAAGGGATTATTTTCTGCTCTATTTCTGAAGCTATACAAGAACACCCTGAACTAGTAAAAAAATATCTTGGAACAGTTGTTCCTGTAAGAGATAACTTTTTTTCAGCTCTTAATTCTGCTGTTTTCTCTGATGGGTCTTTTTGTTATATTCCTCAAGGGGTAAAATGTCCAATGGAATTATCCACATACTTCAGGATAAATGAAGCGGGGACAGGGCAATTTGAACGAACCTTATTAATTGCTGATAAAGGGTCTCAAGTAAGCTATTTAGAAGGGTGCACCGCCCCAATGAGAGATGAAAACCAATTACATGCTGCGGTAGTTGAACTTATAGCGCTAGATGATGCAGATATTAAGTATTCTACCGTGCAAAATTGGTATCCTGGAGATAAAAATGGCAAAGGAGGTGTTTTTAATTTTGTTACTAAAAGGGGTATTTGTCATAAAAATGCCAAAATTTCTTGGACCCAAGTAGAAACTGGATCTGCTGTTACTTGGAAATATCCATCATGTGTTTTAAAAGGAGACAATTCTGTTGGGGAGTTTTTTTCTGTTGCTGTTACAAACAACAAACAACAAGCGGATACAGGAACAAAAATGGTGCACTTGGGGAAAAATACGAAAAGTACTATTATAGCAAAGGGAATTTCTGCTGGATATTCAGACGGGAATTATAGAGGGCTTGTAAGGATTAGTAAGGGGGCTATTAATTCAAGAAATTTTTCTCAATGTGACTCTCTGTTAATGGGAGACAAGTGCGGATCACACACATTTCCATATATTGAAGTAAAAAACAGCTCCTCAAAGGTAGAACATGAGGCAACAACCTCAAAAATAGGAGAAGATCAAATTTTTTATTGTAATCAAAGAGGGATTGACACGGAAAAAGCGATTGCATTAATTGTAAACGGATACTGTAAAGACGTATTAAATCAATTGCCAATGGAATTTGCGGTAGAAGCTCAAAAATTATTAGAAATAAGCCTTGAAGGCTCAGTAGGATAAAAAAAAAAAAAAATGCTAAAAATAAAAAACCTAAAAGCAGGCATTGAAGAAATACAGATTCTTAAAGGGATAAATTTAGAAGTAAATGCGGGAGAAATACACGCTATTATGGGTCCAAATGGCTCTGGCAAAAGTACTTTGTCTTCAGTAATCGCCGGCAAGGAAGATTACGAAGTGACGGGAGGAAAAATTGATTTTAACGGAGAGGATTTATTAGATTTATCTCCTGAGGAAAGGGCTCATAAGGGCGTTTTTCTTTCATTCCAATATCCAGTTGAAATACCAGGAATTTCCGTTTCCAATTTTATAAAAACATCCGTCAATGAGACAAGAAAAGCTAAAGGTCTGGGAGCAATTCCCGCAGGAGAATTACTAAAACTAATGCGCGAAAAAATGGAGCTGCTTAATATCAAAAAAGGATATTTATCTAGAAGCATGAATGATGGATTTTCTGGTGGAGAAAAAAAGAGAAACGAAATATTCCAATTGGCTATGTTAAATCCAGAACTTGCTATACTAGACGAAACAGACTCTGGGCTAGATATTGATGCCTTAAGAATTGTTGCCAACGGTGTAAACCAGCTCAAAAACAATAATAATGCAACTATTATTATTACTCACTACCAAAGATTACTAGACTATATTGCTCCAGACTTTGTACACGTTCTTTATGATGGAAGGATTGTAAAGTCTGGAGGAAAAGAATTAGCCCATGAGCTTGAGGAAAAAGGATATGACTGGATAACAAAAGAGGTAGATAAAAAGTGAATTTAATAGAAAAAATAATATCTTATTCTGATAAAGAAAGTATTTCTTCAGCTAAGCAAACAGAATTAACCCTTTTCTTAGCAGAAGGATTCCCAACAACAAAAAATGAGGAGTGGAAATATACTTCTCTTAAAAAGATTATTAACGAAGACTACTCTATTGAGGCAATTGGGAAAGGCCTATCTGACATGGAAATTAGTAAGCACAGCTTGGGGATTTCTGATAAACTTGTTTTTTTAGACGGTGTTTTAGTTTCCAAGCCCAGTATTAAAAATATTACCATCTCTGATTACTCTGACTTTAAGGGAAATTCTTTAGACTCTCTTTCAAGGCTAAATTACTCTCTTGGAAAAAGCGGATACACTATATCAATTGATGATAATTCAATAATAGAAAATCCGATTGAAATTTTATTTCTTAACACGGTAGAGGGGAATTTTAAGCAATACAGAAACATTCTTAATATTGGAAAAAATTCAGAAGTAAAATTTATTGAAAAAATTCAAAATGCAAACTGTAATGCTTCTTTCGTAAATTGTTTTACTCAAATAAATTGTGAAAAAAACGCAACCCTAGAATATAATAAAGTTCAAAACAACACATCTAAATCACGACTAATAGATCGCATGGATATATGTCAGAAAGAAGACTCTATATGTAATATAAACACGCTTATCTTTGGGGGGGCTTTTGTAAGAAACAACTTAAATTTTGAGCAAAATGGAACCAACGCAGAAAGCAACATGAACGGCATCTCGGTTTTAAATGACTCTCAATTAGCAGACAACCACACCTTTGTTGATCATAAAAGCGCTCACTGCAGATCAAACGAAATGTACAAGGGTATTTATTTAGATAAATCAAAGGGGGTGTTTAATGGGAAAATTATGGTCCGTAAAGACTCTCAGAAAATTGATGCTTTTCAATCTAATAACAACCTATTACTAAGTAACGATTCTACTATTGATAGCAAACCTCAGCTTGAAATTTATGCAGATGATGTTAAATGTAGCCATGGCTGCACAATAGGACAACTGGATGAAGATGCTTTGTTTTATATGAGAAGTAGGGGAATTAAAGAACTCGAAGCAAAAGCTTTTTTAACTTATGCGTTTTCTTCTGAAGTAATTGAAAATATTTCAATGCCAGAATTACAAAGATTTGCCAAACAGCTTTTAGCAAAAAAATTAAATGTTAGTCTTGATTTTGAATTATAATGTTGGATATTGAAAAGATAAGAGGCCTGTTTCCTATTCTTAATTTAAAGGTTAATAATAAGCGTTTAGTATATTTTGATAATGGAGCTACAACTCAAAAGCCCAGCGTAGTCATTGATGAAATTGCTAACTATTATAAAAAAGAAAATGCCAATGTTCATAGAGGAGTTCACTTCTTAAGCGGACTTGCAACAGATAAATTTGAAGAGACTCGATTATCTGTAAAGGAATTTATTGGGGCAAAAAAAAGTCATGAAATTATCTTTACAAAAGGAGCTACTGATTCAATAAATTTAGTTGCAAACGGGTACCGATCTATTCTTAAACATGGAGATGAAATTATTGTTTCGGAGTTAGAGCACCACTCCAATATTGTTCCCTGGCAAATGTGCTGTGAAATTACTGGCAGCACTCTAAAAGTAATTCCTATACTTGATAATGGAGAGTTAAATATGAATATGTTTGACAAACTTCTTTCAAAAAAAACTAAGGTTGTTGCCATATCACACGTTTCTAATACGCTTGGAACTATAAATCCAATTAAAGATATTATTAAAAAGGCTCATAAATTTGGAGCAAAAGTATTAATCGATGGGGCACAAGCAGCTTCTCACATAAAGCTGGATATGCAAAATATAAATGCAGACTTCTATGTTTTTTCTGCTCACAAAATGTACGGACCAACAGGAGTTGGCATATTGTATGGGAAAGAAGAGTCTTTGAATGAAATCCCCGCCTATCAAGGAGGTGGAGAAATGATAAAAGAAGTTGCATTTAGTGGTACTACATATGCTGATTTGCCTCACAAATTTGAAGCAGGAACACCAAATATTTCTGCAGTAATTAGTTTTAAGGCTGCCATTGATTTTATATCAAAAATAGGCCTTGCTAATATAGAGTCTCATGAGAACAAATTATTAAAGTATGCAACATCTGAAATGTTAAAAATTAATGGCTTGAAAATATTTGGTGAATCCAACAACAAAACAAGTATTATCTCTTTTAATATTAATAACCTACACCCATATGATATTGGTGTTTTGCTAGATAAAATGGGAGTGGCAATCCGAACTGGTCATCATTGTACACAGCCAATAATGGATCGATATAAAATCCCAGGAACTGCAAGGATTTCTTTTGCAGTCTATAACACTAAAAAAGAGGTTGATTTCTGTATAGATGCCATTAAAAAGGCGAAAAAAATGCTATCATAATAATGGCAAATATTGAAGAAATACAAGCAGAAATAATTGAAGAGTTCAATATGTTTGATAGCTGGATAGATAAATATGAATATCTTATTGATATGGGGAAAGATTTAGAGGCAATAAATGATGAGCATAAAATTGATGAAAACTTGATAAAAGGATGTCAAAGTAGGGTGTGGCTTCATGCGGAATGTAAAAAAAATAAAATTACCTTTTATGCGGATAGTGATGCTATAATGACTAGGGGAATTGTTGCTCTTTTGATAAGAGTGCTTTCAAATCAAAATTCTAATGATATTACAAATGCAAAATTAGATTTTATTAATACTATCGGCCTGAAAGAACAGCTTTCTGCAACTAGAGCAAACGGTTTAGTTTCTATGATAAAAAAAATGAAGCTGTACGCTTTAGCATTAAACAAATAAAAAGATGAAAACAGAAGAAGAACTACAAAAGATAGGTGAAAAAATTATAGCTGTAATTTGCGAAATTTACGACCCTGAAATCCCAGTAAATATTTATGCCCTTGGGCTTATTTATGATGTTCAAGTTAGTGAAGAATGTGATGTAATCATAACCATGACGCTAACCTCCCCAAATTGTCCTGTGGCAGAAAGTCTTCCGTTAGAGATAGAGGAAAAAGTGAAAGCTGTTGAAGAAACAAAAAAAGTAACTGTGAATATTGTATTCGAACCTCCATGGACCAAGGATATGATAAGTGAAGAAGCCAAGCTAGAATTAGGCATGCTATAACATGAATGAAAAAATTATAAATAGAGTTGCGAAATCTGAACTAATCACATTAGATTTATCTGATTATGCTCCTAGTAAAGAAATTATAGAGCTTGATTTAAAACAATTTTTATTTGAAGGAATAGTACTTAAAGAACAGGATTTTAGGCAATTACTACAAGAATTTAATTTTAATAATTATCAACATAAAGCTGTTGCTGTTTTTTGCAGTAGTGATTGTGTTATTCCAATGTGGGCATACATGCTGGTAACCTCGCTGATTAGAGGTATAACTTCTGAGATTTTTTTTGGGAAAAAAAATCTTGTTTTTCAACAAATTTTCCTGCAAAATATAGAGAACATTAAGGCTTCAGATTTTCAAAATAAAAAAGTAATTATTAAAGGCTGTGCGAACATCCCACTTTCGGAAGATCTTTATATTGCAATAACAAAAAAAATTAAGCCTTTTGTGAATAGTTTAATGTTTGGGGAAGCATGTTCAGCTGTTCCTATTTATAAAAAAAAAAGAAAATGAATCCAAAAATTTTAGAAATAAATAATATTATACAACCTTATAAAGATGAAATTGTAAATCACCAATTATATAAAAAACTAAATAGCGTAAAAGACATTAAGGTCTTAATGGAGCATCATGTTTATGCTGTTTGGGATTTTATGTGTCTATTAAAGTCTCTACAGTCCATCTTAACATGTACTTCTTCTGTATGGAAGCCGATAGGAGACTCTCAAATCAGAAGATTAATAAACAGTATTGTTTTAGAAGAAGAAAGTGATATAGATATTACTGGGCAGCCTGCTTCTCATTACGAAATGTATTTAGAAGCGATGAAACAATGTAATGCAAATACTACGCCTATTGAGAATTTTGTTTCTAGTGCATCGCCAAACAAAATTCCATTTGTAAATGATGATATTAACACCTTTTTAAAGTCTACATTCGATGTGATTGACAGCAATCAACCTCACAAAATTGCTGCTGCTTTTACTTTCGGGAGAGAAGATTTAATACCAGATATGTTTACAGCAATAGTAGAAGAATACAACACTGATAATAAGTTAGATAAGTTTGTCTATTATCTAGAAAGACACATTGAACTAGATGGCGGAGAGCATGGTCCTCTTGCGCTGCAACTTGTCTCTGATTTATGTAACAATGATAATGTTAAGTGGAAAGAAGTAGAAGAAACAGCTATAACATCTTTAATCGCCCGCAAAAAATTATGGGATGCCATTTGTATGCAGCTAGCATAAAACAAGGCTTTTAAAAATCTTCATTGAATGTTTTAGCGGAATTTGCTAAAAGCTGATTAAGTGTGTTTAACTCTGAAGATGTAAAATTTCTATAATCTCCTGTTTTCACATCTAAGTTTATATTCATTATTCTAATTCTCTTTAGTTGCTTTACTTCATATCCTAAATACTCGCACATTCTCCTTATTTGTCGATTAAGCCCTTGGGTTAAAGTAATTTTGCATGTCTTCTTCCCGGTTTGTTTGACTTTGCATTTTTTAGTAATTGTATCTAAAATAGGAACTCCATTTTTCATCTCTTTAACAAATTCTTTTGTTATAGGCTTGTTTAACGAAACCTCATATTCTTTTTCATGATTGTTGCGAGATCTCAGAATCTTATTGACAATTTCTCCATCATTAGTAAGAAATATAAGTCCTTCTGAGGGCTTATCTAACCTTCCTATTGGAAAAATCCTTGTAGGATAACCTATATAGTCTATTATGTTGTTTTTTTCTCTTCTGGTATCTGTTGTGCAAACAATTCCTTTCGGCTTATTAAATGCAATATAAACCTTCTTTTGGTTCTCTTGTCTTTTTACGACTTTACCATTAACCGTTACATTGTCTTTAGCTTCAATTTTAACACCCATTTCTGCTATTTCACCATTAATCCTAACTCTCCCCTGATCAATTAATTTATCTGCCTCCCTTCTAGAGCAGTATCCTATCTGGGATAAAAATTTATTTATCCTTGTTCTTTTTTCATCAGCCATAGTGAACACAAAAATAAACTAAAAATATTGTTAACATCTATCTTTAAAAATTGATAACTATAAATTTTATATACAAGCCTGTTTAACTACATTTGTGAAAATTAAAAACCCTAAAACTATGATTAAGAAATTTTTATCAATACTTATATCCAGCCTTTTGTCTTTTGCATCTATCGCAGATGAAGGAATGTGGCTTCCACAATTGCTTCAAGCAATGAATGAAAAAGATATGCAATCTAGCGGATTAAAACTTACTGCTGAAGATTTATATAGTGTAAATAATTCATCCCTTAAAGACGCCATTGTTTCTTTAGGAGGGGGGTCATGCACAGCAGAAATGATTTCTCCAGAAGGATTAATGCTTACTAACCACCATTGTGCCTTTGGATCTATTCAGGAACATTCAACTATTAGTAATGACTATTTAGAAAATGGCTTTTGGGCTATGAGTCGAGAGGAAGAATTGCAGAATAAAGGTTTGACGGCATCTTTTTTAATAAATATTGAAAACGTCACTTCTCGTGTATTAACAGAGCTTAACTCTGATATGAGCGAAAAAGAACGAAGAACTAAAATTAGAGAGGTGTCTAAAATTATTAGTGATGAAAAAACTGAAAACACTCATTATAACGCTCGAGTTAAGTCGTTTTTTGGAGGAAATGAGTTCTATCTTTTAACTTATGAAACATTCAAGGATGTCAGATTAGTTGGGGCGCCGCCATCATCAATAGGTAGTTTTGGAGGAGATACAGATAATTGGATGTGGCCAAGGCACACTGGGGATTTTGCTCTTTATCGAATATATTGTGCCCCTGACGGCACTCCAGCAGAGTATTCAATAGAGAATGTTGCCTATAAACCTAAGCATCACCTTCCAATTCAACTAGATGGAGTAGAAAATGGAGAATACACTATGATTTTTGGGTATCCAGGTTCTACTGACAGATATTTAACCTCTTATGGTATTCAACAGGCTTTAGAAATTACAAATCCAACAATTGTTAATATTCGTGCTGAAAAACTAGCAATTATGAAGGCTGGTATGGATATTAATAAACGAACAAAAATTCAATATGCCTCTAAATATGCAAGCACGTCTAATTACTGGAAATATTATATTGGGCAATCAAAAGGATTAAAATCAATGAATGTAGCTAACAAAAAAACAGCTATTGAAAATGAATTTAGCTCTTGGGTCTCTGAAAATCAAGAAAGAAAAGAAAAATATGGAGATGTGCTAAGTTTAATTGAAAGTGCGTATCATGCCAACAAAAACATAGAAGTTAACAGACTTTATTTGAATGAGGCAATTTTTATGGGGGCAGAAATTATGTATTGGTCTTTTAGAATGAATAGAGCAATTGAAAACCTTCCTAAAGAAGGGAAAGAAAGAAATATTGCCTTACGAAAAATAAAAAAAGATGCTACTGAATTCTATAAAGATTACAACGCTTCAATTGATCAAGAATTGTTTTCTTCAATGCTTGAAATGTATTATTATAATGTTCCCAAATCACAACATTCTTCCCTTTTTACAAGAATTGAAAACCAATTATTTGGATTTAAACGGCTAGATTTTGATTGGTATGCAAAAAATGCTTTTCGTAGGTCTGTTTTTGCTTCAAAAGAAAAATTCTTTAACTTCTTAAAAAACCCTTCAAAGACAATCATTGAACGAGATCCCGCTTATAAAACTATCATGTCAATCTATAATCAATATCTTGAACAGATTTCATCAAAAAGAGCAAAAGTAAGAGAAAATCTTATAAAAGGTAATAGGCTATTTATTGCAGGCCTACGAGAAATGAATCCTGAAAAAAAATATTACCCTGATGCAAATTCAACTATGCGTGCTACCTATGGTCACGTAGGAGATTATAATCCTGGAGAAGCAATGCACTATGATTATTATACTACTATTGATGGAGTTATGCAGAAGGAAGATGCTACCAATGAAGAATTTAAAGTACCTGAGAAACTCAAAGAATTATATAAAAGAGGCGATTATGGAAGATATGCTGATAAAAATGGAAACTTAAGGGTTAATTTTATATCAAATAATGACATTACAGGAGGAAACTCTGGCTCTCCTGTTATTAACGCATGGGGAGAGCTTGTTGGCACCGCCTTTGACGGAAACTGGGAGGCCATGAGTGGCGATATAGCTTTTGAAAAAGAAATTCAAAGAACTATCTCTGTTGATATAAGGTATACTATGTTTATCATTGATAAATTTGCAGGAGCAACTCATTTAATTGATGAAATGACAATAGCTAAGAAGCATGCTGAAAAGATGACCAATGAAGAATTAGAAGCGGCTAAAATGGAAGCCGCACTAAAAAATCCTAATACAATTGTAAAAGAATTAGACATGAAAAATTACTTAGGGGTTGATTTGCCTGTAATGGACATGCACTCATTTGGGTCCGCTTTTGACATGGCTGTAGATCAATACGGTTCTTCAAGTGAGCAAAGGTTCTGGTGGCGAGGAAATGTTTATACTACAGAAAAGCGATAATTTCAAAGGTTAGTATGCTCTTTCATTCTTTCCTTCCATGTAGTTTATAAACGACCTGTTGACTACTTTTGTACCTCCTGGTGTTGGATAGTTTCCTGTAAAATACCAGTCTCCCAAATGATTAGGGCAAGCTGCATGTAAATCAGAAATAGATTGATAAATTATTTCAACCTTAGAACTAATTCCCTCTGGGGTTAATAATTCTGATATTTTAGCAGAAATCTCATCTGAAGTAAATGGCTTATAAATATCTTGAACATAATTTACCATATCCTCTTTTGCTATTTTTTCCTGCCCCTTACAATTCTTATATGTTTTTTCTAAAATGTGTTCTTGTTTTGTCTCTTTTAATAATTTAACCGCTGCATTAAATGCAATAAAGTCTCCTAATTTTGCCATGTCAATTCCATAACAATCTGGATACCTAATTTGAGGCGCCGAAGAGACCACTATTATTTTTTTAGGCCCTAGTCTATCTAAGATTCTAATGATTGACTTCTTTAAGGTGGTTCCTCTTACGATACTGTCATCAATCATAACCAAATTATCATTAGATGTTACTCTCCCATAAGTTACGTCATAAACATGCTCTACTAAATCATCTCTACTTACATCTGAACTAATAAACGTTCTTAGTTTTGCATCTTTAATAGCAATTTTCTCCGCTCTTGGAGAAATGTTCATTATACGCGTAATTAAATCATTAGAAGGGTGGTCTCCTAATTCTTTTATCTTTCTTGTTTTAACCTCATTTAAATATTTATTACAGCTCTTCAAAAGCCCAAAATAACTAACTTCTGCTGTATTTGGAATATAAGAAAAGACCGTGTTTTTCACATCATTATCAATAGCCTCTAAGACTCTCGGGAAAACCCTTTTACCAAGCTCTATCCTTTCATTATAAATAGCCCTGTCATTACCTCTGCTAAAATAAATTCTTTCAAAAGAACAGGCTTTTCTTTCTAAGGGTTCTCGAACTTTTTTTTCATCAACTGTTCCATCTTTTCTAATAATTAATGCGTGCCCCCTTTTTATTTCATGAACTTGATTTGCTTTTACATTAAAGGCTGTTTGTATTACGGGTCTTTCAGAAGCAACTACAACCACCTCTTCGTCTTTATAATAATATGCTGGCCTTATGGCATTAGGGTCTCTAAGAGCAAATGCATCTCCATGCCCAAAAAGACCACAAATTACATAACCACCATCCCAGTGTTTTGCTGACTGTACTAATATATCTTTTAAATCTAGCTCTTGTTCTATTACCTTAGTTATCTCTTTCTTGCTAAATCTATCTTTTTGTTTATAGTAAATAGCATCATTTGCCTCATCTAAAAAATGCCCTATCTTTTCTAATATTGTAACAGTATCTGCCTTCTCTTTTGGATGTTGGCCTATGTCAACAAGCTGCTGAAAAAGTTCATCAACATTTGTCATGTTAAAATTTCCTGCAAGTGCTAAACTTCTAGTTTTCCAATTATTCTGACGCAAGAAAGGGTGACACTGCTCTATTGTGTTACCGCCAAAAGTTCCATACCTTAAGTGCCCTAAGAACAGTTCTCCTGTAAATGGCAGGTTTTCTTTTAGCCATTTAGGATTGTTAAGTTTTGCAGAATTATTATTCTCCAAATCAACAAATCTTTTGTTTGCTTGTTGAAACACATCTTGCAATGGATTAGCACTAACAGACCTTTTTCTACTTATATATCTTTTACCGGCCTCTACATCTAATTTAATATTAGCAAGGCCAACACCGTCTTGCCCTCTATTATGTTGTTTTTCCATCAAAAGGTACATCTTATTTAGCCCATAAAGAGATGTCCCGTATTTTTTTTGATAAAACTCTACTGGTTTTAGCAGCCTTAAAAGGGCTACTCCACATTCATGCTTAATTGAGTCACTCATCTAATGTTTTTTGAATGTGCAAAAATAGTTTTTATTCTGTGATAATTTTTATTAATTGCTTAATTCCTGGGTTTATATATGTTTTACCATTAATAACTATTACTGGAATAGTCCTTTTTCCTTTATTCACTTTCTCTAAAAATTCAATTGCTGAATTATTTTTCGTAATAACTATATATTCAAAGTCCAATCCCTTTGAATGCAAAAAACTTTTTGCATTAACACAATCTGAACACCAGTCTGCCCCATATAGTTTAATATTCATTAGTAAAAAATTTAAATATTTGGTCGTTTTGTATTATTGTACACTGCTTACAATGTGAAAGGTAAGTAAACGTATAAGGTAATTTAATATCAAATGTGTTAGGCTCTACCTTAAACAACCTAGAGCATTCTAGCTGTCCCTCTTCAGAAAATCTTTCAATACGATAAAGGTTATGCTCTTCAGTTATTGTAAACCATGAACTTGCCCCTATTCCTTCAATAAGTTGTGCTTTTTTTAAATTTTTTATAGGTTTCTTCATGTTTTTTCAATGCTGCTAAAATACGCTTGTAATTTGCTTTTTTCTACCTTAATAAAGGTGTTTTTTTCTACTATGTAATAATTATTACTTGAAATACAAACATTCCTTTTAGGAGAAGGAGAAATACAAAATGGATATTTAAATCTTATTTTTTTAACATATGAAACGCCTGCTGATATTATAACACTGGCAACAAAACGAGAACAATTCGTTCCTTTCCTTACAAAAGGACCATAACTTATCATTCCTTTTTCTTGCATTTTTTTTGCATAATCAAAAGCACTAAAAAAATCTATTTTTTTAATTATGGAGGCGTATAGCTTTCCTGTTCCATGCGTTGCTTTCATTTGTGACAACTGAACTAAAATCTGTTTAATATTTACTATTTCTCCGCCCTCTATCTCCGCGTCAACCAGCGTGAGATCTGGATCTGTTTCGAAATCTCTAACTCTACCATAGCCTTCTGGGGTGTGATATCTTCCAAAATCAAAGTAGCACGATTTATTTGTTGTTGAATTTATTAAAACCATTGCAGAATGACCTACTCTATACTGGCCATTTTTTGATGCAATTTTATCATACCATGAACCTGGGGCCGACACCATGCCTTCAGGCCAAGCTAAAGTAATAATAAAATCTTTTTGCATAATTTGTAAATATACAAATTATATCTTTTTTATATAATCTTTATTTGTTTGGCAAAAACTCTCAAGCAAATTAAAAAATCTAATTATATCATCATTTGAATTTTCTGCATTTACAGTAACTAATCTTATAAACTTTTTTTGCTGAAAACAGCCAAATCCTACCATCAAAGTATTGCTTTTATACAATTTTAAACATAGGTCCTCGGGATCAAAATCTTTATAGTTAAAACAAACAGCCAAAGATTCTTCAAAACTATAGATATTATAATCAGAATTATTATTAATATATTCTCTAGCGAAATCAGCCAATTTAAATTCCTGCTCTATAATTTGTGCAATACCATTTTTACCTATCGACTTCCACATGCTCCATAGCTTAAGGGCATTATTTCTTCTTCCGCACTCAAAAGAAGTCCTGCCAAGGTTAAAATCCTCATTGTGTGTTTGATATAAATAATTTGCATCGGTATTAAACGAATTATACAAATAATCCTTTTTCTTTACTGCCAAGACAGATGTACTTATAGGAGCTCCAAGCGTTTTATGAGCATTAAAGCAAAATGAATCTGTTAAATCAATCCCCCTAACTAAATGTTTGTGTTTTTTTGAAAAAATCACAGTGCCTCCAAAAGCCCCATCAAGATGTAACCAAATATTGTGCTTTTTACAAATAGGCGCTAGCTCTTCAATATTATCAAAGGCACATAAAACGGTTGTGCCTGCTGTTGCATTTAAATAAAATGGTGTAAACCCTTTTTTCAAGTCAATTTTAATTTGCCTTTCAAACTCTATAACATCTATCTTCCCGTATTTATTAGATTTTATGTGTCGGACATTCT
>MDSW01009710.1_pt1 | contig 23333 bp, 16 predicted proteins | sample 811171 | NCBI WGS metagenome assembly MDSW01 (sample SAMN05326641, study PRJNA326480) | marine metagenome | isolation source: seawater | place: Atlantic Ocean: North West | collected 2012 | reverse complement strand
CCGGAGGAAATGAATCGTAGCAGAGTGCGAGGCGGTGATCGCCAATCCAGCAGACTCCCTCCCAGTTGCCCTTGCCGATCTCCCCGAGCAGTTCTTCGAGATCGATGGGCTCCCCAATCGGAACAAGCGTTTTCTCTCCGTGATCAAGTTTGAACAACACCAGCCAGTGATAGCGGAACCGACTGCTGCGACTCGCCTGAGGGTTCTCGGCGCTGACCAGTCCGAGCAGTCCCCATCCACCGGAGGGAGTGCGGATCCACTCAAGGTCGGGCATCCGAAAACGGTAGCCCTTCGAGGGGGGATCCAGTTTGACGGTGTAGGCCGGAATCTTTGTCACCTCACCCGGACGTTCATTCGCTCCCAGTTTGTGAATCATCACGACAGGGTCGAGTGCGACCCCCGTCAGCCGATCCTCGAGTTCCAGCGGCACGTCTGTTGGCTGCAGATATCCGCCTTCCCAGCACAGTGCGATTTGGCTGTCGCGGCCCTCCGCACGAATTGCGACACCTTCCAGACCGCGGTTGCCAATTTCGTTATAATTTTCCGGGTATTGAGTGACGATTCCGTCCCTGTCGATCAGACACCGCAGTCGTTCCGACAGAACAACCACTCGACCGTCCCCCAGTCGACCGATGGACTCAAGATCTGCCGCCAGGTCATGCCCCAGAGGAACATGCTCCTCTTCGGCCACGCTGACGATTGAGAATCGTTCCTCCGTTTCAAGTGATGCATTCAGGCGAATAAGTCGCCCGTTGACCTGATCGTCGACGACGGTGAGTTGGCCGTTAATCAATGCGATCCCGGAATACTCTCGTCGGCGATTGGGCTCATCCGCAAGGGCGACGACAAACAGCGTTGCCACAATTGACGCGAGTGCATACTTCATGGATTACTCATCCGTGTCTCTGCAACCAGAGCGATCGCAGTCCGTCATCGTCATGATCAGTTCTGTGCGTCTTCATCACCTGAGGGAGGTTCATCACTGTCGGCTGAATCCCCGTTGTTCTGATCCTTTTGGGGGGTGCTGGATTGTTCATCGCTGTCACCGTCGGAGTCAGGGTCACTCTTATCGTCAGAGTTTTTGTCCGGATGAACCTGAGCATACTCTGACTTCAGTTTCTCACCCTCGGTCACTCCAAACTTCGCCCACATACCCAGGTACATCCCGGCAATCAGGACGACCGTAATGCCGCCCACCATTCTGGCGTGCTTCCACGGAGTAATGTCCACGTCTTCACTGTACTTCTGCTCGTAGGCATCCGGGCGAGGCCTTGCCATTCTGATGGCACTCATAACGGCGACAATGAAGAGAAAGTTGATCGCGGCGAGATGCAGAAAGTGCATTTCCGTATTGAAGAACACGTTGCCCTTAATGATTCCGAAATACGTCTGAAAGCACACTCCGCAGACAAGCCCCACATTGGCCGCAATCGCAGGCGTCCGCTTGCTCACAAAGCCCATGAACACGATCGACAGCAGGGGAATGTTCAACACCGCCGCGATTGATTTCATGGTATTAAACAGGCCAGCTTCCTCGGAGAGGCTGGAGAAGACCAGAGCAAGAACCACACTCAGGGGAATCATGACAACGCCGAAGATCTTGCCGACTTTGACAGTCTGCTGATCGGTTGCTTCTTTGTTGATCAGCCCCCTGAACAGGTCCATGCTGAACAGCGTGCAGCCACTATTCAGGAAACTGTTGAATGAACTCAGAATCGCGCCGAAGATTGTGGCTGCGAAGAACCCAACCGCCCATGGGGGCAGGACGAGATTCACCAGAAAGCCGTATGCTCCATCACCGCCGGTAGATGGTCCTTCTCCACTGCTGAATGCAATGTGCCATGCAATGATGCCCGGCAGAATCAGGTAAAGCGGCCCAAGCAGCTTCATGACTGCTGCAAACAGAACGCCCTTCTGACCTTCGGCCAGATTCTTTGAGGCGAATGTTCTCTGAACAATTCCCTGATTGGTGCACCAATAATAGGTAACAACCAGTGTCATCCCGGTAAACAACACCTCCCACGGGATATCGGCGTTGCTGTCGCCGATTGGACTCAGTCGTTGAGGGTATTTGTCGAACAGCACGGACATCCCCTCGGTCATGCTGCCTCCACCAATGTGAGACAGACCAAGAATGGGAATCATCAATCCACCAATCACAAGTCCGATGCCGTTGACGGTGTCGGAAACCGCAACAGCCTTCAAGCCGCCAAATAATGCATAGCATCCGCCAACGACGGCGAGCGACGAACAGACAACCGCAAGTGTTATTGTGCGGCTTTCGGTTCCGAGAGTTTCTTCCACACCAAACACAGGAATCATGAACTCAGCCCCCGTCAGCAGAACAAACGGAAGCACATTGAGAACGATCGAAGCGAGAAAGATGACAGATGTGATTGATCGTGTGGATGAGCTGTATCGCAGTTCAAGGAACTGCGGAATCGTTGTAATTCCACTCTTCAGGTAGCGAGGAAGAAATACCACGGCCATCAGTACAATGGCCAGTGACGACCATACTTCCCATGCCATCACCACCATTCCGTTTCGGTAAGCCCCACCGTTCAAACCAACCAGTTGTTCGGTCGACAGGTTTGTGAGCAGCAGTGAACCTCCCACGACAAACCACGGCAAACTGCGACCCGCCAGAAAGTAGCCTTCCGAGGTTTCCTGGTTGTCACCTTTGGTTCTCCACCATGCGACGACGGCCACGAGTGCAGTGAAGAAGATAAATGTTGCTGCTGTCATTTGAGAAATCGCCTGATCGAGTCAATCGCCTGAAGATCGCCAACATAGCGACTGCGCAGTTTCCAAAATACTCTGGCGTGCGAATTCCTTAACAACACTGAGAAAGGTGAGGTGTCGTGCTGCAGTGACTGCAGGTTCCGCCTCCATCGCAACGACTGATCGCTTCCCGCTCTGGCCGGCCCTCGCTTCGCACGCGCGGCCGGCTTTGGTGCCGCAGTCCGCTCGTGCATTCGGAAGCTGCTTATCGTGGCTTTCTCTGAGCCAGTCTTTTTGTCACGATGTCCAGGTTTCGGCGTTCTCCGGAACCAGATTTCAGGACGCAGCCATTCGCAGATTTCGCCACCACGGCTGCACGCATGACAGTCACAATCTGCTGTGCGACAGCCTTGATGACGGCAGGAACGACAGCGTTACCGAACTGGCGGTACGCCTGAGTGTCAGAAACCACCTGGCCCGGGCCTGCGAGGTCTTCCGGAAATCCCATGAGTCGTCCTGCTTCCAGAGGGGTCAGTCGCCGCGGGTTCTTTCCGTCGCCCTGAGGAATCAGAATCTCTGACCCATCCTTGTGATAACGTGCACTCAGCGTTCTGGTTGTTCCCCCCAGTTTGGCAACCGTACACCCAAAGCCATTCCCTTTGCGGCGATGCTTCTCAGCGTAATCCTGCAGGTACTGCCACAACTTGTCTGACAGCGTGTATCGATCCTCCACCTCTGCCTGCAGGATCTGATGCAGTTTTGGTCGAGGTGTTTCCGGCGGAGTTGGAAATGCGAACGGTGGGGCCTCTCCAAAGACATCTCGTCGGAACCCGACAATGAATATTCGTTCGCGGTGCTGCGGCACGTAGTCGGCTGCATCAATGATACGATTAAAGACCTCGTACCCGAGTTCCTGCAGCGTTCCTTCAATCGTACTCCACGTCCGGCCACGGTCGTGCGACTTGAGGTTCTTCACGTTCTCCAGCAGCAAGGTCGGCGGCTGCTTGCGATCGATGATTTCGCACAGATGAAAAAAGAGTGTGCCCTGCGTTCGATCACGAAAACCGTGAGCTCGTCCAAGACTGTTCTTTTTTGAGACTCCAGCAATAGAGAATGGCTGACATGGAAACCCGGCGGCCAGCAGGTCGTGATCGGGAATGTCTCCACAGGCTGAGATTTCGGTCACATCTCCAGCCGGGTTTTCACCGAACCAGCTCTCGTAGGTCTTCTGTGCGAAGCGGTCGTTCTCACAGGAGAACACACATCGACCGCCCACCGATTCCAGCCCCAATCGCAGTCCTCCGATCCCGGAAAACAGATCGATAAACGAAAACGGCAGCGTGGTTTCTGGTTTCGTCATTGGGGTGGCATCCGTGACCTCTGTTTCCGGGAACAGCAGTCGAGTCATTTCCGGCTCGACATCCTGAGGGTCGGCAAACTCGAGAGCATCCTCAAGCAGTGACCGCACAAGCTCATCTTCGCTCATTTGCAGCCGTTCAGCCAGCGCACTCACGCGCCGCTGAATGTCGTCTGGCAACTGAGTGATCTGTCCGTGCATGGTCCCGGTCTCCTTTGGCACCCGATTGTCCGAACCAGGTTGCTGGATTCAACCGGAGACCCAGTTGGAATTCCAGCTTCGCTCAGGTTGGATGCAGGCCCGAGGGCTGTTAACGCGGCCAGCTGACCGGTACCATGAATGTCTGCCTGCACGAGGAAAACTATGTTTGATCGCCGCCAGTTTCTGAACAATTCTGCTCACGGGTTCGCCGGACTCGCCGCGTCAGCCATGCTGCTGCAGGAGAATGCCGACGGTGAGGAATCAGATCTGACGCCGGAAGGGCAGGGAGGAGTCGTTAAAGCTCTCCACCAGCCACCACGAGCGAAACGAGTCATTCAGTTGTTCATGGGTGGTGCGGCCAGCCACCTGGACCTGTGGGACCACAAACCGGCCCTCGAAAAACATCACGGTGAAGCGTCCGATTTCGGCGAGCACGTTGAGGCATTTCAGAACGGGCTCGGACCGTGGATGAAATCACCATTTTCATTCGCTCCCCATGGTGAGTGCGGCAAGATGCTGAGCGAAGTCGTCGCACCTCTGGGAGAATGTGCCGACGACATGGCCTTTATCCACAACGTCGTTGGTAAGACGGGCGTCCACAGCCAGGCAACCTATCTGCAGGCAACCGGGTTTCAGCGGCCCGGATTTCCCGGCATGGGGGCATGGGTCAGTTATGCTCTGGGCACGCTGAACGAGAACCTGCCCACCTTTGTTGTCCTTCCGGACCACCGAGGATTCGCCAGCAATGGCCCCAAGAACTGGGGCTCGGCTTTCCTGCCAGCCAGCACCCAGGGGACGACCATCTTTCCGCAGCGAGAAAACCCGATTGCGGATCTCCTGCCTCACGCAGAGTACGTCACGAATAAGAGTGACAGAGACGGCCTTATGCTGCTGCAGAAACTCAACCGCGAGTATCGCAACCAGCGCGAAGGTGATTCACGCCTGGATGCTCGTATCCGCAGTTACGAGCTGGCGGCAAAAATGCAGCTGAGTGCTCCGGATGCTCTCGACATCTCTGGTGAGTCCAAAGCCACACTGAAGATGTACGGCCTTGAAAAGGCGGGGGCAACCTATCCGGATTCGATCAACATCCCGGAAGAAGCAGAGTACTTTGGCCGCAAGTGTCTGATCGCTCGTCGGCTGCTCGAACGCGGCGTCCGATTCATTCAGATCTGGTCTGGCAACGATAACAGTTTCCCTCGCCGAAACTGGGACAGCCACGAGGACATTGTGCGTGACCACAAGCCACTTTCCATGGGGATGGCCATCGGAACGGCAGCACTGCTGAAAGATCTGAAATCTCGCGGACTGCTGGAAGATACAATCGTTCTGTGGACGACGGAGTTCGGTCGTATGCCGTCAACACAGGGCAGCAAGGGACGCGATCACAACCCATACGTCTTCACCAACTGGCTGGCAGGGGGCGGGATTCGCGGAGGCATCACACATGGTGAGTCAGATCAGTGGGGCTACAAGCCGCTGGACCGAGACAACCCCACACAGGTGTACGACATCCATGCAACCATTCTTCATCAGCTCGGACTGGATCACAAACAGCTGACAGTCCGCCACAATGGCATCGATCGACGGTTGACGGATGTGCATGGCCATGTGATCAAAGAGATCATCTAGAATTGCGTTTGGGCTGGCGGGGCGTTACGAGGCCAGTCACAGGCGAATAATTGCGATAACTGTACCAGCCAAACAAGAAAGCACGATGAGCGGGTATGCGCGGGAGCGAACAGTTGCCCGACTCTGTGATCAGCGCATCAGCGGTCACCGTCCAGCGATTGCCCTCTGTGTCGGTCACGTCATCTCCGGCCAGTCACTCAGATACAGTGTCCCCCGCTTCATAAGCGCGATTAGCGCCGGACGGATCCGTGACGACGACAAACCGAGTCTCACCCAGTCTGTGTTCCTCTGCGATCTCTGTAGTAAAGCGATGATACTGGATGACCACAGAGTTCACAGAGAGCCACAGAAGAGTTCAGGACTGGTTTGAGCCAGACTCCATGAGCCCGGAGCGGCTCGCTGGCTGGTACGGCCTTGTTAGGCTGGCACCGCTGACGCCGGGTTCTGAGGACTCCCTGTAAAGACCCCGATGCCGTTGTTTCGAATGATCGTCTCTGACGTTAGAATGAAAGAGCCTGCAGGCAATCCTCTTCAGCCCGGTTTCAGAGTCGTTTGTGTCAGTCAACGTTCACTACGCCGCTTCCTCGTTCCTTTGCGCTCTGGTAATCCTCGTTTCAACAGACGCATTTGCGCAAGCGGATGAGCCAGCCATCCCCCAATCCATTTCAAAAGTGTTGTCCGGGAATTGTCTGGACTGCCATGCGGGCGAGTCCGCGGAAGGAGATGTGCGGCTGGATGCGATTTCCGAACTGAATCTTTCAGGTCGACTTGAGCTGCTGAACAGGGTTCAGGAGCAGCTGTACTTTCAACAGATGCCTCCCGCAGACGCAAAGAAACCCACCACGAATGAACGGACGCTGCTGGTGGACTGGGTGTCACGCGAACTGCAGAAACACAATGCGTCAAAGCTGGAGCAGAAACTTCATCGACCGGAATTCGGAAACTACGTCGACCATGACCAGCTGTTTTCCGGCGAACACGCTGATCTGCCCGGGTTCACCTACGATCGACGCTGGCTGATTAGCGAATACATCTTCAATGCCAAATTCGACCGTATGCTCCATGGAAGAACCACATGGAACTACCGGGGCAAACGCGTGACTGTCTTCGGTGGCAAACGGTTCCATCAGCTGACTCCAACCAATCCGTTCCTGCTGCCCACACGAACAGGCGTCCGCTACTACGCCAACACCGATCTGACTGGCGGCCACCTGTCGACGATGCTTACAAACGCACAAAAGACCGCCGAGATGATTACCGGCTACCTCGTTCCTCGCCACAGGAAATCGAGAGATCAGTACCTGCCGGCAATCGTGAAGATCATGGCACTGGAAGACCAGCACAATGCAACCCTGCTGACGCGACGTGAGTTCCTTGAGACCAACATTGCGCAGGTCTGTCAGAATCTCTATGGCGACCAGAACAATTCACTGCTGCCGACTTTCGTGCCGGTTGTGCTCAAGGAGGTGAAAGAGCTGGCAGAAGGAGAGACCTACAAAAAGGCGCCCATCCACGTTGCTCAGAACATGCTCTCCAAACTGGGTGGAGAAGATGCGATGTATCAGATGCTTCTGCAGCCGGAACTGAATGATCTCAGCAACGAAGAGATTCGTCTGCGATGTGAACGGCAGTGGTTTTACAACGGCGATCATGAACGCACGATTCAGGGACGAGCCACCATCCTGCGGGACTACCTGCCCGAGTTTCGAGAACGGCTGAAGGAGAAAGGCACGAAGATCAAACTCCGTATCTACAAGCCACTCGCCGATGAAGAAATGGCCATTATTCATACCGCCATTAAGGCACATCGAAAACAGGGAGACTTCTACACGGCCGTCATCGACAGGTGCATGACACATTGGGAAGAGGACTTTCGCAGAGATCGAGTCGAGGCTGGTCCCCCGTCTGATGAGCTCCTTGCAGAACTCGTTCAGCAGCTGTCACTGCAGATCCTCGAGCGAAGACCGGACAGCGGCGAGATGTCTGACTATGTGGCCCTTGTGCGGTCATATCAAAAGAAGACCGGCAATCTCAAAGCCATCCAGAAACTCATTCAGACTCTGATGCTGTCGAGTGAGTTTGCCTACCGACAGGAATTTGGATCCGGCAAACCGGACGAACACGGCCGTCGCATGCTGTCAGCTCGAGACGCCAGTTACGCCATCGCTTATGCGCTAACAGACCAGAGTCCGGACAAAGAACTTGCAGAAGCCGCAGCCAGTGGCCGGCTGCAGACGCGTGAAGATTATCGACGTGAGATCAAGCGAATCCTTGCCCGTCGCGATCTGCATTACCTCATCGACCCCAACCTCACCGACCGTAACTATCGGGACAACGTCACCAACGCACCGATCCGGAAGTTGCGATTCGTCCGTGAGTTCTTCGGGTATCCGCGCGCACTGACCATCTTTAAAGACGAAAAGCGGTTTGGCGGGGATCGACTCGGCAATGCCATGAACCGATTGATCAATGAAGCAGATCGACTTGTCGAATACATTCTGGAAAATGATCAAAACGTTTTCGAGGAATTGCTGACGACCGAGAACTTCTACGTCTATCACGACGGTGACAACGAACGAATGCAGGCGGCGTCTGATCGAATCAAACGTATCTATCATCACTTCAGGGACACCGACTGGCAGAACTTCAAAAAGGAAGATCTGCTGGACCATCGTGACTTCCTCAAGGAAGTCAAAATGCGGAGTGTGGACCCTGACAAACTGGATGCGAGAAATCGACAGGGAAACACAATCCAGCTGTTCAAGAAGTCAATGACCACCATCACGGCTCGTCTGGACAAAGGTCAGCGAGAAGCAGCTCCCTACGACCTGTATCGCGGCTACGGCAACGACTTCATGAGCGGCTACAACGTCGCAAAGTTCTTCAACTTCAGTCTCGACAACTGGGACTACCAGACCATTCAGCCGGCCAGAGTGGCAAACCGGCGCGGACTGCTCACTCATCCGGCGTGGCTGATTGCTCATGCTCAGAACACCGAGACCGACCCGGTGATTCGAGGCAAGTGGATTCGTGAGAAGCTGCTGGCCGGAACCGTTCCGGACGTCCCAATCAGCGTCGATGCTGTGATTCCGGAAGACCATAGTAAGACACTGCGACATCGGCTTGCTCAGGCCACCGAAACGGACTACTGCTGGAAATGTCACCGGCACATGAACCCGCTGGGATATGCATTTGAGCAGTACGACGACTTTGGTCGATACAGAGACAAAGAGTCGCTTGAGTATCCCGACAAACTGATCAGCGAAGGTCCCGAACAGCGTGGCAATCACCTCATCGACACACGCGACGTCTTTGAAACTCTGCCGGTCGAGACTCGCGGAGAGCTGGAAGGCACCGGCGACGACTCGCTGGACGGTCAGGTTGCCGGAGCAATGGATCTTGCTGAGCGGCTGGCAAAGTCAGAACGTGTGCGACAATCCATCATTCGACATGTTTTTCGTTACTTCATGGGACGCAACGAACGACTCTCTGACTCAAAGACACTCATTGACGCCGACCAGGCATACATCAACAGCAACGGCAGCTTCGACGCATTGATCGTGTCGCTGCTGACCTCAGACTCATTTATCTATCGCAAGGCCATCGAGAAATAGAATCATGATCAACCGAAGAGACTTTCTGGCGGCGTCGACACTCGGCGCCGGTGCGATGGCTCTGGCTCCTGCTTTCAACCAGGTCTTTGCGGCTCCCAATGCGAGTTCCAGCCCCAAACGATTCATCTTCATTCGTAAGTCGAGCGGAATTCGTCCTGCGGAAATTGCTCTGCGCGACTTTTCTGACAGTGACAAAACGCTGGATAAGAACAAAGAGCCCTTCGAAGCCGACCTGGACAAACACGAGCTCCCGAAGTGGCTGCGGGGTCTGGATACCCACAAAGAGCACATGACAATTCTGCAGGGGCTGTCGGCGAAGATGAGCGAGAACATCCACTGGTCGTTCTCCTCTGTGATGGGCTGTTTCAAATCCAACCGCAATACCCTGAGTGCCATCAAACGGACCACGATCGATTTTGAACTGGCCAGACTGTTTCCATCCCCGTTTGGCCATGTCGAGCTGTCATTCGCTGGCGGGCGGACAGGGATTGTCGACGGGTATTCGGCACCGGCACCACAAACACGCAACTATTGCTACGCCGATCCTGACACAGCTCGGAAAGAACTGTTCAAATCAGTCCTCAACCCGGATGCAGTGAGTTCCGACAACGACATGCTTGCGTTTCTGCAAAGTCGCGAAGGGCTGCGACTCAGCGGTGTCGCAGGACACGAGAAGAAGCGTCAGGAGATGCATCTGCAGTCGATCGACTCCATACGCGAACGGAACCAAAAGCTGATCGAGATCTCAGAGACCATCGCAAAACACCTCCCGGAAATCGATGCAGTTCACGCCAACGGCGGTAAGAACGCCAGCACGCCCGAGAAACAGGCGGCGATGACCGACGTTCTGGTGTCTTCTCTCATTGCGGGCCTGACCAACGTCGTCACGTATACGATCGATGACCTCGGGACCCCCATCACAGGACTGCCTGGAAATGAAACAGACCGCGTCGGCATTCATCCTCTGGGACATGATGAAGCCTTCGGAGGTGTGCCGGCATGGATGACGCGGGAACAGATCCGCATTAGTCACGTCAATCAAATCCGCACCATCATCGAACGGCTGAAGCAGGTTCCGGAAGGGAACGGCACGATGTTTGATAACACGATGATCATGTACTTCCCCGAGAATGGCGAGACGCACCACGGCGTGGGGAAAGAGTCACCATTCGTGATTATGGCGGGCAGTAACTGCAGTCTTGATATGGCGGGCCGCTACATTCGTCTGCCGTATCTCGGTAACGCAGGGCACAAGACTCTGGGGAACTGGTACACGACGCTGCTGAATGCTCATGGGAATCCGATTGAGCACTACGGTGATCTGGATCCGGAAATGGCGCGCAAGAAGTTGCCTCAGACCGGAGCGATTCAGCAGTTGATGGGCTGATCGGTGTTTGTTCGTGGGTTTACCACTGAGATCACAGAGAACCACAGAGGGCCGGACGATATTTGCTGCTCCGTCAGGATTCTCCACCCGCGGCCCATCGTAGCGGAAGTGCGCAGGCACTCCGGCCGAACAACCCTCCGGGTTCCAGTTGACCGAGCCGGCAGCCACCTCGTAACCGTACTCGGACGGGCGGCTCGCGCCGCTCCGCTCAGAATTGACGCGCCCTGACCAACTCGAATAGTCATTGCCGTCGTGCGCGATTACTATTGCCATATGATTCCGTTGCCCGCTGAACTGCATAGCCATAAGCTGACCCGCCGACAGCTGATTCGCGCGGGAGTGATTGGATCGTGCAGCTCTCTGGGACTGCTTCAGCACACAGCAATACAGGCGGCCGCCGCACATGCGATGCAACCGGGTGCCGCGAAGATTCGATCGTGCATTTTTGTTTTTTACTACGGGGGCCCGAGTCATCTCGACACCTATGACATGAAACCCAACGCCCCGGATTCCGTGCGCGGGGAATTCAAGTCCATTCAGTCCAGCCTGCCGGGGCTGCAGATCAGTGAGCACATGCCCAACATGGCGCGCGTCATGCATAAAGTGGCACTTGTGCGAAGCATGCATCACACCAATCGGCTCCACGATTCTGCGTCGACGGAAACACATACCGGACGTCAATCACCGCAGGGGGATCGTGAAGAGTTCTCTCCGATCCCTCAATTCTATCCGTGTCACGGTGCCGTGCTTTCGATGCTGGCGGGGCATCAGGACGTGGATGTCTCTCACGCACTGCTGCCGTATCAGTTTCATAATGTTGTGACGACTCCGTGTCAGGGAGGCGGGTTTCTGGGGCACCGTTATGACCCACTGTTGATTGATGGCAATCCAGCTCAGCTGACGTACGACATTGAATCTCTCAAACGCCCGGCAGACCTCGCTGATGGACGGATCAGGAAGCGTGACAACCTGTTGCAGGAGCTGTCAGCTGTTCGGCTGCCCGGTGACAGGCTGCCGTTCGGAGAACTGAGAGATCGAGCTCACGAGTTGTTGCAGTCTGAGTCACTTCGCCGGGCACTCAGGATCGATGAAGAGCCGGCCGCCGTACGTGAGAAGTATGGCATGCAGGCTCCGTCTGCTCAGGCGGGCCACGGTGCAGCCGCGCTGGAGTCAACTCGTCCCCTGCGAGGACAGAACCTCCTGCTGGCGCGACGACTTGTGGAATCGGAAGTGCCATTCGTCAATGTTCATGACTTCCTCCAGCAGGGCAGGAACTGGGACTCGCATTCGCAGAACTTCCGTCAACATAAGATCTACCTGTTGCCGCAGGCGGATCAGGCGCTGGCAGCTCTGATCGAAGATCTGGATGATCGGGGGCTTCTGGAGTCGACTCTGTTGGTTGCAACGGGGGAATTCGGCCGGACGCCGAAAATCAATGCGAACGCCGGCCGGGACCACTGGCCCGATTGTTACACGGTGCTGATGGCAGGCGGTGGAGTACGACCGGGAATGCTGTACGGTTCGAGTGATAAGACGGGCGCCTATCCGGAAACCGACCCGGTGACACCGGCTGATCTCGCGGCAACAATCTACGATCGGTTTGGACTGAACCCGCACCTTGAAATTCGCGACCGCACAGGACGCCCACATCGAATTGCAGATGGATCGCCCATTCGTCAGCTTTTTGAGGGTTAAGCCGACGCATTAGATGCTGCCCCGGAAATCTGGCAAACTGCTGCTGGAGTGCACCCGCAGCTTTCGCCAGAATCCCGTTTGAGTCCAGGACACCTGGACGATCATTAATCAAACCCGTTAAGCGTGATGCTCAATGCCTGCAGTTAGCCCGGATATCAAGCAACTCCTCACTGACTACGACCAGCTCCATCTGATTGCAGCAGCAGAATCGCTGACAGAAGATCAGGTAAGAGATCTGGAAGACCAGATTCGAGCCATCGACTTTGACCAGATCACGGCTGCCCGGGAAAGCAGTGACTCTTCCGCCGGCGATGATGCTGTTCCCAGAGCAGACAACGCCGTCGCACCGGCAACAGTCGTGCGACCTCCTGTCTCCGACGAAGAACGGCTGCAGCGGCAGAAGGACATCGCGACAGGTAACCGCCTGCTGGCCGACGGCGCGGTAGCTGTCATCACGGTAGCAGGAGGGCAGGGGACACGGCTTGGCTTTGACAGGCCCAAGGGCATGTTTCCAATTGGCCCTGTTTCCAACATGAGTCTGTTTCAGATCTTCGCGGAACAGATTGCTGCGCGGCGAGAGCGACATGGAGGAAGCCTTCCGTGGCTGGTAATGACCAGCGATGCCACCCATCAGGAAACTCAGGACTACTTCAGCGACAACAGTTACTTTGGTCTCGATCCGCAGACCGTACACTTCTTCAAACAGGGCAGTATGCCGGCGGTGGATGCTGAGTCAGGTCAGATACTGATGAATGGATCGAGCTCGATCTGTCGTTCACCAGACGGCCATGGAGGAATGGTCACAGCGCTGGACTCCTCCGGTCTGTTGCAGCAGCTGGCTGACGCGGGAGTGAAGCACTTCTTCTATCACCAGGTCGACAACCCCACCGTCATCATTTGTGACCCGGCATTGATCGGAGTTCACGATCGGATTCAGAGCGATCTGACAACCAATGTTGTTCGCAAAGTGGATCCCATGGAACGCATGGGAGTGCTCGTGGATATTGACGGTGAGACTCAGATTATTGAGTACAGTGAGCTGACTGAACAACAGGCACATCGTCAGGACGACGCTGGCAACTGGGTCTTCTGGGCCGGCAACACGGCCATCCACGTCTTCAGCCTCACGTTTCTTCAGTCACTGGTGGCAGATGGATGCCAGCTGGAACTGCACGTGGCCCACAAAAAAGTGCCTCATGTCGGTGCCGACGGTGAACCTGTCGATCCATCAGAACCGAACGCTCACAAGTTTGAGCGATTTATCTTCGACGCGCTTCCGCTCGCACAAAAGACGCTGATTGTTGAAGGTGACCGGGATCGGGAGTTTAACCCGGTGAAAAACGCCACCGGCTCCGACTCACCCGAAACTTCACAGGCCGCCATCAGTCGCATTGGGCGAGAATGGCTGCAGCAGTCCGGCATCAATGTCTCAGAAGATCAGGTTGTGGAAGTGAGCCCAGCGACTGCGTTGGATGCAGACGAGTTGAAACAGAAACTGGAAGCTGGCAGCGTAACGGTTGCTCAGCTGACCAAATGACCGGCGATCAGCCTTTGCGCCGGCCTCGTATTCCGGCCTCTAAGACACACTGCAGCCCCGCTCAGGTCGGACTTCACCGGCTACTGCCGACTGAAGATCCACATGAACAGTCTCCCCAGAGTGGGTGCCTGTCCCTGAGACAGGATTCCGATCCGGAAGATTCGTCCTCCCGCCCAGACACATCCGGCGGCAGACGAGAGCGCCAGTATCGAGCCCAGAATGATCTCCCAGATTTCCGGTCCGGGAGGAATCGCGATCCTCAGAAACATCAGCATAGGAGTTGCCGGCGGAAACAGGGAAATGGCCCGCGCAAAGGTACTGGAGGGCGACTCCAGAACGGGCCCCAGGCACATCATGGGAATAATGATGAACAACATGACGGGCGTCATGAGACTCTGGGCGTCACGGATTTCAGAACACGCTGCGCCAATGGCGGAGAAGACGGAACCGAAAATGATCAACGCCAGCAGCAGAAAGAAGACGAACCAGACGAAGATCGAAATGGGGATCTGGTCCACAATTTCAAAGTGCCACGCCAGTCCATAGGCCGCACCCAGATAGATCGTCGTCAATGTGAGACCGACTCCGATGGCTCCAAGAAGTTTGCCCATCATCAGCTGAAAGGGCGTGACTGACGAAACGAGGAACTCGGAGATCTTCTGGATTTTCTCTTCGAGTACGTTGTTCAGCATCGAAGGGGCGACGGACATGACCATCATGAACATCAACATCATTCCGCCGAACGGAACGGCAAAGGTGATGATCTTATTCTCTTCTTTCGCGTCCTCGATTTCCCCGCTCTCGGAGCGTGACATTAATCCGTAGTCATGGACCGGAATCGGTGCCGTTGCGGCGGCCACTTTCTCGGGCGTCAGATCGAGTGCCTGCATTCTCTCCGCGGCGACCTGCTGGCTGACGACAGCCTGCATCCAGTTGGACAGGTCTCCGTAACTCGGTGACTCAGAAAAATATCGAACGGCTTTTTCAGCACCGGGTTCGTAGGCGTTCTGATTGATAATCGTATACGCAAAAAGTTCACCGTCTCGAACTCGATCTGACAGTTGAATGGCGAGTGCTTCCTCAGACTCGGCAGAGTCCGCTTCAATCACCTCAATGACAAATTCCGGTTCAATCTGTTTTTTATCAACTGCAGCAGGCTTTGAGTCATCTTCGCCGTCGCTCTCCGGCTGCTCAAAGATCGCGACCTCGTTCCGCTGTTTAGCAGCTTCGATCAGTACGGGAGCCAGTTTGCCAGTGTGATCGACCACCGCCATTTTGCGAGGTGTCAGATCAATCTGGTCTTTTGTCAGGTGCTGCACGACGAGCGCGCCGCACATGAAGATAGGCATCATGATCACGCCCACCAGAAACGCTTTGCTGGTGACGGCAATTACGAATTCGTTCTTTGCTACGACAAGGATCTTTTTCATGCTTCTGCGCCGCCTTCCTGGTCGTCGGAGTCCGGATCTGCGATTCGAATAAAGATGTCATTAAGTGACGGTTGGGCGATTTCAAACAGAGAAACGGCTCCCTGTTCCACCATCTGATGCAGCACCAGCTGTGGGTCATTGTTGATCTGCAGTTCCTGATAATGCCCCATGTCCGTGACGCGTGAAACGCCATCGAATCCCTGCAGGGCAGATGCAGAACCATCCCAGCGAACCCGGATCGTGTCGGCTCCGTACTGGTCCTTGATCTGAGCAAGCGTGCCGTCGAGCACCTTGTTGCCCTTGTAAATCATGAAAATGAAGTCACACATCTTTTCGGCCACACCCATATCGTGTGTGGAGAAGATGATCGTCGTGCCCTGTTCCTTCAGATCCAGAATGCAGGACCGAATGGATTCGGTATTGACCGGATCCAGGCCGGAAAAACGGCTCATCAAGAATCAGCAGCTTTGGTCGAGCAATCACCGAAGCAATGAACTGAACTTTCTGGCTCATCCCTTTCGAAAGTGTTTCAATCTTTTTGTTGCCCCAGTCTGAGAGTTCGAACCTGTCGAGCCACTCGGCGACCGCCTCTTTGGCGGACGCTCCGGACAATCCCTTCAGTGATGCGTAGTACAACAGCATGCGTTTGACGGTCAGCTTTTTGTACAGCCCACGTTCTTCCGGCAGGTAACCCACGAGATCATTGGCAGCTCCGCCTGACGTCTCACCGAGCACCTGAATGGTCCCTTCATCCGGATGAATGATTCGCAGGATCATCCGGATCGTGGACGTTTTGCCCGATCCGTTTGGTCCAATGAACCCGTACATGCTCCCGGCAGGGACACTGAGCGCCAAATCATTGACGGCGCGGTGTTCGCCGTAGGTTTTCGTAACACCGGAAAGTTCCAGAACAGACAAAGTCTGGCTCCTGAATTTCTTAGTGCCAGGGGCAATTCCAATTCGGCCCCGCACTCGCGCACACAGTGGACGACAATTTGATCTCAATTTCCACTCTCTGGCGGAAGGTCCGCCGGCCAACGAGAGGTCCCGGGGCTCGGACTGCTGGAATTCTGAATTCGGGCAGTTATCTTCAGCAGAATCTTTCACATTTGAGGACATTCTCATGACGAAACTGACTCGACGAACCATCCTGAAGGCCGCTGCTGCTTCTGCGGGGGCCGTTGGCCTTGCCGAATCGACTCGCGCGGCCTCCAGCCCCAATGAGACACTGAATATCGCCTGTATCGGCGTCGGAGGCCGTGGATCGGCGAATGTGTCCGGCCTCAGCAGCCAGAATCTGCTGGCATTCGTCGATGTCGATGAGAAACGTGCTTCCGGCTCTTACCAGAAACACCCAAAGACTCAGCGATACCTGGACTGGCGAGTCATGCTCGACAAAGTCGGCTCCCAGCTGGACGCGGTCGTCATCAGTACACCTGATCACACGCACTTCCATCCCGCCTATGCGGCCATGAACCTTGGTCTGCATGTCTATCTGGAAAAGCCGCTCGCTCACAACGTCTGGGAAACACGAACGCTGACGAATCTTGCTCGTGAAAAGAAGCTGGCCACGCAGCTGGGAGCTCAGCGACACGCGCAGGGCAATATGCACCGCGTCGTGGAATTGATTCAGAGCGGTGCGATTGGCAAAGTGGAGGAAGTTCACAGCTGGGTCGGCGGAAGTCGTGGCATGCCACCGATTCCAACCGACAAGCCTCCGGTTCCTGACACCCTGAACTATGACCTCTGGATTGGTCCGGCCGAGTACCGTCCGTATCACCCATCATTCTGCCCATACGGCTGGCGATTCTGGTGGGACTTCGGAACGGGGGAAACCGGCAACTGGGGGTGCCACATTCTGGACATCCCGTTCTGGGCGCTGGGGCTGACCTATCCAAATCGCGTCGACGCGGAAGGTCCCGAAGTGGATCCTGAGCGTTCCTCCAAATCCATGCACGTGACTTATCAGTTCCCCACCTCCAACCAGAAGTCTCCGGTGGAGCTTCACTGGTATCACGGCAAACCTGCGATTCTGAAGGAGCTGGGGATTTCCGACCGAGGCAACAACACCCTGTTCATTGGAGATAAGGGGATGCTGGTCTGCGGCTTCGGCTCGCGAACTCTGTTGCCGGAGGAGAAGTTCAAAGGCTTCAAAGCGCCTGAGCAGACCATTCCTGACTCACCCGGGTTCCACAATGAGTTCATTCTGGCGTGCCGCGGAGAAGAGCCGGCAACCTGTAATTTTGATTACTCCGGACCACTCGCCGAAACAGTGCTCCTTGGAAACGTGGCCTACCGAACGGGTGGCTTTGACTGGGACTGGAAGAATCTGGAAACCGGCGACAACAAAGGTGCGGCCGGGCTGATCAAAGAATTCTATCGGGCCGGTTGGGAAGTCTGACTCACCTGATCTGTGTGCGGCCTGTCAACCTTTCTGACGCATAGAGAACCAGGGTGACTTACTATAGCCCCCGTACTCCTGTCATGTCAGAATAAGGGTGAGGTCAATGAGGCATGTCTTTCCCTGAAATCGACGTTGGTGAATCTGACTCGGCCATCCTGTCACGGGATGTGGTTCGGATGTCGGCCATTCTGCGCCGGTGTGCCCAGAAGTCGATTTCACATCTCACATCCTCTTCGGAGAAGGGGTTGCGAGCAGACATTCGCAAGCTGCTGCGCTACCTTGTCCGAAAGACGGGCAGTGGCGACGCGCATTTGTTTCGAGTGGCAGGAACGGGAACCGACAGCCCCATTCTCGGCCTGCGTTACGAGGCCGCTTTTCGCGACTTTGACCGCCGAGCACTCCGCCGCGTTCCGCTCCAGCTGCTGCCACGCAGCATTAAGGAGGCCCTGTTCGATCGACAGATTAGCGCGATCCCGAAAGACGTTGACTGTGGTCGACTGCTGAACCTGTTCTTCGCTTCCGTGCAGAGTACGACTTATCTCATGTGCCCGCTGTTTGTGGACGGGCGTCTGAAGGGAATTCTGGGCCTGGTCGATCCGCCTCAGTTGCTGGTCTATGGAGGCGGAGAGCTTCCTGAGCTGTTGACCCTGTGCGGCAACGTGCTGCTTGCACATGTCATCAGAACTCGGCAGCAGCGCAGCCACAATCGCCGTCTTAACAAGTGGCGTGCCATCGCGGACCAGTCGTGTGACTTCAGTATCAGCCTTGATGAACGGGAAACGATTCTGGACACCACGGCGTTCGGGCTGGGTGACGCAACTCCTCCGCTGGATGGCCTGAGGCTGACTGATGTCGTTTCACGAAACTTTCATGATGAATGCCGCGCACAGATCGCCAGAGCCATTCAGACCGGAAGCGTCAGAACGTGTGAATTTCAGGTGCAGCTGGACTCCAGTCCCGCAGGTTCATACGTCGCACGAATTGATCCCACAACCAACAACCCCCGAGCGACCGTAACTCTCTACCTGACGGATAACGAAGCAGACCGTGAACTGAGAGAGCGAGTACGAGAACTCAGTCAGCAGCTGGACCGAGCCAGCAAACTCAGCCTGCTGGGCCAGATGAGTACCGAGTTTGCTCACCAGCTTAATCAGCCTCTGCAGGCAATCATGATGTACAGCAACACCATGGTCCGAAAACTGGAGAAGGGCACAGCGACGGATGAATACATCATCCGGACACTCAGGAGTATCGAAGCGTCTATTGACCAGGGCAGCGAGATCATTCAGAGCATTCGTGAGTTCATCAGGTTCCGAAATCTGCGAGTGGAAGAGGTGATCGTGGACGACATCATTGAGCATGCTGTGCTCATGGTGCTGCCAACGGTTCGAGGCAGTGGGGGTGAGCTGGTAACGCCGGAAGCATACTCTGGAACCTCAATTCGCGTGGATCGACCACAGACGACCCATGTTCTCATAAACCTTATCATCAACGCACTGGAGGCCTGCAACGAAGCGGGCATTGATCGAGCCCACATTGAAGTCAGTATCGAACGCCGACTGGATATTCGTCGGGTCCTCATTCACGTGAAGGACAACGGGCCAGGGCTTCCTTCCGACGATCCCCGGAAGGTGTTCAAGGAATACGAGACCAGCAAACCGGACGGCCTCGGAATGGGCCTTGCCATCAGTCTTGATGTCTGTGTCACTCAGGGAGGCGGATTGACAGCCGCGAACAATCTGGATGGTCGCGGCTGCACGTTTACGATTTCGATGCCCATCGCAGATCGCACAAATTCGGACACCGACGAAATCGAAGCGCTGCCGGAACAGGAACTCCCCGCAGACTAATCCTGTCGCTGCCGTCACCAGACGACGGAACTCACCCCGCAACGAAAGCACCAACCTCAACGGAAAACCGCAGCGTCAGCGAGGGATAAAACCACTCAATCAGAATTCGTCTCCCCCGCCAGTACGTCATAAACTTCCTCAAACAGCGTTTGATCTTTCAACACTCGAACCGGATTAAAGCTGGCAGACATCATAAACACGATCGCTTCCGCATCAGCCTATTCGGAAGTGAGTTCTCAGTCAGACAGACTTCGTCTCACTACGGCGAGTCGTGGGTGTGAACCCACGGCCTGGTAGATCGCGGTCCAGTGACCAACCGCAGCACAACCCCCTCGCCCCTGTCGATCCACGCGTGGATCAGCCGTTGAAGCATCGGTACAATCGCAGACTTGTCGAGAGTGGACGAATTTACTGACAACGGGCTGAAGCGAGGGGAGGGGTATTGGTGTCCGGACCAGCACGATATCGCGAAATCTCCGTGAGCGGGTCACCCCGCGAACTTGGGCGTCAGGTGGGCGAAGCAGCAAGGGAAGAAGTTCGTGGTTTCTGTGCCGTGGCACTGGAGCGAGTGAATCGGACTGTTTCCATATCGCGTGAACGAGCGATTCAGATTGCTCAGGAAAGCTGCGAATTTGCCCGGCGTTACCGCCCTGAATATGTGGAGGAACTGGAAGGAACTGCTGAAGCCGCAGGAGTCAGTCTTGATGACCTGATGGTCCTCCAGGTACGCAACCAGTATCAGCCCGAAGAAGCCGGCGGCTGCACGTCTGTTTCGTTTGCACCGTCACAGGGATTCCGATCAGGACCAATCGTCGCTCAGACATGGGACAATGATCCCGCGCTGGATCCGTTCACCGTCGTGCTGACTCGTCACCCGAAAAATGCTCCATCGTTTATTTCCTGTACTCAGGCTGGACTCATTTCCTATATGGGCGTCAATGAGCTCGGGATTGCCGCCTGTGTGAATACGCTGCCTGCTCCTGCGCGACCCGTTGGGGTGCCTCACTACTTTATTCTCCGTGAGGCCTACGAAGCCGGAACACTGGACGAAGTCGTTCACTCTGTCGAGCGGGCCAGTCGCGCCATTCCGGTTAACATTATGATGTCCACGCCTCAGGGACCAGCCGATCTGGAAGTCACACTCGACGCCGTGCATGTGCTCATGCCGGAAAGAAACAGCACATGGGTGGCCCATACCAATCATTGTGTTCACCAAAGCCTGCGACCGGTGAATGACGAATTTCCGGAACTTGCTCAGTCGCACAGCCGAATGACAAGGATCTCTGACCTGCTCAGTGAACACGGCACTCAGGCCGGCCTGCCGCAGATCAAGTCAATGCTGAGCGACCATGACAACTTTCCAACGTCGGTCTGTCGTCATGCAAGTGATGATCCGGTGACCGGATTCTGGGAAACCGTATTCGCTATCATTATCGAACCGGAATCAGGCCGCATGCATATCTCCCGCGGGACACCGTGCAACAATCCGTTCGAGGTCTACGAACTCTGATGTGGGAACCATCAGGAGATTCGCCCTCCCATTGATCCGATCTACGGGCGTTGTTGCACCGGACACGTCAATGGTCAGTGCGTGGTCGACAGTTGGACTGCAATCCGCCAGTCCGTGGGTTCACACCCACGGCTCCTCTTGAGTCAGTCGACCATGTCGGACCAACTGGAGAAACGGCAGCGACATACCGTGCAACTCCTTATTCCACGTTGTCCCGTGACCGGCGAATGGCAAGGACAGAGTTATTCACGACCCATGAAACATAACCGCTGCCGACAATCAGTCCGGCCCCGAACATCGGTGGAGACGATCTCTCCCACAATTGACTTAAGTCCAGCACAACCACACAGACAAAGCACAGAATTGCCAGGGCTCCCAGACTGAGACCTCCCAGAAGTGCGTTGCTGCGATTGGCTGCAACGATGGAAGTCACGAGGGTGATACTGAACATCATGCCCATCAGGCCGAACATCACAATGGCAAACGCGGCCAGTACTCCCCAGCCCCGAAAGTCCGGGAATGTCCACAACACTCCGATGGTCCCCACCACCGGAACCAGCAAAATGATCGCACACAGTAACCTGGATGTTTTTCGAGCAGGACGACTATTAGTCTGCTCCCTCTCACGACTGATGCTTTCCGAGACGGCGTAGGGTTGATGAGAGTTCGACATTCCTGAATTCTAACACGCAGGAAAGCTGATTTCGGTCCAACCTACACAGCGATAAATAATTTGCCTGTGGACCATAAGAATCCCGACATTCAGGACGTCAGAGACAGGTCAGATTAATCACGTTCAGGGAAAGGCCGAATGATCATCATTTCCGCGATGTCGACAGATCGAGTGATTGGCAGCGGTGACGGCATGCCATGGGACGTGCCTGAGGAATACGCGCAGTACCTCCGGTTTGTAACCGGGCAGACGGTCATCATGGGCCGAGTGTCGTTCGAGATCTTCGGCGCTGACCTTCCGCCCGGGACAACATCCATTGTGATTTCACGAAACGACCAGATTGCCTCCGATCACGTCGTTCGCAGTCTCGACGATGCATTGTCAATCGCCGCACAGACTGGCAGGACGGTGTTTGTTGCGGGAGGGAGTTCCATCTACGCAGAAGCCATCCCCCGCGCCAGCGAGATGTTTCTCAGCATCATTAAAGGGGACTCCTTCGCCGGCGACACTTACTTTCCTGAGTTCGATCCGGCGGACTGGAGTATCGAGGAAGAGCGAGACGAACCGAGATTTGTTTTTCGCAGATACGTCAGAGTTCAGGAGACATGATCGCAGGAACTCGCTCCGGCTGGGCAAAAATACGGAACCAGTGAGGCCGGGAGGAGGTATTACCAGTCTGCATGTTGACAGGAACCAGGTCATGCAGAGCCGGATGACTGGATGAAGACTGCCATGTTCAGTCCTGAACTGCGCAGGGCCCTGCGGGCATCCGGTGCAACGAATTTAGAGGAGTACGATAAAAGGTCTCCTCTGACCATATGGTGCTGTTTTGACCATTAGTGTACCAGTGCTCAAGAAATCGCATCGGCCAGCATGCAGACTCTGCGACAGACTGGGCTAACAGGCAGATCCTGCCTGGAGTTGATGGAGCATCCGGACTCTCCCTCCGGAGACACAGAGACGCTGAGACTCCGGCACCAAAACGGTCGAAGATGGGAATACTCCCATTGTGCTTCACTCTCGTCTGCGGGCCTGCGACCAGATCAGATGTCTATCTTCTGATTTGGGCAGACATGTGTCGTTCTCTCCGCACAGACGGAACAGAGATTCGAATTAGCAAGTCCGATTCCATGTCGCCGGACACTTGCCACAACTCGTGTGTCACTGCTCTAAGCCCGTGTATTCCGCACAGGACACGTGTCGCATTGGTCCAGGCCTGTTTGGTCAACATTAGCCATGCTCTGCCTGCAGTTCGAACGAAGTGGAGGGGCCTGTGACAGATGCCGACCCCACATCGAATCCACCTCCATCGAATCAGATTG
>MDSW01030324.1_pt1 | contig 23336 bp, 17 predicted proteins | sample 811171 | NCBI WGS metagenome assembly MDSW01 (sample SAMN05326641, study PRJNA326480) | marine metagenome | isolation source: seawater | place: Atlantic Ocean: North West | collected 2012 | reverse complement strand
GACATTGAGCGCCCAGTTGCCGCCGGAGGCGTTCTTCATGATCTCGGACACGACGCTCGGGTCGAGGCCGTTGGCCACGGCCAGATTGATCGCTTCGGAGGTGCCGGTCATGAGGATGCCCAGCAACATGTTGTTGCACATCTTGGCGACCTGGCCGGCGCCAGCCGGTCCGGCATGGAAATAGGTCTTGCCCATGACGTCGAACAGCGGGCTGGCACGTTCGACCGCCGCGGCCTCGCCGCCGACCATGAAAGTCAGCCCGCCTGCCTTCGCGCCGTTCACACCGCCGGACACCGGCGCATCGATCATCGGCAGGCCGCGCTCGGTGGCGGCGGCCGCGACCTTGCGTGCGGTTTCCGCATCGATGGTGGAGCAATCGACCAGCAGCGTGCCGCTACCGACCGCATCGAGCAGACCGCCCTCGCCCATGTAGAGATCGGCCACGTGCTTGCCGGCCGGCAGCATGGAGATCACGATCTCGGCGTCCTTGGCAGCTACGGCTGCGCTGCCGGCTTGTTTTGCGCCAAGTGCGGCGGCATCGGCCATGGCCTGTTCGACCAGGTCGAAGACCGTGAGCGTATAACCGGCCTCGATCAGGTTGGCCGCCATCGGCGCGCCCATGTTGCCCAGGCCGATGAAAGCGATTGTGCCGGACATGTTCTCCTCCTTGTTTCGATTATTTATTTATATTTAGCTTGTTACAGATCGCCCAACGGATGGCGATCGTAGTCGTCGGGCAACCGGAAATGCGCGGCCACCGCTTCCGGCGCGACTTCATCCAGGGTCGCCGGCGCCCACTGCGGGTTCTTGTCCTTGTCCACCAGCAGCGCACGGATGCCTTCGGCGAAATCGGGCCGGCGCGTGCAGGCGATTGCCATGGCCAGCTCGCGGCGAAACACGTCCTCGATCGACAGCTTGGGATCGCGGGCGAGCTGGGCGTGCACGACCGCCAGCGACAACGGCGATGCGCCCGCGATCGCCTTCGCGCCGTGGGCGAACCAGGCGTCAGCCTCGGCCTGTTCGGCCAGGCGCGCCTGGAATTCGGCGACGGTCGCGCTATCGGTCAGCCGCGCGATTGTTTGCTGGTGGGCGAACAGCGCGGATTCGCGGCGCGCGTCGTTGGCTGCCTCGACGTCCTCGAAGTCGCGCAGCGCGCGGGCCAGCACCGCGTCGTCGGCGTTGCGCTCGCCTTGCCAGTCCAGCCCGGTAAGCGTGTCGAAAAGCGCCTCGCGCTCGCTGGAGACGATGCGATAGTCGGCCAGGCCGAGCCAGAGCGCGTCGCCGGGCTGCATGGGCGTGGTCGTCAGCCCCAGAAACAGGCCGATGCGCTGCGGCATGCGCCCCAGAAACCAGCTCGCGCCCACGTCCGGAAACAGGCCGATGGTGACTTCCGGCATGGCGATCCGGCTGCGTTCGGTCACCACCCGATGGCTCGCGCCGGCCATGACGCCAAGCCCGCCGCCCATCACCGTGCCGTTGCCCCAGCACAGCACCGGCTTGGGATAGCGATGGATGGTGTGATCGAGCCGATATTCATGGGCGAAGAAGGCTTCCGCATCGGCGCTGGGCGCATCGCCGGTCGCGGTCATGGCCTTGTAGAGGCCGATCACGTCGCCACCGGCACAGAAGGCTTTCTCGCCCGCGCCGTGCAGCACCACGCAGACGATGTCGTCGCGCTTTGCCCACGCGTCGAGCTGCGCCTGCAGGCTGTCGATCATCGCGCGCGACAGCGAGTTGAGCGCACGCTCGGCGTTGAGCAGGGCAAACGCGACGGTGCGGCCGTTGCCGGCATCGCGTTCTTCGAAGACGACGCTGCTATCGCTCATCGCGACTCCTGTCGTGGTTCCATTGGGGTTCGCGTTTTTCCAGAAAGGCGGCCACGCCCTCGGCGGCATCGCGCCCGGCGAACAGGTCTCCAAAGGCGTCGCGCTCGCGGGCCAGGCCCGTTTCGAGATCGCCCGCTCGATTTGAATGGAGCAGTGTCTTGCTTGCAGCGAGTGCAGCCGGGCTCTGGCGGGCGGCTTTTTCGGCGAGCGAGAGGGCGGCGTCACGCGCCTGTCCTGCCGCGACCGTTTCCTCGATCAGGCCGATGCGCAGCGCGGTATCGGCACCGACGGTTTCGCCGCAGAGAATCAGACGCTTGCCCCACCCATCGCCGACCTGGCGTGCGAGCGTTTGAGTGCCGCCGCCACAGGGCAGCAACCCGACCCGCCCTTCCGGTAGGCCGAATTGCGCATGGGCTTCGCCGATACGAATATCGCAGGCCAGCGCACATTCCAGCCCGGCCCCGAGGCACCAGCCGTTGATGGCGGCGATGGTCACGCCGCTGAATGCGTGCAGGCGGGTGATCACGGCCGCGAGCAGGCGCGTGAGTTCGCGCGCCTCGGCCGGGTTCACGCCCACATACATATTGAGATCGTCGCCGGCACAGAAGAAGCGATCGCCTGCGCCGGTGATCACGAGCGCCGTGACATCGGGGTCCGCTTCGAGCGCGTCCAGTAGCGCGGCGAACTCGCGCAGGATCGAAGCGGTAAAGACATGCGCCGGCGGGTTGTCGAAGGTCAGGACCGCCGTGCGGCCCATGCGCTCGACTGCCGGCATGCCGTCATTCACCGCAGCGTATCGCCGTCGTGATCGGCGAGCACGCGCCGGGCGATGATCATGCGCATGATCTCGTTCGTGCCTTCCAGGATCTGGTGTACGCGCACGTCGCGCACGTGGCGCTCCAGCGGGTATTCGCGAATATAGCCGTAGCCGCCGTGAATCTGCAGCGCGGTATTGCAGATATCGAAGCAGCGGTCGGTGGCGAAGCGCTTGGCCATGGCACAGAAGGCGGTGGCTTCAGGATGGCCGTTGTCGAGCCGGCTGGCCGCCAGCCAGACCATCTGGCGGGCGGCGACCAGCTCGGTGGCCATATCGGCCAGCTTGAACTGCAGCGCCTGGAAGGTTTCCAGCTTGCGGCCGAACTGCTCGCGCTCGCTCATGTAGCGCCGGCTGGCGTCGAGCGCGGCCTGGGCCGTGCCCAGCGAGCAGGCCGCGATATTGATCCGCCCGCCGTCCAGGCCTTTCATCGCAATCGAAAACCCCTGGCCTTCCTCGCCGAGCCGGTTGGCGGCCGGTACGCGCACATCTTCGAAAGTGATGGTGCGCGTGGCCTGGCTGTTCCAGCCCATCTTGGGTTCCTTGCGCCCGTAGCTGATGCCGTCGCTATCGGCCGGCACGGCGAACGTGCTGATCCCGCCCGGCCCGGCCTTGCCGGTACGCGCCATCACCACCAGCAGATCCGTATCGCCCGCGCCGGAGATGAAGCACTTGCTACCGTTCAGCACATAGGCATCGCCGTCGCGCTCGGCCTTCGTCTTCAACGAACCCGCGTCCGAACCGGCCCCCGGCTCGGTCAGGCAATACGACGCCAGCTTTTCGCCCGCCGCCAGTTCGCCGCACCACTGATCGCGCACATCGTCGCCGCCGAAGGTCGCGACCATCCAGGTCGCCATGTTGTGGATGCTGATATACGCCGCGGTCGACGTGCAGCCGCCGGACAACGCCTCAAAGATCATCGCGCTATCGAGCCGGGCGAGCCCGAGCCCGCCCTGTTCTTCCGGCGTATAAAGCCCGCAGAACCCCAGCTCGCCAGCCTGAGCGATCACCTCACGCGGAAAAATCGATTCGGCATCCCATTCCGCCGCCTTGGGCGCGAGTGCCTTACGCGCGAAGTCTTCGGCCGCTTCGCGCAGTGCGATCTGGGTGTCGTCGAGTTCGAAATTCATGTCGATTTGGCGCGGTTATAGGGCGTTTCGTCAGTTATTCGCGCGGCTATACCAGGCGGCCGGCGCCTGTTTCTGATGCAGAACTGCGAAAACATAAATGCTCGCCTCCAACTCGAAATACACGGAGTATGGAAAACGGTGAGTAAACCCGCGCCGAATATTCGCCTCGACCGACGGACATGCACGCGGGTAAGCGCAAATTCGGTTAAATGCAGCACTGACCTCGTCGAGAAATTCGCTGCCCAAACCCGGCCTTTGCTCTTCATACCAGCTGAAAGCTTCCTCAAGGTCTGCTTCGGCTTCGGGCAGAACGATCAGCGATTCGATTTTTCATTCCCCTCGAGTCGCTGGCGAACATCCTGCCAAGCGTTGCCTTCCTTGGGCTTCGATTCGTAGGCATTCAGCCGTCGGCGCAATTCTTTGCGATGCCAATCAGGCACATCGACCTTTTCGGGCTCCAGAACTACCGAATCCCATAGCCGCTCGATGACCCTTAGCCGTTCCGAAACCGGCAGCCGGATGATCTCTTCGATATCAATACTCATGCTCATGGTTGTACCACCGATTTTCAGTACGGGCACACGCGATAGCCATCGCACCCACGTGCCTTTACTGATTTCACGCTCTGGCACCGGGTGAAACATCAAGTGGCTGCAGACTGTTAAGTTTCAGCGCCACGCACTTGCCTGCTGCTTTGCAGTTCGCAGGTCTTGCTCGGACATACGGTCGTGCAGTTTTTGCTTATGGCCTGGCGGGTCACGAAGCACCCACTCACACAATGGTTGAGAAGCACATTTCTCAGCCTGCATTTGAGAAACGAGCAACCACTTATACCCTTCGATATCGTTCGAGAAGTATCGGTTTGCGTAGAGGCTCGCGAGGTTATATTGCGACTGCATATAACCAAGTTTTGCTGCTTTTTCGTAGTAAGTTCTTGCCTCGCTACGGTCTTGATCCAATCCGTTTTTGCCGTATTCGTAAGCCACTCCTACGTTATGGCAGCTCGCCAAGCTGCCGAGCTTGCAGCCCTTCGTAAACGCCTGCCCCGCCGTGCCAAAAGTGGCTGGGCTGACCTTTCCTTCGTCGAGAAGCAAACCGAGTTTTAGTGCCGCCTCTGCGTCGCCTTGGTTTGCTCCCGCTCTATAGAGTTCCGCTGCTTGTTGCGGATGGCCTGCGCGATACGCAGCGTCGCCGGGAGTCGTACTACACCCCATTGCCATCATTACTAACGGCGCTATGAGAAAAACAAGTCGGCGCATACCTTTTCTCGAAACTTAGCGCATGCTGATCGTCATGTTCGGCCCGTCCGGCACGTCGTCTTCGGGCCAGCGCGAGAGCACGGTCTTGGTCTCGGTATAGAAGCGCACGGCCTGCTTGCCGTAGGCATGCAGGTCGCCGAAGAAGGAGTTCTTCGAGCCGGTGAAGGAGAAGAACGGGGCCGGCACCGGAATCGGCAGATTGATGCCCACCTGACCTACTTCGGTCTCGTGCTGGTACTTGCGCGCCGCGGCGCCCGACTTGGTGTAAATCGACGTGCCGTTGCCGTAGGGGTTGGCGTTGACCAGTTCGATCGCTTCTTCGAGCGTGTCGACATGCATCACGCACAGCGCCGGGCCGAAGATCTCTTCGTTGTAGACCTTCATGTCGGTGGTGACGTTGTCGAACAGGGTCGGGCCGATCCAGTTGCCGTCCGGGTAGCCCTCGACCGTCACCTCCGAGCCGTCGAGCAGCACGTCGGCGCCTTCGGCGGCCGCGCCCTGAATCAGCTCGCGCACGCGATCGCGTGATTTTTTGTTGATGAGCGGGCCGTAGGCCGCGCCGTCGTCGCCCGGTGCACCGGGACGAATCTCGGACAGCGCCTGCTTGATGTCGTCGACCCAGTCGCGCGTCGATTCGCCCACGAGCACCGCGACCGAGATCGCCATGCAGCGCTGGCCGGCCGCGCCGCAGGACGAACCCACCAGCGAGGACACAACCTGTTCCTTGTCGGCATCGGGCATGACGATCATGTGGTTCTTGGCACCCGCCATGGCCTGCACGCGCTTGAGGTTGTGCGTGCCTTTTCGATAGACGTGCTCGGCGACCGGCACGGAACCGACGAAGGACACGGCCTTCACGTCCGGGTGATCGAGAATGGCGTCCACCTGGCGCTTGTCGCCGTGGATCAGCTGCAGCAGACCTTTCGGGAAGCCGGCTTCCGCGAACAGCTCCGTGAGCATGACCGGGGTGAGCGGATCCTGCTCCGACGGCTTGAGGATGAAGCTGTTGCCGCAGGCCACGGCCAGCGGATACATCCACAGCGGGATCATCGCCGGGAAGTTGAACGGGGTAATGCCGGCACAGACGCCGATCGGGTGCACATAGCTGTGCGTATCGATATTGCGGGCGACGTTCTCGGCGGTCTCGCCCATCATGTGGGTGGTCATGCCGCAGCCATGTTCGACCACTTCGATACCGCGCCAGACGTCGCCCATGGCATCGGCGAAGGTCTTGCCCGTCTCTTCGGAAAGCACCTTCGCGATCTCTTCCTGGCGTTCCTTGAGCAACGTCTGGTACTTGAACAGATAGCGCACGCGCTCGACCGTGGGCACATCGCGCCATTCCTTGAACGCCGCCTTCGCGGATTCGACCGCGCGCTGCATTTCGTCGTCGGTGGCGACCGGAACCTGGGCGATGACTTCCTGGGTGGCCGGGTTGTTCAGCTCGATCCAGTCACTCGTGGTGCTGTCGACGAATTCGCCGTCGATGAACAGCGGCACCTTGCCGTTGGCACGGATACGGTCAATCTGCTTGTCGGTCATGGTCGGGCACTCGATGGTCTGAGAGGTATAGAAAGAGCGCCGCCGGCGCGAACGCCGGCGTCCTGGGTTTCATGCCGTGAATGGCGCGCTAGTTGTCGAGCATCGCGCAGCCGGATTCAGACAACGGCGGGTAGGCCTGGTCGCCGGGGATCGTGCGTTCGACGGTGGCGATATCCCAGCGGCTTTCGGATTCCGCCGGCTTCTTGACCTTGAGCAGATACATGTCGTGCTCGAGCAGACCGTCGTCGCGAATCTGGCCACCCTTGGCGAAAAAGTCGTCGATCGGCTTGTTACCGATCGCCTTGCGCACGGCATCGCTCTCGTCGGTGCCGGCCGCCTCGACCGCGTTCAGATAAGCCGTGGTCGACGAATACAGCGCCGCGTGCGGGAAGGTCGGCGTGGTGCCACCGTTGTCGAGATAGCGCTCGGTCCACTCGCGCGACTGCTCGTCGTGGTCCCAGTACCAGCCAACGGTGAACTGCAGCCCGGCAGTACTATCCAGGCCCAGGCTCTGCACGTCGGAAATCAGCACCAGCATGCCGGCCAGCGACTGGCCGCCGGAGACGATGCCAAACTCGTTGGCCTGCTTGACCGCGTTGGTGGTGTCCTGACCGGCGTTGGCGAGGCCAATCACGTCCGCGCCCGAACTTTTCGCCTGCAGCAGATAGGACGAGAAATCGTTGGTATTCAATGGAGCCCGCACCGAACCCGCGACGCTGCCGCCCAGTTCCTCCACCACCGCGCGGGTGTTCTTCTCCAGCGAATGGCCGAAGGCATAGTCGGCGGTGATGAAGAACCACTTCTTGCCGCCGTTTTTCACGATGGCGGTCGCGGTACCCACCGGCAGCGCATGGGTGTCGTAGCCGTAGTGGATGCCGTAGGGCGTGCAGGCCTCGTTGGTGAGCTCCGACGTGGCGGCGCCGGTATTGATGGTGATGATGCCCTTGTTCGAGGCCAGTTGCTGAACGGCGAGACCGACCGCGCTATTGGTCAGGTCCATGATCACGTCGACCTTCTCGCGGTCGATCCACTCGCGCGCGGTGGCCGAGGCGATGTCCGCCTTGTTCTGGTGATCGGCCGACAGCACTTCGACCTCTTCGCCGAGTGCTTCACCGCCGAAGTCCTCGACCGCCATCTTCACTGCGGCTACGGCCCCGCGGCCGCTGAAGCCGGTGGAGTAGACGCCGGACATGTCGCCCAGTACGCCGATCCGAACCTTGCCGTCGTCGTTGCCGGCGGCATGTGCCGGCGCAATGCCGATCGCCATTGCGCCGGCCACGGTCAGCGCCGACAGGGCGCCTCGCAGATTGCCCATCGCCATTTCTCCTCGTTAATAATTGTTGTCGTTGCACAGTGCAGCACCCGCCAAACAGCGGCCCATACGACTTTGGTGGAAGACCTCGCCCTCCCGACCGGGTTGCCGAAATTACCGTGGTGGCGGGCCCCGGCAGCCGCCAGTGCGCGGCACGCGATCACACCCTGCGCCGGCCGGCACGACGCGGCCAGCCACCGATCATGGGCAGCGTGCGGGCGGCCCACGTATTTCAGCCGAGGATTTCGGCTACGGCGCGTCCAGCGTGACCAGCAGGGCGCCGGCCGCGACCGTCACCCCGCTGGAGACATGCAGCGTGGCGATTCGGCCGTCGTGGGGCGCCGAAATCGTCGTTTCCATCTTCATCGCCTCCAGGCCCAGCAACGCGTCGCCGGCCTTGACCTCTTGGCCTTCGCGCACCGCCGTGTGCACCACCATGCCCGGCATGGGCGCACCGACCTGGTTGGCGTCGTTCTTGTCGGCCTTGGGATGGGCGATCGCTGCGTCGCTGCCGGCGCGGGCGATACGGATCGGTCGCGGCTGGCCGTTGAGCTCGAAGAACAGGCGCACGATGCCGTCCTCATCGGCATCAGCCTGGCCCTGCAGACTGATGAGCAGGCGCTTGCCGGGCTCGATATCGACCCGTGTTTCCTCCTCGCCGCGCAGGCCGTAGAAGAATACCTGGGTCGACAGCGGGCTGACGTTGCCGTAGCGCTGCCGATGGGCGACATAGTCGGCGAACACCTTGGGATACATCAGGTGCGAGGCGAGCTGGGTATCGCTGAGCGTGGTGCCCAGTGCTTCGCCGGCGGTCTCGCGCTCGGCTTCCAGGTCGATGTCGTCGAGCAGCGCGCCGGGGCGGTCGGTGAGCGGTTTTTCGCCGCGCAGCACCTTCTGCTGCAGAGCTTCGGGAAAGCCATCGGCCGGGAACCCCAGTTCGCCCTTGAACAGCGCAACCACGGAATCCGGGAAATCGATATCCACGTCGGGATCGGCGATCTCCTCGGCGCTGCGGTCGTTGGCAACCATATGCAGCGCCATGTCGCCGACCACCTTGGACGTCGGCGTGACCTTCACGATATCGCCGAACAGCTGGTTCACTTGCGCATAGGCCCTGGCGATCTCGGGCCAGCGATCGGCCAGGCCGAGTGCGCGCGCCTGCTCGCGCAGATTGGTGTACTGACCGCCCGGCATTTCATGGCGATAGACGTCCGCCGTGCCAGAGCGGACATTGGCCTCGAACGGCGCATACACGCTGCGCACGCCTTCCCAGTAGTCGGACAGCGACTGCATGGCCTCGCGGTCGATCCCGGGATCGCGATCGGCATGTTCGAGCGCGGCGGCCATCGAGCCCAAATTCGGCTGCGAGGTCAGCCCGCTCATCGAATCCAGCGCGCCGTCGATGGCGTCCACGCCGGCCTCGACCGCGGCCAGCAGCGTCGAGGCCGCGATACCCGGGGTGTCGTGGGTATGAAAATGGATCGGCAGGCCGGTTTCCTGTTTCAACACCCGCACCAGTTCGGCGGCCGCGCGCGGCCGGCAGATGCCCGCCATGTCCTTGATGCCGAGCACGTGCGCGCCGGCTTTCTCCAGCGCCTTCGCCTTGTCGACGTAGTACTTGAGGTTGTACTTCGGCCGGGCCGGATCGAACAGATCGCCGGTGTAGCAGATGGTGCCTTCACAGACGCCGCCGGCCTCGATCACCGCGTCCATGGCCACGCGCATGTTCTCGACCCAGTTGAGCGAGTCGAACACGCGAAAGATATCGATACCGTTGCGCGCCGCCTGGGCCACGAAATAACGCACCACGTTGTCGGGATAGTTCGTGTAGCCGACCGCGTTGGAGGCGCGCAGCAGCATCTGCAGCGGGATATTCGGCGCGGCCTCGCGGATCAGCGCCAGGCGCTCCCAGGGGTCTTCCTTTAGAAAACGCAGGGCCACGTCGAAGGTGGCCCCACCCCAGCATTCCAGTGACAGCAGGCCGGGCAACATGCGCGCGTAGTACGGCGCGATGGCGGCGATATCGTGCGTGCGCATGCGCGTGGCCAGCAGCGACTGGTGCGCGTCGCGCATGGTGGTGTCGGTGAGCAGCACGCGCTGTTGGTCGCGCATCCACTGGCCGAAGGCGGCCGGGCCGCGCTCGAGCAGTTCATCGCGCAGGCCGCGCGGCGGGGCCGCCTGCAGGTCGCAGGCCGGTAGCGGCGCCTCGGGAAACACGACGCGCGGCACCGTGCGGCCTTCCATCTGCGGATGACCGTTGACGGTGACGTCGCCGATGAAACGCAGCAGTCGCGTGGCACGGTCCTGACGGGCCTTGAACTCGAACAGCTCGGGCGTGGTGTCGATGAAGCGGGTGGTGTACTCGGCCGTCTTGAAGCTCGGATGGCCGATAACGTTCTCTAGGAACTGCAGGTTGGTCGACAGCCCGCGTATGCGGAATTCCCGCAGGGCGCGATCCATACGCGAGATGGTGGCATCGACGGTACGCGCCCAGGTGGTCACCTTGACCAGCAGCGAGTCGTAGTACGGCGTGATCACCGCGCCCGTATAGGCCGTACCGCCATCGAGGCGTACGCCGAAGCCGGCCGAACTGCGATAGGCGGTGAGCCGCCCGTGATCCGGCGCGAAGCCGTTCTCCGGGTCCTCGGTGGTCACGCGGCACTGCAGCGCATGGCCGTCGATGGTGATCAGCTCCTGAGCCGGCAGCGCATCGTCGGCGCCGATCGCCGCACCTTCGGCAATCCGGATCTGGGCGCGCACCACGTCCACACCGGTCACTTCCTCCGTGACCGTGTGCTCGACCTGGATACGCGGATTGACCTCGATGAAATAGAACGCGCCGCTGTCCACATCGAGCAGAAATTCCACCGTGCCCGCACCGACATAGCCGACGTGCGAACACAGGCGCATGGCCGAATCACACAGGCCCTGGCGGGTGGCGTCGTCGAGATACGGCGCCGGCGCGCGCTCCACCACTTTCTGGTTGCGCCGCTGGACCGAACAATCGCGCTCGAACAGATGCACGACGTTGCCGTGCGTATCGCCCAGAATCTGGACCTCCACATGGCGGGCACGCTCGACCAGCTTTTCCAGATAGACAGCATCGTTGCCGAACGCCGAGCCGGCCTCGCGCTTGGCGATATCGACCTCGTCGAGCAGCTTGTCGGCATCCTCGACCCGGCGCATGCCGCGCCCACCGCCGCCCCAGCTCGCCTTGATCATGAGCGGGTAGCCGAGTTTGTCGGCGATGGCAGCGATCTCGTCCCGGTCATCCGGCAAAACGCCGGAGGCCGGAATGACCGGCACGCCGGTGCGCTCGGCGGCCTCGCGGGCCGACACCTTGTCGCCGAAGGCGTTAAGCACCTCGACCGGCGGGCCGATGAAGACGATACCGGCGGCCTCGCAGGCTTTCGGGACGTCCGGGTTCTCGGACAGAAAGCCGTAGCCGGGATGGATGGCGTCGGCACCGCAGTCGCGCGCCACCTGGATGATCGCGTCGATATCCAGATAGGCGGCGATCGGTTGCTGACCGCTGCCCACGAGATAACTCTCGTCCGCCTTGAAGCGGTGCAGCGCGAAACGATCCTCGTGGGCATAGATCGCCACGGTGCGGATGCCCATCTCGTTGGCCGTACGCATGACCCGGATCGCGATCTCGCCGCGATTGGCCACCAGCAACTTCTTCACCTGGCTCGTCATGCCCCACCCCCGCGCGCGCCGGCCATGCCGCGCCTATCGCGGCCGGGTCCGGCACGTAAATGATGAAGCCAGCTTAAAACAAGCCGCACGCGCCTGTGCTCGTCGTAAACGACGGGCCGCATCGGCATCCGGCGACCTGACAGCAATTGCCGGAAGCAGGTGCCGCAGCTTTCACGCCGCACAAAGTCGCGAAACGGTGCTGCGATCGCCGGCGATTGTCAGGCCCAGACCGGCCAGGGGTCGCGCAGATCACGCCAGCCCGCCCAGCCTGCGGCCAGTTCCGTATCGTTCAGCAGACAATAGTCGAGGCGCTTTTCCATCGCCGCCGTATCGAAATCGATACCGAGAATGGCGATGTGCTGGCGCCGGTCGCCGTAAAGCGGGTGCCAGCATGCATCGAGTTCGCGCCGAAGTCCCGGCTCGTCGGGCATGGCCCCGCCCACCGCTTCGCTAGCCCACCAGTAACCGAAGGGCTGAATCGCTACCGAGCAGCCCGCCTGCTGGATGTCGCCTGCCCATTCCGGCCGGCTCGCCAGCCAGAACTGGCCGCGCACCCGCAGCGCCCACGGCCAGTCGGTGTCGAGAAAGCGCGCGAGACGTTCGGGATGAAACGGACGGCGACGTCGATATACCAGCCGCGCCACGGCGTAGACCCCTGTCGCCGGCAGCGGTTGATCGAGTTTGCGCAGCCAGCCCGGCCGGTAATCGCCGACCCGCATCGCGCCGCGCCGATCCACGCCGTGATCGGTGTGCATTTCGCCGAAAGACGTTTCGACCCGGATTGCGTCCGGGTTCAGTACGCCGACGATGTCGTGGACCTCCCGCACACGTCACACCCCGGCGCGATCGATCTTGTTCAGCACGACGATGTCGGCGGACTCGATCTGCGCGGCCACGACGTTCGCGACGGTGCGGGTGTCCGAGGCATCGACATGCGCGTGCCGTTCGGCCAGTGCGGCGGTACTCGCGTAATCGTCTTGCACCGTGGCGCAATCGACCACAGTCACGATCCGGTTCAGCGTCAAGCGATCGACCAGTACGTGACCCGGATAGCGCGAATCCAGCACGAGAGCCAGGCTCGCCGGTTCCACATGCGCACTGACTTCGACAAGCACTTCGTCGATCTGACCGCTTGCCAGCTGCTGCCAGAGCGCCCCTCGCGGCGAGTGCTGATCCGCTGCGCCAATCTGGCGCGTGAGAACGGCCTCGATCGCCTCGCGCGTGTGAAATACCACCGCCGGGCGCTCATAAGAGCCCGATCCGCTGCGTGCACTCGCAGCCTCTGCGATCACGGCAAACCGCGTACCGGCACGCGATCGCATCCAGTGTTCGAGGACTTGCGTCTTGCCCGCGCCCACCGCGCCGCACACGAGCGTAACCGGCACCTGCGGTGCGTCCAGCGCGCGTGCCGCAGACAGCGACGCGTTCGACGGATGGCCAGGCATTCGAATGGGCATGCGCGACACCGTTGGGGAACCGTTGGCGGTGCTTGCGGCTCGGCTTACGCCGCCGCGAGTTCCCAGCGCGGAAACGGGTCATTGAATGTCTGCCATGCCGGGATGCCGGCCACGCATTCGGCACCGGTCAGCAAGCAGGCGTCCAGCCGATCGATCAGGCCAGCCTCGTCCATATCGATCCCGATAACCACGATCTCCTGGCGACGATCGCCGTAATCGGCATCCCACAACGCGCGCACGATCGCGAGGCTTTCCGGGTCAGTGGGGCCATCTCCGGCCAGCGCACTGGCCCACCAGAGCCCGGCGGCACCGTGCGTGAGCGCGCCGCCAGCCTGCGCGATCTCGCCCACGAAATCGGGCCGTGTGGCGAGCCAGAAATAACCCTTGCTACGCAGTACGCCCGGCCAGTTCTCGCCAAAAAGCGCCATCAGCCGCTCGGGGTGGAACGGCCGGCGGCGCCGATAGACAAAACTGCTGATGCCGTATTCCTCGGTTTCCGGCGTATGCACGCCTTGCAGCTCACGTACCCACCCGGCGGAAAGCGCGGCGCGATCAAAGTCAAAACGCTGCGTGCCGACAATCTCACCGACCGGCACACGGCCCTGAACGGCCTCGACGACATGCGCGCCCGGGTTCAGCGCGGCAATCACCCCACGCGCGCCGCGCCGCTGCGCCTGGGTGGCAAGGTCGGTCTTGTTGAGTATGACGACGTCGGCGAACTCGATCTGGTCGACCAGCAGATCGACGACCGTACGCGCGTCGTCTTCACCGAGCGATTCACCGCGATCCCCGAGAAAGTCCGCGCTCTCGTAGTCGGCCAGCAGCGCGGCCGCGTCGACCACCGTGACCATCGTGTCCAGGCGTGCGACATCCGCGAGCGAGAAACCGTCTTCGTCGCGCACGGCAAAGGTCGCAGCTACCGGCATGGGTTCCGAGATACCGGTGGACTCGATCAGCAGATAATCGAAGCGATCTTCGCGCGCCAGCCGCGTGATCTCAGCGAGCAGGTCATCGCGCAGCGTGCAGCAGATGCAGCCGTTCGAGAATTCGACCAGCTTTTCATCGACCCGCGACAGCGCGCCGCTGTCACGGACCTGCGTGGCGTCAACATTCACCTCACTCATGTCGTTGACGATCACCGCGACACGCAGACCGTTGCGATTGGCCAATACATGGTTGAGCAATGTCGTCTTGCCGGCCCCCAGAAAGCCGGAGAGCACAGTGACGGGAAGTTTGTCTTGTTGCATTTCAAACCCTTCGGCGATGGTTGATTCGGTCTAGCGCACGCGGCGATACGCCCGTTCGCGAAACTCGGCATCGGTTTTCACGTCGGCGCAGGTGGTCGCCGTAGGCCGGGCGAGCAACCGTTCGATACCGATCGCCTCGCCCGAGATTTCGCACCAGCCGTAATCGCCGTCGCGGATCAGGCGTAGCGAGGCCTCGATCTTGTCGCGCAGCCGGGCTTCGCGATCGCGCAAACGCAGGTCGAGCCAGCGCGATTCTTCGGCCAGGGCGCGATCGCCCGGGTCGGCCAGCGTCGTGCTGTCGTTGAGACGCTCACGAATTTCACGCTCACGCATCAGCACTTCTTCGCGCAGCATCAAGAGCGTCTGTCGAAAGAACGCAAGCTGCGCGGCATTCATGTAATCCGTTTCGGGCATCGCCCGGAGATCATCCTTCGTCATAATTTACGTTATAACATAACACATAAGGACATATCCATATCCCACCGCGGGGCACACACCTGCCCTACCCACGCGACCATTCACCAGCCCGCGCCGGGCTTGGCACGAACCCGTATGACCAATTCATCGCAGCGGCGGTGTCCACGGCCCGATCACGCTCGAGCAGACGCGACGAAAATCACGTCATCAGCAGCGTGCGGTCACGTACGCGGCGAGCGCGGTACCGAAACCGGGCTAGCCCATCGGCGCCTCCGCAGGCGCGTCGAAGCTCGAGATCGCTATACCGGCCGCGCCCTCTTCGTTCGACGCCATCGGACAGATGATCTCGGCGAGCCGCGGCATCGCCCACACAGCATCCGCCACGGTGGGCTCCGCCATCGGGATACACAGCAGAACGCTGCGCCCGGCCAGCTTCGAGCCCATGTCTTGTGCCGCAAGGTCTGCGAGGCGCGGCGCGATCTCTCGTTTGTAGCGGGCCAACGCCGCGCCCTCGAGCTGGCGACCGGGCAACGGCATGTGCAGCGGATCGTGGGGCACGCCATTGCGGCGGATCTCGTAATGCAGGTGCGGACCGGTACTCAGCCCGGACGAGCCGACATAGCCGATGAGTTGTCCGCGCTGCACCGCATCACCGACGTGCAGCCCGCGCGCATACGCCGACAGGTGTCCGTACCGGCTCTGGTAATGGTCCCGGTGGTCGATCTCGATAAAGCGGCCATAGCCACCCGCGCGACCGCGAAAGCGTACGACCCCATCGGCTGCCGCGTGCACGGGTGTACCGATCGGTGCCGCGAAATCCACGCCGTGATGTGGCCGGATACGGCCGGTGATCGGATGACGGCGGCGTTCGGCGAATGGCGAACTCACCCGCCGGTAGCGCAGGGGCGCGCGTTCGATCATCGGGCGCAGCGTCAATCCGTCGGCATCGTAGTAGCGCACCTGCCCGTCGGCATCCGCGCGGCGAAACGCGCGCAGGGTGTTGCCGGCGACGCTCAGCTGGGCGGCGTACAGCGCACCATCGGCGAGCCGGCGACCATCGAGATGGCGCTGCTCGTAGATCAGCGCGAAGCGATCACCGCGGCGCAACGCGCGCGCGAGATCCATGCGCGGTGAAAAGACAGCGGCCATACGCGCCGCGGTCCCGGCCCCGACGCCTGCGGAGGCCAACGCGGCCGACAGCGAATGCCGGATTCGCCCGACCACCCGCACGCGCTCGACCTCGGGCTCCCGATGCCGGATCGCAGCAGTCAAACCATCGTGGCCGCGGTCGATGACCAGGCGATCCAGACCACCGAGTTCGAGCGCCAGGAACCGGAGCCGGCCCTCGCAATCGCCCTGCATGCGAAGCGCTTGCCCGGCTTGAGCTGGCACAATGCCTTTACCGGACCGTCGAGCGCCACAACAGCCTGCCACTGCTGCTTCGAAAAGCCGGCTTCGTGCATCAGGCGCCACAAGCTATCGCCACGCGCCACGACAAAGGTCTGCATGGGCTGCGCCGCCCGGTCGCAAGCATCGACCGCCGGATGGTCCGTGGGTTCATGCCCGGCTGCATGCGCCGTGGCGGCGAGCAGTACCGCGATCAGCAGCCAGAGCACCCGTGGGCATGGCGCTCGCCGCAACATCGGCCATCGCAGTCGGAAAGGCATCCGGATTCAACCCATCGCCAGGCGCAGCGCCCACATGGACAGGATGCCCGCCAAAACGGCGGCCGCGCCGCGCGCGATCGACGTGATGTCGTCTTCGGCGGACGCCGTCGGCGTTGTCGCGCAATCCAGGCTGACGTGGATGAACAGGCCCACGGACAGGCCCTGGCATAGCGCGGCAGTGGCCGGGGCACTCGGCCAGCTGGCACTGACGAGCGACACCGGCAAGGCGGCCAGCCCGACCGCGCAGGCCGGCCATGCCACCGCCAGCGCCGAGCGGCCACGCGCATGCAGCCCGCGCGCGAGCGCATAACCGGCCGGGAGCTTGTGGGCGATGATCGCCACACCCAGCCACAGGCCCAGATCCGGCATGAACGTATAGAGCATGCCGATCGCAGCGCCAGCGCCGGCCGAGTGAACGGTCAGGGCGATGAGCGGTGCGTCGCCGAACAGCGATGATCGCTGCGATGTTCGATCACACAGGCGATGCAACGTGGCACCGACGGCCAGGCCGATGGCGAGGCCGGTCGCCGCGCGAAGCGGATCCATGTCGAGCGCCCTGGGCAACAGGAACAGGCAAGCCGCCCCCATCATCGCGCCACCGGCGACACGGTCCAGCACGTCCGCGACCGCGATACGCCCCAGGGGAAGATGCGCAACGAGCGCGCCAAGGCCCATCGACGCACAGCCGATCGTGGACACCACCGTCACCTTGAACTGCCCCAGAAGCAACGCGGCGGCCATGGCCATGCCGAACGCCGCGAGCACGCCCAGCCCCAGCACAGAGTCTGCGTCCGGGGCGAGCGGCTGCCATTCAGTGCTTCGGCTCAACGCCTAGCCTCCGAACGGCACGCGCGCGGTCAGGCGCACATCACGCCCCGGCGACAGGGCATAACCCTTGTAGGTGTCCAGAAAGCCGCGGTAGTCCTCGTCGAGCAGATTATTGACGGCCAGGTCGAGATGCACGGTCTGGCCGGCGATACGCGGCGAAAAGCCGGCGCCGAGATCGATCAGGAAATAGTCGTCGGTGGAGGCACTGCCAAACGGCGCATCGTCGAACTGTGCGAAGGGTTCGCCGAGCGCGGCATCCTTGGAGGCGTAGTAGCGCAGCGTAACCGAGCCGCGCGGGTCACGCAGCCAGCCGTCGCTGGCCGGCGTGAATTCGGCGCCGAGGCGTACGTTGTCGGCCGGCAGCAGCGGCAGTTCGTCGCCGTTGTCGCGGCGTTCGCCGTCGACGGTCGAGGCGGCTGCGCTCAGCGTCATCCAGTCGTTGACGTCTTTCTCGATCGACAGCTCGGCGCCAATGAGTTCGGCGTCGGTCTGGTCGTTGGCGAACACGGGTAGGCCGTTGAAGGTATCGCCGGTATCACGCAGGAACACATAGTTGTCGATCGCATTGCGATAGACCGTGGCCTTGGCGCGCAGCGTGTCGGAGGCCCAGCGCAGCGACAGATCCGTGTTCAGCGAGGTTTCCTCTTCGAGATTCGGGTCGCCCTGCTGGAAGGCCGCGACACCGCCGTGTACACCGCTGGCGTACAGTTCGAAAAGCGTGGGCGCGCGAAAACCCCGCCCTACGTTGGCCGCCACGGAGAGTCGATCCGTCAGGCTGTAGATGCCGCCGAGCGAGCCAGTGACCACATCGTAGGACTGTTTTTCCGCATCGATCACGCTCTGCGATGGGTTGGCGGTCTTGGACGCATCGCCTTCGATCTCGTGATGGTCGTAGCGCAGCCCGGCCTGCAGCAGCAGATCCCCGAAGCCTTTCTCCTCGAAGGCGAAGACGGCCAAGTTGTCCACATCGCCACCGGGCGAGAGCTGGGTGGTGCCGCGCGAGACCTGATCCTTGGTGGTGTATTCCACGCCGACGGTGCCGCCGTCCAGACCCATCACCGGGCCGTGCTGGCCTTCCAGACGCGCGGTGTACTGGTCGAATTCGATATCGAGGGCGTTATCGAAGCCGGCCACCCGCGGCGTACCGGCGGCGTTGGAACGCCGGCGGTTGTTCTGCCAGACGAGCTTGGGCTTCCAGGTGATGCCGCCCGCCTCTTTTTCCGCTGCGAGCTCGATCTGTTCGTTGTCGATGTACTGGCCGACGCCTTCCTCGCCGGCGGCCGGCGGCAGGTTGCCCGCTGGCGGCGGCAACAGGAAGTTGTGCTCGTCGTTGAAACGCGAGTAGCGCGCCGTCCATTCACCGCCGTCGTCGTCGCGATAACCCAGCGCAAAGTCGCCGTTGACCTGATCGAAGTCGGTGTAGCCGAGCTTGCCGGTATAAGCCGGCTCGCCCTGCAAATCCGCGCTCGGTGGCGGCGGAAAATACGTCGGTTCGTCGGGCGTTTCGATATCACCCGCGCTGCGGCGGATAATGCCGAACGAATAGCCTAGCGTGCCGTTGCCGCCGGTCGCCTTCACGCCCGTATCCCATTGATCGTTATTGGTGGAATAGCGGGTGAGCGTTTCACCCTCGACCGGGGTATCCCAGGCGATTTCGGGCGGCAACAGGTTGATCGCGCCGCCCAGCGCGCTGGAACCGTAGAGCACACTGGAGGCGCCACGTACGACCTCGGCGCGACCGAGCAGGAAGGTATCGGTCGTGGGCATGTGGCGCACGCCGTACTGCTGATGATCCACGCCCACGCCGTTGGACAGAATCTTGATGCGTTCACCGGACAGGCCGCGGATCACCGGCTTGCCGACGCTGTTGCCGGTGCCGATCGAGTCCACACCGGCCAGATCATCCAGGGCTTCGCCAAGATTGGTCGCGCCTTTCGCCTCGATCGCGTCGGACTCGACCACGTCGACATCGGCCGCCTGCGATAGCGGACTGCCGGGCAGCGGCACGCCGGTGACCGAGATCGGGCCAAGCGTCTGATCCGCATCCGCATTGGCGGACGACATATCGAGCGAATCGACCCCTTCGGTATCAGACTGCGCCCATGCGCTATGTAATACCGTTACGTTTAATAGCAGAACGCATGCGAACGCCTGCCCGCGTTTGGGTCGCGTCATGGTTGTCTCCCTGGTAAAAGCAATGGCCCTCGGCCGCTACGCTATCTTGTTATAATATTACGTTTCGATCAAACGCCGCCGATTTAACGTGCGCTCGCGCCGCTTCCGGCGCGTCGTCCTAGCGCTTAATGACAAGACGCCGTCGCGAGCGAACATGCGCGTTGCGCCGCCGACCCGGTTCGCGCCGAGCTCTCGTGGCGCGAAACCCGGCGGCAGCCTCGTAAGTTGAAGGATCGCCCCATATCTCTGGTGCGCACGTCCTGCCGACTGTTGCGCGCATGAGCGCAGACTGAACGTCGGCCGACGACATCGAACGCCGCCGATCGCGATGCCGGGGCCAGCCGGACTTCACCAGCGCGCGCTGCCCTCAAGCCGCGCAACGAACGCCTTGCCGCGTTGCGCATTCGTGTGCGTCAAGCGCACCCCATTCGCTATCGCGCCCGCACCCGCGCGCATGCATGCGGCTTCGCGGAGGAACTCAGGTCGGCAACACGCCCTGACGCACGGCCTCGTCGACGGACTCCTTCGGCGTTCGCGTGCGGTGCCGACGCTCACGTAGCGCGCTCGCGGCCTGCTCTTCCGGCTCGAGATGGAAATACCCGATCGCCGTGGTCAGCGTATCGGCTTCGGTCGCCAGTCTAGCGGCGACGTCGCGGGTGCTCTCGATCGAATTCGCGGCCAGGGCCAGCGCTTCCTGCCTGCCCAGAATGCTGGCATTGAGTGTCTCGATGCCCCGATGCTGCTCCTGGCCCGAGGTGCTGATCTCGCGCATGCGTTGCTGAACTTCCTCGAATACCGCGACCACGCGCTGCATGCGTGTCGCGGCGCCGCGCACGTCCGCGACGCCGGCATCCACATGGCCGATGGCGCGCTCGACACGGGCACGGATCCCCCGGGCGACCTCGGCACTGCGCTGCGACAGGGCGCGCACCTCTCCGGCCACCACCGCGAAACCGCGCCCGTGCGCCCCTGCTCGCGCCGCCTCCACCGAGGCATTGAGCGCCAGCAGGCTGGTCTGGAAACTGATGTTGTCGATCTCGTCGAGCAGGCCCGCGATATCGCGGGCGCTCTCGTCGATCCGGTCCATGGTGTCGTCGAGACGGCCGACGCTCTCGGCGCCCTCGGCCACCGATCCGCCGGCCGCCACCGCGAGCGCGTGCGTATGTTCGGCCTCGGACGCCGCCTGCCGCGTGGCACTGGAAAGCTGTTCGCTGCTCGCCGCGATCCGCTCGATCTGCTCGCCGCTGCGTGCCGCCTGTACCGCAAGCTGCTGCTGTGCGGCGGCCGTGGTCAGGCCCAGTTGATGCACGCGCGCGGCCGAACGTGCGGCATCGCCCAGCACGCCGGCGAGCCGGCGTTGCATGCGCGCCGCAGCCGCGATCGCCGGCCGCTCGACCCGCTTCGGCGCGAAACGCACGTTCAGCGCGCCCTGCTCGGCCTGGTGTGCAAAGGTGGTGATATCGAGGCTGTCGAGTACCGTCTGACGCAACGCCTCGGCGAGATAGACCAGCACCACGGCCTGACCGACCACGGCACCGGCGTGCATGCCCAGACAACCCAGCAGCATCGCGGGACTCATGTGCATGCCGGCGTCATGCGCATACAGCGCGACCACGCCGTGGTACTGCAAGAGCGTGAACACGACATGATGCGCGGCGATGATGGCGGCACCCGCCACGTTTACGCGCCAGTCGCAGTAGAGAATGAGCGCGGAGAGCATGATGAAGATGCTGAAATGCGCCTCGATCAGCCCGCCGGACTGCTCGATGAGCAAGGCCGACAGCACCATGAACTGCGCCGCCATCGCGATACCGCTGACGGGCGTCCCCGGCATCAGCCGGCAAGCCAGTGCCGCCAACGAGGCCGCTGCAGCGATTACCGCGACGGCCAGCCCCAGGGTGGCGGTAAACATACCCACGCCGAGACACAGGAGCATGTGCGCGATCGCGGCGCGCCACATCAGCCGGTCTATGCGCTGCCGATAGGCCGGCGTGATCGTGCCTGTGCGCTCGCTCATGAAGTCATTTCCTGCTCCCGCCCGGACGCCAGACAGCGTGTCGTCAAATATCCGGGCCGTTCAATTCAAGTAATCGAGATAACGGCGCAATCGCTTGCGGCTTGAGCGCTCGCGGCGACCACCACTGCGAAGCGGCGCCCTCGCGGTGCTAGAATCCGGTTTTGGATCGCATGCGGATCGCGACCGTGGACAAGAAACTGCTCGATATTCTGGTATGCCCGGTTTCCGGCGCCGCCGTGTCGCTGGCCGATGCCGAGACGCTGGCACGGATGAACGAACGCATCGACGCCGGCGAGGCCCGTTATGTTGACGAAAGCACCGTGACGGAATCGCTGGACGCCGCCCTGGTGACCGCCGATCGGGCCACGGCCTATCGCGTCGACGACGGCATTCCCGTGATGCTGCCCGAGCGCGGCATCGATCTGTCTGCCAGCGCGTGACCCCCGACGCCGACCCAACCACGGCGCAAGAACGACCGCTGGACCTGTTCGTCGAACATCTCACCCATGTCGATTGCGGCGTTCTGGATACTGAACTCGGGCTGATCGGGCGCACCTGGCTGGTGGATGTCGTGCTCACCGGCCGGCGCGACGAACACGGCATGCTCTTCGACTTCGGCCCGGCCAAGCGTGAGATCAAGGCCGAAATCGACGCCCTCATTGATCACCGACTGCTCGTGCCGCTGCGCGCACCGGGGTTGTCGCGCCATGGCCACAAGCTGGCGCTGACTACCGCCGATGGCGCCCGCATCGACTACGAGGGCCCGGCTACGGGCACGGCCACGCTCGACGCCGAACGCATCACCACCGACCTGCTGCAGGACTGGCTGACCGAGCGCCTGCGCGCGCTGCTGCCCGCCAATATAGACTGCCTCGAGCTCAGCCTCCACGAAGAGACGATTCCCGACGCCCACTATCACTACTGTCACGGCCTGCGCACTCACGACGGCAACTGCCAGCGCATGGCGCACGGCCATCGCTGCCGACTCGGCGTGGCGATCGACGACCACGAGCGGCCGGATATCGCCCGGGACTGGGCTGCCCGCTGGCAGGGCGTGTTCATCGGTCAGCGCGCGGATCTGGCGCATACCGACGACGCCGGCCGACATCATTTCTCCTATACCGCCCCCCAGGGCGATTTCGCGCTGGCGATCGACGCCGCGCGCTGCATCGTGCTCGATGGCCCGCCGACGGTCGAAAACATCGCCGACCACATCGCCGGCGAACTGGCCCGGGCGCACCCCGACCAGCGGGTGGCCGTGCGCGCCTATGAAGGCGTCGGCAAGGGGGCCATCGCGCGGCGTGGCGGCTGAACCGCCACAGCCGCTAACACGGGTGCCGGCCTGAAGCGCTAGACTTGGGGCGAAATCCGAACCGTGCTGTCGCCGCATGACCGACTATCTGATCGCGAACGCCCGTATCGTCAACGAAGGCCAGCGCCGCGAAGCCGACGTGCTCATCCGCAAGGGCCGGATCGAGAAGATCGCCCCCGCAATCGACGCGCCGAGCGATGTCGAGGTAATCGATGCCGAAGGGCGCTTTTTGCTGCCGGGCATGATCGACGACCAGGTCCACTTCCGCGAACCAGGCCTGACCGCGAAGGCAGATCTGGCCAGCGAATCGCGTGCGGCAGTCGCCGGCGGCATCACCAGCTTCATGGACATGCCGAACGTGAAGCCGCCGACCATCGACAACGACAGCATGGCTGCCAAGCACGAGCTCGCACGCGGGCGCTGCGCGGCCAATTTCGGTTTTCATTTCGGTGCGACCAACGACAATATCGAGGACATCAAGCAGCTCGACACGCGTCTGGCGGCCGGCGTGAAGATCTTCATGGGCGCGTCCACCGGCAAGATGCTGGTCGATGACGACACCGCGCTGGAGCAGATCTTCGAGCATTCGCCGCTGACCGTGCTCACGCACTGCGAAGACACGCCCATGATCGAG
>MDSW01221506.1_pt1 | contig 23343 bp, 21 predicted proteins | sample 811171 | NCBI WGS metagenome assembly MDSW01 (sample SAMN05326641, study PRJNA326480) | marine metagenome | isolation source: seawater | place: Atlantic Ocean: North West | collected 2012 | reverse complement strand
GACGAGGAAGCGATCCGATCCCTGATCGACCGGATATCGGTGCAGACGTCCTTTGAAGCCGTTGGTGGCGCAGAAGCCTGCGTCTACATGGCCCGAGACTACGCTATGGATCGCCAGATTTTTGGACGACCCTTGGCCAGCTACCAGGCAATCAAGCACAAGCTCGCCGATATATTGGTAGCAACCGAATTTGCTCGTTCCAATGCATTCTTTGCGGGTTGGGCTTCAGATAACTCGCCGGATGACCTCGCCGTGGCAGCCTCTGCCGCACGCCTGAGCGCAAGCAACGCCTATGAGCAGGCAGCTCGTGAAAACCTACAGATACATGGCGGCATCGGCTATACATTCGAGGCCGACTGTCACTTTCATTATCGCCGCGAACGCACGCTCGCGCTCACACTCGGGCCGCGCCAGTATTGGGCTGACAGGCTTGTCGGCCAGATTCCGGGCAATCAGATGGAGGCCGCTTGACATGGATTTCAACGACACGGCTGAAGAGGCCGAATTCCGGTCTGAGGTCAAAGCCTGGCTCGCCGCGCACGCGCCAGCACACGAGTTGCCGGACGGAGCCGTGCTGGACGACTCCGAGGAAGTGGCGCGGGGCAAGGCTTGGCAACGGGAGCTATATGATGGCGGCTATGCCGGTATCCTGTTGCCGAAATCGCTTGGTGGGCGCGGCGGAACGATCATTGAAGCCGTTGTGTTCGATGAGGAGGAGCGCAAGTACAATCTGCCAAAAGGTCCATATATAGGCATCGGCCTTGGCATGGCGCTCCCGGTCATCGGCAAGCATGGTACTGAAGATCAGATCCGAAAGTTTGTTGAGCCCACGCTGAAAGGCGAGCTGACCTGGTGCCAACTGTTTTCCGAACCAGCCGCAGGCTCGGATCTGGCGGCCGTTCGCACGCGGGCGATAAAGGATGGGGATGCCTATGTAGTGAACGGTCAGAAAGTCTGGTCGTCCTGGGCGCACCATTCCGATTGGGGTATTCTCGTCGTGCGTACCGATCCCAAAGTGGTCAAGCACAAGGGGCTTACTTTCTTTGTTCTCGATATGAAGTCGCCGGGCGTGGATGTGCGACCCATTCGTCAAATTTCCGGCGCATCCGACTTCAACGAAACCTTCCTTACCGATGTCCGAGTACCAGAAGACTGCAGGATCGGAGCGGAAGGTGAGGGCTGGGCCTGCTGCATGACGGTGCTGATGGGCGAGCGGCTCAATCAGGGTGAAGAAGGGCGGATCGAGGAGCTGATGCAGTATGCGGCGCAGACGCCGCGGGATGGGGCCACAGCGCTCGATGATCCAGCTGTTCGCCTCTCGCTTGCAACCGCATATGCAGAAGAGCGCGCTGCGAAGTATTTCCAGGCGCGTCTGCGAACCATGGTGTCACGCGGTGAAAACCCGGGGGCATTAGCGTCGATGATGAAGCTCACCTATGCAAGCCGTCTCCAGAAGACGTCAGGACTGGCGATGGAGATTCGAGGCACAGATGCACTCGCGCCGGATAGTGACGCCGTCGCCACGAGGGAAATCTGGCATGACTATATCTGGTCTACTGCCCTGCGTATCGCAGGCGGTGCCGATGAAGTGCTTCGAAACCAGATTTCCGAGCGGGTTCTTGGCATGCCGGGAGAAATGCGCGCCGATAAGGGCGTACCGTTCGATCAACTGAAATAAAATACAACATTCAAGCCTTGCCCCTTTTCAGAAGGTGCACTTAGTTATATAAGAAATCGGGAACGCGGTTTTAATGGTCCCGGAGGCTCACTCATGTCATTTCTATCGGACCTGCTGAATGGCGTTCTCGATATTGATCATTCTAAAGATGTCATCGACTATGAGGGCCAGTGGTACTCATGGGGTGATCTTGCGCGAACAATCAGGGCAATAAAGGCCGAGCTTGACGGGCTCGGACTCGGCGAAGGGGCCAGAATAGGGGTTTTTGTTCGTAATCATCCCGATGTGCTGGCCGGTGTATTAAGCGCGGTCGGGATTGATGGGGTTATGGTCTCGATCAATCCGATGCTCCCGGAAGACAAGCTTAGGGCAGACCTCGAGAGCCTGAATCTTCCCGTGGTCATCGGAACCCGCTCCGATCTCGAGCGGCCGGGCATCCTGCCCGTGCTCAAAAAGGCGGGCACAGCGGTCATAGAGACAAAATCCGTGCTGAAGGGGGCGGGTCTGAAGCCTGGATTTGAGCGGATAACAGGCACACAAACAGTCTATACCCAGCCGGGCGTCATCATCGAAATGCTGACAAGTGGTACGACAGGTGCGCCCAAACGTATCCCTTTGAAGCGCGATGCTTTCATCGAGAGTTTTCGGTCTGCCATGTCCTATGAGAAGGACCGCTCACCCGATGATCCGCCACAATTGCGAAGCGGCGTACAGCTGCTGACAAATCCTATGGCTCACATTGGTGGGCTTTGGGGCGCGCTCAATACTATACTCGGTGGACGCAAGCTCTGCATTGTCGAAAAGTTTTCGGTCGAAGCTTGGGTCGACGCTGTGACCCGGCACCGTCCGGTGGTCGCTGGCGCTGTCCCGACCGGACTGCGAATGATCCTCGACGCAAACTTGCCGGCGGATGTTTTCTCCAGCCTAAAAGCCTTGCGAACAGGTGCGCAGCCACTTGATCCGGCCATCACGCAGGAATTCCTTGACCGCTACGACTTACCGGTTCTCCAGAATTATGGGGCGACGGAATTTTCGGGTGCCGTGGCCGGGTGGTCGCTCGGTGCCTTTCGTAAGTATTACAGGGACAAGCCCGGTAGTGTCGGTCGGTTTCAGCCAGGTGTGACAGGACGTGTCGTCGATCCTGAGACTGGTGAACTTCTCAAGCCCGGCGAAGAGGGCGTTCTGGAGATGAAGGCGCGCCAGTTCGGCATTGGCGACAAATGGCTAAGGACGACTGATCGGGCCGTGATCGACGAAGACGGATTTCTTTTTATAAGAGGCCGGGCTGACAACGCCATTATCAGGGGCGGATTCAAGGTCCATCCGGACGATGTCGCCGCGACCCTGGAAAAGCATCCGGCCATTCGGGAAGCAGTCGTCGTAGGTATACCCGATAGGCGCCTGGGTGCTGTGCCGGTCTGTGCGGTTATGCTCAAGAAAGGCGCGTCAGTACCAAGCGATGACGAGCTCAAGGCATTCGCTAAGGAACACCTCACTGCCTACCAGGTGCCCGTGCGATGGAAGGTCGTCGAGGACGTTCCGCGCACTCCGTCCCTGAAGCCGGCTTTGCCTGGTGTCCGGGACATGTTCCTTGCGGCTGAAAACGATCACGCAAACGTATAAAACAGGGAGGCCCGAGATGGCCAAGAGCAAGTCTGACATCCTCGAAAGCGAAGAATGGCAAAAGGCCACCGAGTACGAGATCACCGATGAAGATATCGAGCGGCAGAACCAGTTGCTTGGTTTCATGTCGCCTTCGAAACATCGCGAGTACAACCAGACCGCAACGGTCGACAATATCCGTAACTGGTCGCATGGCTGCGGGGACGACAATCCGCTCTTTTGCGATCCGGACTATGCGAAGGGAACGCGCTGGGGCGGCGTGATCGCGCCTGGGATGATGATTGGTTCGGTAAACTCGCCAATGAAAGGCGACCCGACGCCCGACCATATCAAGAAGTTGAGAAAGTCACTCTTCCGCGGCATCCACGTTTTCGTGTCAGGCTCGAAATGGGATTTCTATCGGCCGATGAGGCCCGGAGATACGATTTACTCGTACAATGGCGACGAGACATGCGAGGTAAAAAGTTCGGAGTTCGGCGGACGATCTGTAATTTGCGTCCGAAAGGATGTGAAGGTCAATCAGAATGCGGAGGTAGTGGCCGTCTATCGAATTCTCCGTATTCTGACAGAGCGCAAGACTGCGAAGAAAAAGGGCAAGTATAGCCATATCGAACCTGCAACCTATACCGATGAGGATATTGCCGCCATCGATGCTGTTTATGAGCAGGAACAGGTGCGTGGCGCTGTGCCCCGCTATTGGGACGATGTGGAGGTCGGTGACAGTCTCGGCAAAATGGCCAAGGGGCCGCTGACTGTCACGGACGTTATCTGTTTCCATTCCGGAGGCTACGGATTTGTTCCGTATGCGCCGACGGTCGGTCGGCTTGCCTACAAGAACAGACAGCGCATTGCGCCCTTTTACATCAAGAACGAGCAGGGAATTCCCGACGTTGCCCAGCGCCTCCATTGGGATCCGGTCTGGGCGCAGGCAATCGGTAATCCGATGGCTTATGATTACGGCGTCATGCGTGAAAACTATCTCTTCCACTATCTACAGGACTGGGCCGGAGACGATGGGATCATCACGCACGTCCATGATGAAATCCGGAAATTCAACTATATGGGCGACACCCAGTTCATCACGGGTGAAGTTGTCGGCAAGCGCGAGGAAAACGGCCAAGCGCTGATCGACGTTATGGCGCAGTTTGTGAATCAGCGCGATGAGGTCACCGTCAAGGCAACAGCAACCATCGCGCTGCCCAAGAAAGGTAGAATGGCGATGTATCCGGAAGTTCCGGCTGACCTTGCTGAAGAAGCGGCGCGAATGATGGCCCGCCACTGGGAACTGTCAAAGGGATGAGCGACGAGAAAACGGTCCTCGTTGAAGACACTGATGGCGTCCGGATCATCACGTTGAACAGGCCAGACCGGCTCAACGCTCTTAACGATTCCATCATGGCGCCGCTGGCGGATGCGACGCGCGAGGCGGCTCAGGACCCCGCTGTTGGGTGTGTCGTGATCACAGGTGCCGGTCGGGGCTTCTGTTCGGGCGGCGATCTTAAAGGTGACCGGGCGCCGGCTGATGTGACACCGGAACTTGGTGGTCCTGTGGAGCAGGGACACGCTAGATTGCGGTCTCATATGGAAACGCCACGTCTTCTGCACGAAATGGGCAAACCGACCATTGCCATGATCAATGGTCCAGTCGCGGGCGCTGGTATCGGCATTGCGGGTGCCTGCGATCTTCGCTTCGCGGCCCAGTCCGCAACCTTCCTGTCGGCATTTGACCGGATTGGGGGGGGCGGCGACTTCGGTTCGACCTGGTTCTGGACCAAGATCCTCGGCACAGCGAAGGCGCGTGAACTTATGTTCATGGGCGAAAAGTTCGATGCGGACGCCGCGCTTGCGTTCGGGCTCTATACGCGGGTCTTTCCGGACGAAACCTTGCGCGAGGAATCGCTCAAGTTCGCAAAGAAAATGGCGGCCGGGCCGCGGATGGGCTGGCGCTACATGAAGGCGAATCTCAATCTCGCCGAGGATGCGCAGTTTGAAGCCCATCTCGACCAGGAAAGCCTTTTCATGGGCCTGTCGACGCAAGCGACGGCTCGGATCTACAAGGCCATGAAAAGCGAAAAGCCGTGACGGATTTCGAGGACATTCGAGTCAGTTGCTACGACGTTGAGGCAACGGTCACGGCCAGCCGGTTTGACGGACGGAATGAGCTGCGCGACCACGCTCTCGCCGAACTTCGTGAACCGCTCGATGCCTTCTGGACACGCCGCGCGACGAAAATCACCGGGAGATAGGTATGGATCTCAGCTATGGTCAGGCTGCGGAAGCGTTTCGCAAGGAAGTTCGCGCTTTCATCAAGGAAAGATGGACGCCCCAGTCCGTCGAACGAAGTGACATGAAAGCTTATGTGGCTGCCTTCAGAAAAGCGGCAACTGAAGCGGGCTACCTCTACCGGGCAATTCCAAAAAAGTGGGGCGGTTCGGAACAGTCTCCCGATGTGATCAAGGCGCAGGTCATCCGAGAGGAATTTACCCGGGCACGGGCGCCTATGGAAGTACCGGGCAACGGCATGAATATGCTGGTGCCGACCTTGCTGGAGCGCGGAACCGAAGAGCAGAAAAGGCTGTTCATACCGCCGACTATGGCAGGGGATTATATATGGGGACAGGGCTATTCAGAACCGGGGACTGGTTCTGATCTGGCGTCCGCCAGAACTCGGGCTGAACTGGTTGGTGACAAGTGGATCATCAATGGCCAGAAGATCTGGACGAGCCAGGGCGGCAAGGCAACACACATGTTCGCGCTGGTCCGCACGGAGCCAGATGCCGGTAAGCATGATGGTATTTCCTATCTTCTGATTGATCTGGATCAGCCCGGCGTATCACGCCGACCCATTCGCCAGATGACAGGCGAGAGCGGCTTCTTTGAATTCTTCTTTGATAATGCCGAAACACCTGCAAGTTGGATTGTCGGCGAACGTGGGCAGGGCTGGAATGTATCGCGTACCACGCTGAAGCATGAACGCGCGTCGATCGGTTCCGCGGCAATGCTCGGCAATCAATTTGAAAAACTGGTCGAGCTTGCCAAGGAAATGACCCGCAACGGGCAGCCGGCCATCAAGGACCCCGAAGTCCGCCAGGCGCTAACGCGGATCGAGGGCTGGGTCATGTCTCACCGATATTCATCATACCGGATCATGTCGAATGCCATTCATGGCGACGAGGCAGGGATAATCTCGCTGATGATGAAGCTTCTTCTGACGGAAATCGGTCACGATATCGCTCTGACCGCGCAGGATCTCATTGGTGATGAGGGCCTTGTCGAGCCAGCGCCAGCCGGCACGCGTGGGCGCGGCCCTGAAAAGTGGCTGGATCAGATCATGGGCTCGCTTGGCAATTCGATCGCTGGCGGCACGACCAATATACAGCGAAACATTATCGGGGAGCGGGGCCTCGACCTTCCCCGCGACCTTGCCATGGAGCGAGGCCAATGAGATTTCATCTCGACAGCGATCAGATCGCCATACAGGACACGCTCTTCGGTGTGGTCTCAGAAGTCCTGACTCGTGAAAAACTCGATGCATTCATTGATGGCGAAGGTGATTTCGAACCCGATAGCTGGGCTGCGGTCAGCGAGCTGGAATTTTTCGGCCTTATGGTACCTGAGGCGCTGGGCGGATCGGGCCTTGGCCTCCTAGAGGCAGCCCTCGTATCGGAATCGCTTGGACGTGCTGCGGCCCCGGGGCCATTCATCGGTCAGTTCCTGACTGCTATCGCCCTCTCATCCACAACCAATGAGACGGCGAGGGATGCTTTTCTCGATGGGGTGGCCAAGGGTAAAACAATCTCGACATTTGCATTTGGCGGCAACTGGTTGCCGGAGAGTTGGAGTGTCGAATCGGATGGAAAGAGCGCTCGCGGCGAGGTGCGTTTTGTGCCTTCGGCGAACGCGGCCAGTCTCTTCCTGACTGGCACAAAGAATGGCGGGATCGCGCTCGTTGAAGCGGGCGACGAGGTAGCCATAAACCGTCATCGATCGACTGATCGCAGCAGGCCTGCATCAGCGGTTAAGTTCGATGAAGCTGCCGCCCACACTCTGTTCGAGCCGGGTGATCCATTGGTCCAGCGCCTCTTTGATGCGGCGCTGGTCCTGATCGCGGCTGACGCGCTCGGCGGCGCGCAATACTGCACGGATCTGTCGGTTTCCTATGCGAAGGAGCGTGAGCAGTTTGGTCAGCCGATTGGCCGTTTTCAGGCCCTGAAGCACCAGTTGTCGACTATGGCGCTTAACGTGGAGCCGTCTCGCTCGCTCGTCTGGTATGCCGCGCATGCCTGGGACGAGGAACAGAAAGATGCATCTCGCACGGCTGCGCTGGCAAAGGCGCACTTGTGTGATCGTTTCGTCGAGGTGACCCGCGACGCCATCGCGACGCATGGCGGTATAGGTTACACGTGGGAATACGGACTGAATATCTGGTTCCGGCGATCGGTCTTTGACCGGGCTGTGCTTGGCAGTCCCTCAGTCCATCGAGAGCGCGCCGCTACGCTTGCCGGTTGGTAGTCAGTCCACAGGAGCAATCTGGTATGATCGAGCGGCGACATATTCGCGCTCTAGTTTCGAAATAACGTCTTCGACGGAAAGAATGTCGTCGACCAGGGCGGTGCTGTGTCCACCACTCCAGACGTCTCGCCACGGCTTCACTCCATCTGGTAGGATGTAACGGGCGTCGCCTTTGCCGTTCGGGTCGATTCCATGATTGGTAAGCGAGGGTTTGAGGAAATTCGCTCCAATCCCAACCAATCTCTCAGTCCAACAGACGTCCGATAGTGATGCTTCTGCCAGCATTTGCTTGTGACCCGGTGGCACACCCGATTCCTTGGTCGCGATGAAGCGGGTACCCATGCAGACCATGTCTGCTCCAAGAAGCTCGGCGGCCGCGATGCCTTCACCACTGGCGACACCGCCTGCCAGCTGGATAATTCCGTCGAAGAAGCGGCGGACTGCGGGCACAAAGGCGAAGGGGCTGAGCAGGCCGCCAAGGCCGCCGGCACCTGCGCAGACCAGCATCAGTCCATCGACGCCGACAGCGACCGCCTTCTCGGCCTGTTCGACTGTCGTTGCATCGTGAATGACGATGCCCCCCCAATCATGCACCTGTTTGACGAGCTCGGCCGGGTTCCCGGCATTGCTGGTTATGATTGGTAATCTCGACGCTCTGCAGACCGAGATCTCATGTTTGAGCCGGTCAGCGGGCTTGTGGCGGGAAACATTGATATTGACCGCAAAGGTTGGCGGTGACCCGCCTGCGTGGCGGAGCGCTTGCTGAAAGTCGAGCAGCTCCTCGACCCAGGCGCGCAGACCGCGATCCTGCGCTGCATTGTGGGTAGGAAAGCAACCGATAATGCCGGCTTCCATACAAGCTTTTATGAGCGCCGGAACAGAAGCAATCGACATGGGGGCGGCCATAAGAGGTAAGCGTAGGCCAAATTGCGCTATTCTCGACGACATTCCCCATATCCTTCTTTGATAGACAATTATATAACCAAGTCATATAAGTATGTCGAATTTCAGGGAGCTGCAAATGGCCTTCAAGACACGTATTACCGAGCTTCTCGATATCGAGCACCCAATCGTACAGGGTGGCATGCAGAGCGTTGGCGTCGCCGAGTTGGCCTCAGCAGTTTCAAATGCTGGAGGACTGGGCATCCTCACTGCGCTAACCCAACCGTCTCCCGATGCGTTGAGAGAAGAGATCGATAAATGCCGGTCGATGACGGACAAGCCATTCGGCGTGAACCTGACCGTTTTTCCCACGATGAACTCTCCTGACTATGCCGCCTATACGAATGCCATCATCGAGAGTGGTGTGACGATTGTGGAAACGGCCGGAACGTCAGCGGTGGCCGAATTTTGGGACATGATGAAACCGCACGGTATTCGCATCCTGCACAAATGCACTTCGGTGCGCCATTCCCTGTCTGCTGAGCGAAAGGGTGTGGATGCTATATCGATTGATGGTTTTGAATGCGCGGGACATCCCGGTGAAGATGATATTCCCGGCCTTGTTCTTATTCCCTGCGCTGCTGATCAGGTCAAAATTCCCATGATTGCCTCAGGCGGTTTTGGGGATGGACGGGGACTGGTTGCTGCCTTGGCGCTTGGCGCCGACGGCATCAATATGGGGACGCGTTTTTGCGCAACCCAGGAAGCGCAAATCCATCCCAATGTGAAGCAGGCCTACGTCGACAATGACGAGCGCGGCACGCATCTGATTTTCCGCAAATTCAAGAATACGGCTCGCGTCGGCAAGAGCGAGGTGTCAGACGAGGTTGTACGTCGGCTGGCAGAACCGGACTCGAAGTTCAAGGACGTAGCAGAACTTGTTGCCGGCTCTGCAGGACGCGAACTTCTGAAAACGGGAGATCTCTCGAAGGGCGTCTTTTGGGCAAGCATGGTCCAGGGCCTGATCCACGATATTCCGACAGTTCAGGAACTTGTAGACCGGATCATTGGCGAGGCGGATGCCATTCTCGATGACAGACTCGTCAAAATGAGAGCATCACGTCATTAAAAGGTTTCTATTAGTTATTATAATTTCGCCTCGTGGCTGATATTATTATAATTAGCCCTTTAAAAGGTACCTAATTACGTAGTGTTCCTTATTCCGGTTTTGGGGGGGCGTGCTTACTCTTTCCGGTGTCATCTGACTGTCTAAGGAGAAAGCCGATGAGACCTTTCGTGTTCAGCTGCGACGCGCACATTGCGGAGCCCCCCGATCTCTTCACGCGTGCCATGCCGGATTCGCTTAAACAGTATGCAATCAATGGCCAGAAAGATGGTGACTACAGGATTACGCGGATCGGAGATCAGGTCATCCTGAAGGTCAAAGCGAATTTTCATAGCCACAAGACCGGCCAGAGCGATGCCGGATTTGCTCAGCAGGCGATGTCAAATGAAGTCGATACAACACGGCGAGGCGCTCGCGACCTGAATCTGCGTTTTGAGGATATGGACCGAGACGGGGTTGATGCTGAACTCGTCTTTCCGTCTCTCGGCCTGATGCTACCACGAATAGCTGACCGCGACGGTCAGCGCGAAGCTTGCAAGGTCTACAATGACTGGGCCTGGGATTATTGTTCAGAGTCCGACGGGCGCTTGGTGCCCGCCGCCATGATCCCCTGCATCGATTTTGAAGATGCCCTCGTTGAATGCAAGCGCGCCGCCGCCATGGGCTATGCAGCCTTCTGCCTCTGGGAGGGCATGAACAATTACAATGACCCGCGTTGGGACCCGATTTTTGCCTTTGCCGGCAACCATGGCATTCCGCTTGTATTCCATACTGGCGTCGGCGTGACAGACATAAGGGCCCTGAAAGGGCCGGGCAGTGCCATGTTCAACTATACCCGCCAGATGAATGACGCGGTCGACATCATTGCCCAGCTGGTGGCTGGAGGCGTCTTGGACCGTAACCCGAACGCCCATATCCTTTTTGCCGAGCATTCTGCGGGCTGGCTGTGGGGGTTGGCCGAGCGGATGGATGAGATTTATCACGGGCACGCCCCCGTTGTGCATCCGAAGCTGTCGAGGCTGCCGAGCGAAATCATCCGCGACCAGGTTCATTGCGCCCTGCAGAATGACGTGGGATCAGTCGCAACCCGGAAAGGGGTCGGCGTTGAAGCCCTGTTGTTCGCGACCGACTATCCTCATTCTGAAGGGACATTCCCGTTCTCCAGAAATGTTGTGCAGCGGATGATGGAAGAAAATCCGGATGCTAGTGCAGATGATTTTGTGGCCATTCTTGGCGGAAACGCCGCAAGGCTTTTCAAGAGAGCAGGTCTGGAGTCGCAAGTCGCCGCGCGAGCAGCTGAGCTAGCCTGATTGTCAGCTCGAACGGGGAGGTCGTGACAATTGAAAACGTTCCGAGCCAGCGGCATCCGTGGACTGTTTGCCGGGTGGCACTGGCTCCGAACGTTAGACGAGCCTTGAAGTGTGACCAGCCCAGTAGGCTTCGCGAATTTTCTTTTTGTAGAGCTTGCCGTTCTCGCCACGCGGCAACGATGCCGCGAAATCGATTGATCTCGGGCATTTGACCGTTGACAGATCCGCCCGGCACCATTCGATGAGCGCGTCAGCAAAGTCTGGGTTCGCATCCGTCGCATTGACTGGCTTAACTACGGCTTTCACCTCTTCGCCCATCTCAGCATTCGGCACGCCGATTACGGCCGCGTCGAGCACGCCCGGATGGGAAATCAGCCTGTCTTCGATTTCCTGCGGATAGATGTTTACCCCGCCCGATATGATCATGAACGATTTGCGGTCGGTTAGGAACAGATATCCGTCTGAATCAAGATAACCGACGTCACCCAGTGTCGACCAGCCGGGGTGATCTGGGTGACGTGCCTCGCGGGTTTTCTTGTCGTCGTTCAGATATTTGAAGTCCCAGCCACCCTCGAAATAGATAAGTCCTGGTTCGCCGGCGGGCAGCTCCGTTCCATCATCCGAGCAAATGTGGATCGTGCCCCAATTGGCCCTGCCTACGGAGCCCGGCTTTTTAAGCCACTCTTCAGATGTGATGGATGTCGATCCGTTGCCCTCCGAGCCACCATAATATTCCAGAAGAATGGGACCGAGCCATTCGATCATCTGGTGTTTGATGTCGACAGGGCAGGGAGCGGCCGCGTGGATGAGTGTTGTCAGGCTCGACACGTCGTAGCTCAGCCTTTCCTCTTCCGGCATGCGCAGCATACGGACGAACATGGTTGGCACCATCTGGGTGACTGACACCTTGTATTTTTCGATTGCCGCAAGCGCACGATCGGGCGTGAATCGCTCCATGACAATTACCGTGGCCCCCAAGCGATGGCATGAGGTCGAAAACGCCAGCGGTGCGGTATGATAAAGCGGGGCTGGACTGAGATAGACGGTATCCGGTCCTATGCCGTAATTCTCCCTCGCCCTTTCGGCGAGCGGGTGAGGCGCGGTTGCGGGGCCGCCTGACAGAGGCTGGCGAATGCCCTTCGGCTTGCCGGTGGTGCCCGATGAATAAACCATGTGGAATCCGGCAGTTTCATTCGGAAGCGGATGCGAAGGCTGTCCGGAGATCGCGGCATGCCAGTCATCACTGCCCGCGAGGCTGACATTGATCGAGAAGACATGTTCTACGCATTCGGGAAGATGGTCTTCGGCCAGGTTTCTGGCGTGCTGCACGTCTGCGCTTGTGACCAATACCCGTGCTCCGCTGTCGGACAGGATGTAGGCGGCTTCGTCTGCGTTGAAGGATGTTGAAATGGGAGCAATATAAAGGCCGATGCGCTGGGCGGCCCAATAAACTACAAAATAGTCGACACCGTTCTTCAGGAAGATGGCAATCGTGTCGCCGGCATTGAGGCCGAGCTCTCGAAGAAGATGGGCGGCCTGATTTGCTTTTGCCTCCAAATCGCCATACGTCAGACAATCTGCGCTCGCGGCCATTATTACGGCTGGATGGTCGGGGTTTCGCGCGGCGTGTTCCCTTGGATGCGACATGCTATTGCTCCCTGGACTGTCCCGTCGCCACAAACTGGCAAATAAACGATCAAGCTGTTAGACCTAGTTATATATATTATGTCACAAAGCGGAAAGAGCGCTGCTTAATAGACAGGTATGGCGGAAGGAATTGAGACATGGTCACCAAGACGACTGCAGTAAGTAGCCGTACCGGAGCCCGGAAAGGGACAACCCCGCGTATTCGCACACCCAAGACATCGGAAGTCGTTGCTGACCAGATCCGGGCGCAAATCGTCAGAGGTGAACTTGTGGAAGGTGATACGCTGCCGCCTGAAGGGCAGCTTATGGAAACACTCGGCGTTTCACGTCCGACTCTGCGAGAGGCTTATCGTATACTGGAAGCTGAGAACTTCATCAGCGTAACTCGTGGTTCCAGATCAGGCGCGCAAGTCCATCAGCCTCAAGTCGAAGTTGCTGCACGATACGCAGGCTATATCCTTCAATCTCAGGGCACAACAATTGCAGATCTTTACGCATCACAGATGGCAATCGAGCCGTTCACGGTACGAAGCCTTTGCCGGATGCGAAACAATAAGGCTGCTGTGACGGCCCTCAGTGAGCATTGCGAATACCTTGTCACCCTCATTGAGGACGAACGGATAGACGCCTTTACTAAAGGCGTTGCGGAATTCCACAGCCTGCTTGTGAAGCTGACAGGGAACAAGACTCTTACCCTTATCACGCAGCTGCTTCAGGATTTGATGGCCAACCATAAAGCGGACCTTATGCGACGTGACCCCATTGAAAAGGACGCGCGTAAGAAGCGGCTTAACAGTGCGATCAAATCCTATCGCAAGCTTATTAAGCTGATTGCTGACAAAGAAGAAGAGGCTGCCGTGGCGCATTGGCGACTGCACCTGAAGAACGCTCACGCATCTTGGGCGAGAGCTGGCGAAGGCGAACGCGTCGTCGATGCCATCAATGCCTACTGACCGGGGCTTTATAAACGCTTTTGCGGTGGCGGCTGAAAAGCAACCGGAGGCCGTGATCCGGTTCCATTCACCCGACGCCGGCGAACGCGTGATGATGCTTGTCGACATCTACCGGAAGGGCTGCCGTGTCGGCCGGGCCCTGCAATCCATGGGAATTGGCAAGGGAGACGTGGTCGCCACCATGCTTCCAGGCTGGCCTGAATGGCTGACGGCCTTTATCGGGGCAAGCTATGCCGGAGCGGTGTTCATGCCGGTTTCGACAATCTACAAGACCCGGGAATTGAGCTTCATCCTTCGCCAGTCGCGGGCATCCGTCATCGTGACACCTACAAGCTATCGGGGCGTCGATTATGCGCGTCTCCTCGAAGATTGCGGAGACTTGCCGGCGCTGAATCACCGTTTCCTCGTCGACCCTTCCGCTCCCAGCAGTTGGCATGCGCTCGAAGAAAGCGAAAGCGCAGGAACGACGCCTGCAGAAACGTCGAGTCGCGACGTTGCTTTCATGGTCTTCACATCGGGTACGACATCGGCTCCGAAAGGCGTCCTTCATTCTGCGTCCACATTGCTTGGCGAGATTGAAGCCCAAAAAGCTGCTCGCGCAGACATTTCCAACGAGACTATCCTCTGCCCCTGGCCGCCCGGACACGTCGCAGGCGCTTTGCAAATGCTGCGCTTTCTGGTTTCCGGTACGCCGCTCATTGTCATGGAGAAATGGGACGCAGCGGAAGCCGCCAGGCTGATTGAGACGCACAAGGCGACCACATCGTCCGGTACGCCGTTCCACATGGCTGGCTTGCTTGACGCGGCAGAAGAGGATGGGCGTAGCTTGTCCAGTCTTCAAAGCTACGTCCTTGGCGCGGCGCCTGTGCCTGCTGCACTGGTCCAGGCGTGCGAGGATAGAGGGATTGTGACGGTTCACTCATACGGGTCCAGTGAGCATCCGACCGTGACGATGGCGGCTAATGATGACCCGCTGGAAAAGCGCCTCCACACCGAAGGCCGCCCAATGCACGGAAACGAAATCCGGATCGTCGACGAGGCTGGAAGTGATTTGCCTGTTGGCGAGCCCGGGGAAATCCTCACGCGAGGGCCCGAACGCTTCCTGGGTTATCTGGACAAGGACCTCGACAAGCAGGCCTTTCTTCCGGGGGGATGGTATCGCACCGGCGATGTAGGTCGTCTGGACGAGGATGGATTCCTTCTGATCACTGACCGAAAGAAGGACATTATCATCAGGGGCGGTGAGAATATCTCGTCTCGTGATGTCGAGGATGTCGCTCGGTTGATATCAGGAGTTCGCGATTCGGCGGCGGTTGCTGTCCCCGATGACCGTCTGGGCGAGCGCATCAAACTTTTTGTCGAGATGGAGAGCGGCGAGACTATGACCTTGGACGCAATGCAGGCCCATTACCGTGCGCAAGGCGTAGCTTCCCAGAAAATTCCAGAATTTCTTGAGATAATCGATACGTTGCCTCGCAATGACAACGGCAAGGTGCTCAAGGTCGAGCTGCGCAATCGTCGCCACTAGCGCTACCTTGCGCATTGAGTTATTTAACTAGGTGTGCTTTCTATTAAACTGGTCGCGGCGCCGCCGCGATAGATGCGATAGGAAGGCGATACCGGAATGAGCGATCTCAAACTCCCCGAGGCCGCGTTCATGCAGGATGAGGAAATCCGCATGTTCGCAGACGCAGCTCAGAAGTTCTTTTCTCGCGCTGCGCCCCCGGAACGCGTGTCCAAATGGGTCGAGGATGGGCAGGTCGAGCGTGAATTCTGGAAAGAGGTGGGAGAAGCCGGCTTTCTGGGCGTTAGCGTGCCCGAGGAATATGGTGGACCTGGCGGAGACTTTCGCCATGATATCGTCCTGTGCGAGACCTGCCAGCGCCTAGGTCTGGAAGGGTTTGCAATCACTTTGCATAACGTCATCGTCACGCCCTATATCCAGCTCCACGGCACAAAAGAGCAAAAGGAACGCTGGCTTCCGAAACTCGTTTCCGGTGACCGGGTATGCGCGATCGCCATGAGTGAACCGGGCGCCGGCTCTGACCTGCAGGCCATTCGAACCACGGCTGTTCGTGATGGGAATGGCTACAGGTTGAATGGATCAAAGACGTTCATTTCAAACGGACAGATTGCTGACTTTATCGTTGTTGTCTGCAAGACCGACCCGACAAAAGGAGCGCGTGGCGTCTCGCTCCTGGTCATCGAAACCGAAGGCTTGGAAGGATTCCGTCGGGGCAAGAAACTCGACAAGATTGGTCACGAAGCACAGGATACGTCGGAGCTCTTCTTCGACGACGTTTTCGTTCCGGCTGATAACCTACTTGGTGGGGAAGAAGGAAAGGGCTTCTTCCAGCTCATGGCCGAGTTGCCGAGAGAGCGGCTCATCATTGCTGTGAATTCCGTGATTTCCATGGAAAAGGCGATCAACTGGACGATTGATTACACAAAGGAGCGCAAGGCGTTCGGCCAGCCTGTGTTTGACTTTCAGAACACGCAATTCAAGCTCGCCGACTGCAAGGCGAAAGCGGTCGTAGCGCGAACCTTCGTGAATGATTGCATCGAGAAAGCAATCGCCGGCACGCTCGACAATGATACCTCGGCCATCGCCAAGATGTGGGTGACCGATACCGAGTGGGAGGTCGTTGACGAATGCCTACAGCTCCACGGCGGCTATGGTTATGTCAACGAATACCCCATCGCTCGCCAGTTCAGAAATTCCCGAATCCAGAAAATATACGGCGGGTCGAATGAGATCATGAAAGTGTTGATCGCGCGCGGACTTTAAACACGAAATTCCAGCAAAGGGAGACCGGAAGCGATGAGCGAACATGTGCTTAAACTTGACCCGCCCGCTTTTGGGCCGGACCGCAATTTTCTGCCAGATGCGGTCTTTTCCGAAGACGTTGTGATGATCCTGTCTGACGGAAGCGAAAGCGCCCAGGCTATTGCCGATGCGTTCGCATCTGTAGGCGCATCGGTCGCCGCAGTCGGGCCCGACCTACCGGCCGCAAAACGGGTTTCGGGCATTGCGGCCGGGCATGGCCGAAAGAGCCTCGAGGCAGTCTGGGCAGCAGATCCAAGTAGCCTTCTCAGGAAGGCCGCCGGGGACTTGGGACCCATAAACAACATGGTTCCAGTTAACGTCGATGACAAAGTGCTTTCGGCATTCCTCAAGGCTTTTGAAGGGGATCCGTCCGATCCGGGAATTATGCGAAACTGTGTGATCATTTCGTCTCCTGGTAAATCGGACCAGGTTACAAACGGGACGAGACAATTTCGGATAAATCATATTGAGGTTGATCTAAGCCGAGGCGCGGAAGGTCTGGTGGGCCGGGCCGGCGGGACCTTCGAGCTCGGATGGGCCGTTGCCTTTTTCTGTTCTCCCTATGCCCGTGAGATCGATGGTCAAAGGCTAAGGCTTGATGGGGGAATGGTATGAGCCGCACAGTTCCGAGCTGGCTTGATGATCCTGTGTGCGTTGTCGTTGGTCATGGAGATGGGGTTGAGGCAGCCGCCCATGAGTTAGCGGCGGCCGGCGCAACGATCGCGCGAGGACCCATCACGTCAGACCCGGCCGCCGCGCTTGGCGCAATTGAAGCTGCCGAAAAGGCGGCCAGGGACCCGGTCACCATCGTCCTGCATGCATCTGGCGGCCAGGATGTTGCTGCAACCGCATATGGCAAGGCGTTTACGGTTTATCTCGAGAACAGGGAGCTGAATGGTGCATTCTTGCTGCTCGAGCCTGCCGGGACGGATGTAAGGCAGGCGCTTGTTGAACTGTCGGGCCCAAGGCTTAGAGCAAATGCGATCGCGACCAATTATGCGTACGGTGGACCGCTTAAGAAGCTACGTGCGCTCGGTGCGCTCGCGGCCTATCTCGCCAGCGACTACGCCGCGTATGTTTATGGGGCTTGTCTCGGCGTAGATCGCTCGGATTGTCAGCAAGGGCATCCATAGGCCAATTCATGTCAGGGGCGCAGGATCCAGCCGCCATCGACGTGTAAGACCTGTCCGGAAATCCAGCCGCCGGCCGGAGAAACAAGAAGAAGAAGTGCACCGACCAGTTCGTCGGGTTCACCGCGCAGTCGCAACGTCACCATACCTTCAAGCATCTTCACAAAGGGCGAATCCTCAGGCGTCAGGGTCGCGCCCGCGTCCGACATGGTATTGCCAGGCGCGATTGCGTTGACGGCGATCTTCTGGCTGCCCAGCTCCCGCGACAGCGTGGTTGTCAGTCCAACGAGTGCGATCTTTGTGATTCCATACACTGTTTGTGCGGGAAACGCGCCGCCGGAAACCTGGTTAACGATGCGTCCGCCACCGCGTTCAGCCATAAGCGGCGCGACTGCCTGAGAGCAGTTGAGCGCCCCTGTGAGATTGACCGCAATCGCCTTGTTCCACGATTCAAGATCGATCTGAATGGCCGGTTTGGAAACAATTTCGACCATGAGGGCGGCATTGTTCACGAGGATATCGACCCCACTGAATGCGGCCGTGGTCTCTGCCACCATGGCGTTCACGCTGGATCGATCAGTAATGTCGACCTGAACCGAAATCGCCTCTCCACCCGATTGCCTGATCTCGTCGGCGACCTTTGCCGCACCTTCTTTGTTAAGGTCTGCGACGACGACTTTCGCGCCAGCACTGGCAAGGCCAAGTGCATATGCCCGGCCAATTGAATTGCCGCGCCCGCCAGCGCCAGTGACGATGGCGACCTGCCCGTCGACACGGAATTGATCGAGTGAAAATGCCATATCGGCTATCCTTTGTTTGTGGTGAGGGGAGGTCCGACGAGCAAGCGACGGATCGAGGCGTTTGGCGCAAAAGATGCGGCGAAAATGTAGGCGAACGAAAAGAGGCCCCCAAGGAAGATAGAGGCCAGCCCAAAAACAATACGCTTCACGGAAGCAGTTTCACGCCACGCAACCCAGGCAGCCATGAAGACCAGATGCCATGCGAAATCCAGATTAAACTGGCCGCGCCATGGATGGACAAAGTCGCCGAAAAAGAGCGCTCCGGCTCCCGATAGTCCGGCTTGACTTATTGCACGGACGGTCATGAAGGCAGTCAGCAGCCAGGCTATTGCCGACAAGAAACGCACAGCATGAACAGCGGTGGGCTTGATCATATAAGGGTGCCCTAGTTGTTGGCTATCGTTACGGTCTTGTAGTGTAGGTAAGCATCAATCCCGGCGCGGCCGCCTTCCTTTCCAAAACCGGAAATACCGACGCCGCCGAATGGTGTATGTGGATTGATCTGGGTCGCGCCATTGATGTAGACGCCCCCTGCAACGAGTCTTTCCGATAGACGATGGGCTCTTTTCAGGTCATTGGTCTGGATATAGGCGGCTAGTCCATAAGCCGTTGCATTGGCCATTTCCACTGCCTCGTCCTCATCTTTGAAACGGTTCACCAGCAAGACTGGCCCGAAGATTTCCTGCTGGGAAATCTCGCTATCCAGTGGAGCGTCAACGATGATTGTGGGCTCAATGAAGTTGCCCCCGGCAAGTGGGCCGCCGCAAAGGTTTCCTCCCAAGACAATGTTTCCGTTGTTATTCGACTTGACCCGTTCGAGCATGCCCATGATGCGGTCCCGGGCAGCGGTGTTGATCACAGGGCCGACCAAGACGCCCTCTTCAAAAGGGTCGCCGACCTTGAACCCAGACGCAATCGCCTTGAGCTTTTCAACGGTTTCGTCAAAGACGTCCTCGTGGACGAGCAGACGGGTTGGCAGCGCGCATCCTTGGCCAGCCATAATGCCAATCGTCCAGAAGATGGCGCGCTGACAAGCTGCCGAGATGTCAACGTCTGGAAATAGCAGTGAAGCGGATTTGCCACCCAATTCCATTATCGACGGTTTGATGTGCTCGGCGCAGGTCGCCATGATCTTCCGTGCCGTGATCGGACCACCGGTGAACGAGATCAGCGCTACTTTCGGATGCGCAACCAGCGCCTGTCCGGCTTCGCCTGTGCCGGGCAGGATTGAGACAACGCCATCTGGAATGCCGGCCTCGCGGCAGAGCGTTGCAAACAGATCAGGTGCAAACGGCGTCAGTTCCGCCGGTTTGACCACACAGCAATTACCTGCAGCCAAGGCGGGGACAACTTTCATGCAGAGCGAAATGAGGGGGCCATTCCAGGTAATGATGATGCCGACAATGCCCTTTGGCTCGGGCACTGTGTAGGAAAACTCACCCCTTGTATCGAGCGTGGAGATGAGTTCGCCTGAAAGCTTGTCACACCAGCCAGCATAATACCTGGCCCAAGCCACCGATGTTTCCACCATCCGTAACCCGTTGATAAGCGGTGTGCCGCCATCGATCGCGCCGCGCTGTGCAAAGGCCTCGGCGTTCTGTTCGATGAGATCCGCGAGCCTGAACAAAATGTCCCGGCGCACTTCGGGGGGCGTCGTTCGCCAAGCTTCGCGGGCCGTCTCCGCCTTTGCTACTGCTTCGTCAATCTCCTTTTTTCCTGCAAGCGGGAACGAAGCCTGCACGTCTTGTGTCACCGGATTGAGGTGTTGATAAGTGCCACCAGAGCCTTCTTCTAGGTCAGTGTGGCCGATGCGCAGTTTTATCGGAGCCAGGGCGGTTATATCGGGCATGGGTGTTTCTTCTATGATGGGGTTTAGGTTCAGGACCAGGTCAGGTGTAGTGATGAGAGACCCATAACGGATCCGCCTCGAACGCCGCTTGGTGGCTTTGAGGAATCGATCCGAAAGGGTGGAATTTCGGCGAGCCAATGCCGGTAGAAAGCTTCAAGCTCCATTTTCGCCAGGTGGCGGCCGAGACAGGTATGCCCGCCATACCCGAATGCGAAATGGTTGCGCTTTTCGCGATCCAGCCTGACGTCCGTGGCGTTTGGGTTGAGTGACTCGTCGAGACCGGCCATGGCGATGACGCAAAGAACCATTTCGCCAGCTTTGAGCGCGACGCCATCGAGTTCTGTATCTTTGGCGACCTGCCTTGGCAGGTTCGGAAATGTATACCGGCGCAGCAGCTCCTCAGCTGCTTCGGCGCATCGTTCAGGATGGGCGCGAAGCTGTGTCTGGAAGTCTGGATATCGGGCGAGATGGCGCGTGCCGAATGACATCGCATTGGTCACCGTATCGAGCCCTGCGAGAAACAGCAGGAAGCCGATCGACATCAGCTCCTCGAATGTGAGTTTGCGGCCCTCAAAGTCTGCGTCGATGAGGCGAGAGAGAAGGTCATCCTCGCGCTTGTCCATGCGCGCCGAAATCAGGGTCTGCAGCTCGCCCATGATCTTCATGGCATAGGTCTGTGACTCTTCCGGTGAGCTGGACCTGAACATGCCGTCAATCAGACTTCGAAAGTCTTCATGTCGGTCGAGTGGAAAGCCAACGAACTCCATGAAAACCGTAACAGGTATACGGGAGGCGACAGCCTCGACGAATTCGCATCCGCCCTTGTCCTTTACGTTTGCAACGAAATGTTTGGTCCAGTGATCGACGCGAGATTTGAGATGCGCAATCTGGCGCGGTTCAAACCAGCTCATCATGAGGCGTCTATAGAGCAAATGCTCAGGGGGATCGAGCGATTCCGGGATCATGACTGGGGCGTTCTGCCGAGGTGGAATCTGAAGCTGACGGCTTGAGAACACTTTCGGCGTCCGAAGCACAGTCGAGATCGCGCTCGTATCCAGAACGACCCAGTGTCCGCCATTGAAAGGGGTCCAGAACAGGCCGGGCGCTTCAGATCGCAACGCAATCAGACCGTCATGAATGTCCTTCTGGATGCGTGCGTCATTATAGAAATCGAACTCGACGACCCTCTCTGGCGGGACATGCTCAGGAATGTCGGATTCTGGCATCGCGCCCATCTTGTTCTCCCTCCCGTTCTTGTGCCATTAAGTAAATTCAGATTTACTTGCGGGTCAATAGGTATCTAACCAGGTCAAACATGGAAGACAGTGTCAGGCGGCGGAATCCTGAGCGGACACGCCAGTCCATCCTTTCTGCCGCGCAGGAAATATTTTCACGACGGCCCTATGCAGAGGCATCACTCAAGGAGATTACTGCTAAGGCGGGAGCCAATCCCGCCCTTGTCAGCCGTTATTTTGGATCGAAGGAAAAACTCTTCGAAGCGGCGCTAGAAGCTTCACTTGATGCTGGTCCCCTCATGCCCGCATCGCGTGAATCATTCGGCGAGCAGGTGGTCAGCGCCTTTTTAAGCCCCGATCGAGGTCGGGTGAATCCCCTGTCAATGTTGATATTTTCGACGGCCGAAGCGGGCCTGCAGTCCATGGCTTTGCGTTTGTTGCAGGATCGGATTGTCGTGCCGCTATCGGCGTGGCTCGGAGAAGATGATGCTGAAACGCGCGCGGCCCGGGTCATGATGGTGGCTTCGGGCTTCTTTATCTATCGAAGTCTGTTGCCGCTCGCGTCGATGACCGGCCCGCTTGATCCAGCGACAAGACAGTGGCTCGCCAATTGTTTTCAGTCCGCGATAGACAAGGGCTAGCCTTCGGTCCGCGCGGGGGCATCGATGTTTCCTGTCATATAGCTCGATTACTAGGTCATATAGGTATAGGCTGGTAGTACGAGGGCAGGAGACGTAAGATATGGCGGAGATAACCGAGAGACTGAGGCGGGTCATGGCACTTGATCGCGCCGCGAAGGCAATCGACTTCAATGAAAAATGGATTGATTGGGGGAAACTTGCTTCCCGAGTCGACGACATTGAGGTGATCTTTGCAGAACTGGGTCTCCCGCAAGGCGCGCGGATTGGTGCGTTGCTGCACAACCGACCAGGTCATGTTGCATCCATACTCGCGGTGCTCGCGTCGGATCGTTGTCTCGTCACTCTTAATCCGGTTTATCCGGATGAAACTCTGGGTCCTGATATTCAGGCGCTTGATATTCCACTTGTTATTGGCGAGCCGTCAGATCTCGAGCGGGTGGGCGTTCAGGCTGCGATCGATCTTCTCGATGCTAGCGTAATTGAGATTGCTCCAGACCTCGAGACGGTGAAGCTGGCGCGCACTGGTCGAAATGCGGCAGCTGGTTCTAATGGGGATGTCGCAATTGAAATGCTGACAAGCGGGACCACTGGCAAACCAAAACGCGTCCCCCTCAGCCGATCGGCCTTCGACGCAAGCTTCGCTGCAATTGCGAGCCATGACAAAAGCCGCGATCCTGATGAAGAGGTCAAGCTTCGCTCTTCAACGACACTGATACTGAATCCGGTAACCCACATCGGTGGCATTTATGGTGTCATTGGGGCTCTGATGGCGGGCCGGAGGATTTGCCTGGTTGAACGCTTTTCAGTGGAAAACTGGGTTCGGGCCGTGACCCGTCATAGGCCCAAAGTGGCCCCGGCCGTACCAGCCGCGCTCAGAATGCTGATTGAAGCAGACCTCCCACGGGAGCACTTCTCAAGCCTGTCGGCGATCATCAGTGGAACGGCGCCTTTATCGCCGGATGTCGTGGATACCTTTCTCGAAAAATATGGGGTTCCGGTCCTTTCTAATTATGGGGCAACGGAGTTCGCAGGCGCCGTAGCCGCCTGGTCTCTTCCTGATTTCAAGGCCCATTGGAGAGACAAGAAGGGCGCTGCCGGACGGCTTCATTCGAGCTTGCAAGCTCGGATTG
>MDSW01076003.1_pt1 | contig 23349 bp, 18 predicted proteins | sample 811171 | NCBI WGS metagenome assembly MDSW01 (sample SAMN05326641, study PRJNA326480) | marine metagenome | isolation source: seawater | place: Atlantic Ocean: North West | collected 2012 | reverse complement strand
GCACACCACCCAAGAATATAAAAACCTGCTCTTAAAAGAAAGAACGGAGTATTTAAATACCCTGTTTTTGCCTTTATTATTTCATCATGAGCAACAACTTTAGAATCCATCCATATAAATAAATGATTCATGTGAAATCCAGAAAGTAGAAGAATTAAAAAAACAATTAAACATCCAGGTAATAAATATGCTGTGATCCCCTCCATTACCCTGTAAAGAACAGGAGACCAACCAGCCTGAGAAGCTCTTTGAATCGCATAAAAAGCTAATGTGCCAAGAGAAATCATCATGAAAAATAGAGCTGCAACATAAAGTGCTGCCCATGGTTTATTTTGAAGTTTATGTAATAAATGTTCGCCATGATCATTATGATCAGATGAAGACTCTTTTTGATAAGAATAAGAATTACCTGAATTATTTTCTTGGTTTAATATATCTTCGGAATATTCTGACTCTTTATGATGTCCATCAGCAATCATAGCGTGAGCTTCTTCCAAACTTGAAGGAGCTGACAAAAATCCATAGGCAAGTCCAATAATTCCGAGAACCATTAAAATAACAGAAAAGTTTCTAACTCTATTTGAAAATTTATAATTATCCATTACAAATCATTATTTAATTAATTCTTTACGAAGCTCCATTGCATAATGAGCAACTTGCCACCTCTCCTTAATATTTAATTGTCCAGAGTGTGAACCCATAGCATTTTTACCATAGATTAAAACATGATAAATACTTCCCAAAGTTATATCTCTGTCAGCATAACTAGGAACACCTAAAAATTTTTCTCTTTTCATTAAAATTCCTTGACCATCCCCTTTATTTCCATGACACAAAGCACAGTAAATACCATAAAGTTCTTTACCCTTAACTCGATCTTCATCATTATAATTGATAGGAGATAAAAGATTTTTCTTTGCGTCTTCATATCCCTCATTAGTGTTAGGATAATCATATATCATAATACCTCTTGAAATAGTTCCTTTGACTGGTTCCTGAGCCTCTATTCCATTATTAAATGCATCAGATTCAGAATAGGTAGTATAACCTATAGGCTCATACATATCAGGAAAATATTGATAATTTGGAGCTGAGGAATCAAAAAATGATTGAGCAATCAAAAATAAAAATGAATAAACGATAATTAATATTTTATTTGTCATTTTCTACTCTTTTTTATCCTTTAATATGATTTCAATAGCTCCTGTTTTTTTTAAAAGCTTCTTTAATTCACTCTCACTTTTATAATTATCAATCTGAACTAAAAATTTATCATCTGTAGTTGATGGAATAGGATTTTCAGCTTTTTTAAATGGCCATAATCTACTTCTTAAATAAAAAGTTATAACCATTAGGTGAGCAGCAAAATAAACCGTTAGCTCAAACATAATAGGAACAAAAGCAGGCATATTTTCAACATATGAAAAACTTGGTTTACCTCCTATATTTTGTGGCCAATCTTCAATCATCATATAATTCATCATAAGGATAGCAACTGTAAGTCCAATACATCCATATATAAAGGAAGTTATTGCGATACGAGTTTCTGATAATCCCATTACCTTATCTAAACCATGAACAGGAAATGGGGTAAAAACTTCTTCAATAACATATTTTTTTAAACGTAACTCTTTAACCGCTTTTAATAAAACGTCATCATCGTCATATATTGCGTGAACAATTTTGTTTTTATTTTCCATCTCTAAGCTTTTTATATTTTTCCCCAGATGACTTTAAAATTGTTTTTACCTCTGCTTGTGCAATTACAGGAAAATATTTAGCATAAAGTAGAAATAAAACAAAGAAAAAGCCTATGGTTCCCATGAAAATTCCAATATCAACAAATGTTGGTGAAAACATTGTCCATGATGAAGGTAAATAATCTCTATGAAGGGAAGTAACAATAATTACAAACCTTTCAAACCACATTCCAATGTTAACAACAATTGATATCACAAATGAAAATATAATACTAGTTCTTAATTTTTTAAACCACATAAATTGAGGAGAAAAAACATTACATGACATCATTGCCCAATATGCCCACCAATAAGGCCCTGTTGCACGATTCAAAAAAGCATATTGTTCATATTCAACCCCAGAGTACCAAGCGATAAATAATTCAGTTATATAAGCGACACCTACAATTGAACCTGTTATCATTATGACTATATTCATAAGCTCAATGTGTTGAACCGTAATATAGTCTTCTAAATTCGAAACTTTTCTCATTACAATAAGAAGTGTTTGAACCATTGCAAAACCAGAAAATATTGCTCCAGCAACAAAATAGGGTGGAAAGATAGTTGTATGCCAACCAGGTATTACTGACGTTGCAAAATCAAATGAAACGATTGTATGAACAGATAAAACAAGAGGCGTTGCTAGACCTGCAAGAACTAGGGAAACTTCTTCAAAACGTTGCCAATCTTTTGCTCTACCGCTCCATCCAAAACTTAATAAACTATATATTTTCTTTTGAAATGGTTTTACTGCTCTGTCTCTAATCATTGCAAAATCAGGTAATAAACCTGTCCACCAAAAGACTAAAGAAACTGATAAATAAGTTGAAATTGCAAAAACATCCCATAAAAGAGGAGAATTGAAATTAACCCATAATGAACCAAAAGTATTTGGAATAGGAAGCATCCAATATGCAAGCCATGGTCTGCCCATATGAATTATAGGAAAAAGCCCAGCTTGAATTACTGAAAAAATAGTCATAGCTTCAGCTGATCTATTTATTCCCATTCTCCACTTTTGTCTAAATAAAAGAAGAACAGCTGATATTAATGTGCCAGCATGACCAATACCTACCCACCAGACAAAATTAGTTATATCCCATGCCCATCCAACTGTTTTATTTAAACCCCATACACCAACACCTGTTGAAATTGTATAAATGATTAAACCCAATCCCCAAAGGAAAACAGTTAAAGAGATTCCAAAAACTATCCACCACTGTCTGTTAGGTTTAGATTCAACAGGATGAGCTACATCAATAGTAATATCATGATATGATTTATCTCCCGTAACTAATGGTTTTCTTATTGGTGCTTCATAATGGGATGCCATATGCTTTTCTTTTATGAAATATCTTTATTTCTAATTTTTGTCTGATAAACAACGTTAGGTTTTGTGCCAACACTCTCAAGTAGATGATATGCACGATCATTATCTTTGAGTTTTTTGATTTCACTTTTAGAATCATTAATATCACCAAAAACAATTGCTTTACTACCGCAAGCTTTAGAACAAGCAACGGCAAAATCTCCATCTTTAATTTCACGTCCCTGAAGTTTTGCATCTAGAATTGTCTTCTGAGTTAGTTGAATACACATAGAACATTTTTCCATCACACCCCTAGATCTTACAACAACATCAGGGTTAAGAACCATTCTTCCTAAATCATCATTCATATTATAATCAAATTCATCATTTTTATTGTATCTAAACCAGTTAAATCTTCTTACTTTATAAGGGCAGTTATTAGCGCAATATCTAGTCCCTACACAACGATTATAAGCCATGTGATTTTGTCCTTGGCGACCATGTGAAGTTGCAGCAACAGGACATACAGTTTCACAGGGAGCATGATTACAATGCTGACACATAATGGGCTGGAAGGCAACCTCTGGATTTTCATTTGCCTTTTCCATATCATCCATTACGCTGAGTGTTTCTCCTAAACCAGAAATTGCATCAACTGCTTCATTATCAGACTCAAAACTTTCTTCAGAAGAATAATACCTATCTATTCTAAGCCAGTGCATGTCTCTTGATTTTCTAACTTCTCTTTTACCAACAACAGGAACATTATTTTCAGAATGACATGCAATAATACAAGCTCCACATCCAGTACAGGCATTGAGATCAATTGACATGTTAAAGTGATGTCCTATTGAGCGATCAAAAGAATCCCAAATATCTACTTCATCTGAATTTACTGGTGTCTCGATATGATTTTTTGAAACAACTGGAATAGGATTCCAATATGATTTATCTTTCGTATTAAAAATTTCAAGGCTTGTCTCTTTTATAATATCTCCCCTACCCATCAGTGTATTTTGTAACTGAATACAGGCAAATTCATGATATTTATTATCATGAAGAGAAACTTTTACACTTTGTGTTTTTTGAAAATTTTCGTACAACTTATATGCATTTACTCCAATCTGCATTTCTTTTTTCATGCCTTTAATTTTGCCATACCCAAATGCTAATCCCATGGTTCCTTCTGCCTGACCAGGTTGTATTAAAACAGGAGCAATTATTTGCTTATCATCAGCCTCTATTTTTGCATAGCTCCCATTTAGTCCTCCATTTGCAACATTAAAATTTTTAAATCCATGCTTTTTTGCGTCTTTTGATGAAACTGTAAGATAATTATCCCATGTAGTTCTTGTTATAGGATCAGGAAATTCTTGAAGCCAAGGATTATTTGCTTGATTTCCATCTCCCATACCAATTTTGGGATATAATACTAAGTCTATAAAATTACTGCTAACAGGATTGATGGAATTATGTATATTGTATTTATGATCCTTTTTATTTTTTGATGGTCTAAATTTTTTGTTAGAAATGTAAAACCCATCATGAAGACTTTGATTCCAGGATTTTCCTTTTAGAATATTTTCTTCCCAATTATTTTTGATCTCAGAATAATATGTTGAATTCTGACCGCTCCAATTTAACAATATATCTTGGAATTGCTTTGTGTTAAATAATGGCTGGATAGTAGGCTGAGCTAGACTATAATGCCCAATCTTAAATTCATAATCAGCCCAGCTTTCCAAAAAATGAGGAACCGCAGCAACATATTTAGCCCCAGATGAAGTTTCATTTTCTTTCGTAGAAAATACAACTGAAAGATCCATTTTTTGAACTGCCTGAACAAAATCAATACCCATTGGTAAAGTATATCCTGGATCTATACCGAAAGTTAGAATACCTTTAATGGAGCCATTTATTACTTCATTTACGAAGTCCTTTACTTGATCATTTTTTCCCTGATAAATGACTTTTGGATTTTCAATATCAAAGGCATCACTAGATAATTTTTGATTGATTTCTAAAATCATCTTTTGTATTTCAATATTTTGTATTCCAGAAACAACCAAAGACTTTTTACCTGATTTTTTTAGCCTTTTAATTACATCTAGTACATTACCAATAGTCTTTTCGTCTAATTCATCAAATCCAATAGAATTATTTATTCCTTTATCAAGAATTTTAGAATATATTTCTACAACTATTTTTTTCAAAACCTCTTGTCTACATGGTATTCTTTTATCAGCATTTGCTCCAGTTAAGGACATATTTGACTCAAACTGAATATGATAAGACATTGAGGATTTACCTTTAGTCCCTGAAGGAATCCTTCCTTTTGAATATCCTCCTTCATACCCTCCGCCTTGCCAATCAGCGAGAAAATCTGCATCAATTGAAACAATAGTTTCTGCTTTTGAAAAATCATAATCTGCAAATGCTCTTATTCCAAATACGCTTTCAAATGCATCTAATGTTTCACTGGATGAAATAGAATCATAAACAACGTGTTTTACATTTGGAAACTTTGATATAAATTCATTTATTATTTTTTTGGTAGTTGGACTTGGTATGGATTGCGTCAATAGAACAACTTTTTCATTTCTCTTGGAAAGGTTTTTTAATTTTTCTATTATTTCTTTATTAAATTCATCCCAATTGACCTCTATTCCTTCTGTCGTGGGTCCTTTTAATCTTTTTGAATCATATAAGGAAAGAACAGATGCAAGTACTCTTGCGTTACATTCTCCAAGGCTAAGGGAATCTTTGTTCTGAAGAATTTTAATTGGTCTACCTTCTCTTGTTTTGACAAGTATATTTCTGAAGTCGTAACCATCAGCAATAGCAGATGCGTAGTAATTTGCATTACCTGGAATAATCTCATCAGGCTGAACAACATATGGAACAGAATTAATTACAGGACCTTCGCAAGCAGCAATTGAAGCAGCAGCTGTACTAAAACCAACATACTTTAAAAAATCTCTTCTGCTAGTAGAGGAATCTTCAAGAGCTTGTTTGTTTGTAATGAAAATATCTTCAGGAAGTTTTTCAACAAATTCTTTATTCTTGAACTTATCCAAGATTTTACTTTCCTTTTTAAGCTCTTCAGAACTCTTCCAATATTTTTTATTTTTTTTCATAAAAAACTAAATATTTTAATCATATCAATAATGACACTTTCCACATTCTAATCCTCCCATTTGAGCTACAGTTAATTTTTCAACTCCATACTTTTTTGATAACTCTTCGTGTATTTTGGTGTAATACTCATTGCCTTTTAAATCAATATTAGATTCCCTGTGGCAATTAATACACCATCCCATGGTAAGTGGAGAATATTGATACATTATTTCCATCTCCTCTACAGGGCCATGACATTTTTGACATTCAATTTTTCCAACTTCAACATGTTGAGCATGATTGAAATATACATGATCAGGAAGATTATGAATTCTTACCCATTTTACTGGTTGTGTTTTCCCAGTATATACTTGATTATCTTCATCCCATCCAACGGCAGCGTATAACTTTTTAATCTCATTAGTATAAAACTCTTTATCATATCCATTTTCTAAATCCTCTTCTCCATTATATTCTGCAATATTTTTATGACAATTCATACAAACGTTTAAAGAGGGTATCCCAGAGTGCTTTGAAACTCTAGCAGATGAATGACAATATTTACACTCAATCTTATTTGCTCCTGAGTGAATTTTATGAGAATAATGAATAGGTTGAACAGGCATATAGCCTTCATCTATTCCAATTTGCATCATCCACGCATAAACAAAATATCCACTGGAGAGCATTAAAATTATAACTGAAGAAAAAACTAAAAATTGATTTTTTGCAAATGCATTTAATATGGATAAGGGAATATTCTCTTTAGGCTTTTCGTCAGAAACAATTTTTACTCCACTGGCAGATGCAATTCTTATCAATGTTCTCTTAACAAGAATTAACATTGCTGTCAGAATTAAAAAAACTAGAACTAATGCAATGAGTATAATGTCATTAAAGTTTCCTGTATTTTCTCCGCCAGAAACAACTGGCGCAGCTTGAGCAACAACAGGTGCAGGGGGAATATAATCGGCATAGGCAAGTATATTATCTATGTCAACATTGGAAAGTTGAGGGAAAGCATTCATTGCTGTTCTATTATATTCTTCCCAAATTGCAACTGCCTGGGGATCACCTGATTTAATCATGGCGGCACTATTTTTGATCCATGAATAAAGCCATTCACGATCATATTTTTCTGAAACACCCCTCAGTGCAGGTCCAATTGCCTTCTTCTTTACTTTATGACAGGCTGCACAATGAGTATTAAAAAGTTTTTTCCCAGCAAGAATTTGTTCTTCCTGACTATATAAAGAATCAAAACTAAGACTTGTTATGAAAAAGAGGGGAATTAAGACCCCTTTTAAATATTTTATTTTTAAACTATTCAAGATCGTTTGGTTATAAATAACTCTTTTAAAACCTTTAAAATTTCGCTACAAAAATAATTCATACTTACGTTAAGATAAAGACTAAATATAATAATTTTGTAATTTATATTCGTTCTAAATAATGTAAATATTTATTTGCTTAATATTGTTAAAAAATATTCGCTTTAATAAGTCATTTTCAGATGATTAATAATTTTTTTTAAAAAAATAAATTGAGAAATATTTTATTATATCCAATAACTATACTTTGTTTTTTTTACAAAGTCCAATCCCAAGAAATAATTTTCCCTTTAGAAGAAGATTCGATCGTTAAAAAATTAATTTTTCAAAAAAAAGAAATAGATTTTGAAGAATATGAATCTAATTATTATACAATTCAACTGTACTATGGGAACTATGCAATTGCAAGAGAAATATTAGACGACTTTAAAACAAATTACCCTGAATGGGAATCAAAAATAATTTTTGAAACACCAAATTATAAAGTCCAAGTCGGTAATTTCAAAAACTATTTCGTATCGCTAAACAAACTAAGTCAAATTAAGAAAAAATATCCTTCGGCATTTTTGCTGAAACTAAAACTCTAAAGTTTTTTCTTTACTGCTATCTCCTGGAAGAACTCAAGAGTATCTCCTACAACCATTTTGTTATAGTCTTTGAGTTGTAGCCCACAATCATATCCTTTATTTACTTCTTTCACATCGTCTTTAAAGCGTTTCAAAGAAATTAGATTACCGGTATGCTGGACGACACCATCCCTTATTAACCTAACTCCAGAATCTCTGTAGATCTTACCTGTAAGAACCATACAGCCTGCAACTGTTCCAAGTTTTGATATCTTATATGTTTCTCTAATTTCAGCAGTCCCTGTAACTTCTTCTTTAATTTCAGGCGAAAGCATTCCTTCCATAGCGTCTTTTAAATCATTTATAGCATCATATATTATCGAATAAGATCTAACGTCAATTTGTTCCTTTTCAGAGAGAAGTCTAGCATTTCCAACAGGTCTAACATTGAATCCAATTACAATTGCATCAGAAGCAGAGGCCAATAAAATATCAGATTCAGTTATTGCACCAACTCCTTTATGAACAATATTTATTTGTATTTCCTCAGTAGATAATTTTTGGAATGAGTCCGTCAAGGCTTCAACTGATCCATCAACATCTCCCTTTAAAATTAAATTGAGTTCTTTAAACTCTCCCAAAGCTATTCTTCTTCCAATTTCATCTAAAGTGATGTGTTTTTGAGTCCTGACATTTTGCTCCCTAACAAGTTGTGTCCTTTTTGCTGCTATTTGCTTTGCTTCTTTTTCATCTTCCAAAACATAAAAATTATCACCAGCTTGTGGAGCTCCATCAAGTCCCAAAATAGAAACTGGAGTAGAGGGAAGTGCTTTTTCTAAAGCCTTACCCCTCTCATCAAAAATTGCTTTAATCTTCCCACTATGTTTACCCGCTAGAAAAAAATCACCTATTATTAGGGTGCCAGTTTGAACTAAAATAGTTGATACATAACCTCTCCCCTTGTCCAAATATGCTTCAACTACTGCTCCTGTTGACTTGCGGTTTGGATTAGCTTTTAATTCAAGCATTTCAGCTTCTAACAAAACTTTTTCTAATAACTCATCAACACCATTTCCTTTTAATGCTGAAATATCCTGAGACTGTATTTTTCCTCCCCAATCCTCAACCATTAGATTCATAGCTGCTAATTCCTCTTTAATTTTTTCTGGATTGGAAGTAGATTTATCGATTTTATTGATGGCAAAGATTATTGGAACACCTGCAGCTTGGGCATGGCTTATTGCTTCCTTAGTTTGAGGCATTATTGAGTCATCAGCAGCTATTACAATTATAGCTATATCAGTTATTTGAGCTCCTCTTGCTCTCATCGCAGTAAATGCCTCATGTCCTGGAGTATCTAAAAAAGTTATTTTTTCATGATTTTTAAGAGTTACAGAATATGCTCCTATGTGCTGGGTGATCCCTCCAGATTCACCAGCAATAACATTTTCCTCTCTAATAAAATCTAATAATGATGTTTTACCGTGATCAACATGCCCCATTACAGTAACTATAGGAGGTCTTGGAACTAACTCTTCATCCTTATCAATATATTCAGATATCTCTTCTTCCAAATCAGCCTTTACAAAATCTACCTTATATCCAAACTCATCAGCTACAATTGAAAGAGTTTCAGCATCAAGTCTTTGATTCATTGTAACCATAATACCCAGAGACATACATGCCGATATAATGTCGTTAATATTAACTTCCATAAGAGTTGCTACTTCACCAACTGTAATAAATTCAGTAACCTGAATTGTTTTTTCTTGTGCTTCTTGTTCTGCTATTTCATCTTCAGATTTTTGCCTATGCTGATCTCTTTTATCTCTTCTATATTTAGCCCCTTTAGATTTTGAAGATTTCCCCTGAAGTTTTTCCAATGTTTCTCTAACCTGTTTTTGAACATCCTCCTCAGAAATTTCATCTTTACTTATTTTTTTTTGAGAGATTTTAGATTTTGTATTGTTTTGAGTTTCTTTTTTATTTGCTTCTTTACTTATTCTTTTTCTTCTCCTTTTTCTTGCTTCTTCAACATTACTCTCCTTCTTTTTTACTTCATCTACATTGATTTTTTCACCTACTCCTTTTAGCCCTGACAAAACCTTATATTCTGTTTTGATATGTTCAGGCTCAATACTTTTTTCATCTTTTTGACTCAAATGATCTTTATCTGTAAAATTTGATTTTTCTTTCTCTAATTCTTTTGGTAGATCTTTTGAGGGCTTTTCAATTTGAATATTTTCTTTTATGGGAGATGAAGTAGAATCAGAAGACAAATCTTTTGATGCTTCCTTAGAGAGGGAATCAATTTTATCAATCTTTCTGGGTTCATTCAAATCAGAGATTGATTCCTTTATTTTATCCTTAAATTCAATTGTTCTATCAATCTCCTCTTTCTCCTCTTCAGATATAGAAGGGTATGATTCTTTTTCTTTTCTTTTTTCTTCTGTTATTTCATTTGAGGCATCTCTTTTTGATTTATCTGTTTCAAATTCTTCCAATAAAATCTTATAAATTTCTTCAGATATCTTGGTGGTAGGTCTTGGTTCAACTTGAAACCCTTTTGAAGAAAGGAAATCGATAACACGATCAAGAGAGATATTTAATTCTCTCAGAACCTTATTTAACCTAATGCTTGGATTATCTGCCATATGAATTATTTACTTTTCAAATTCTTCTTTCAATATTTTTACAACATCAGCAACAGTCTCTACTTCTAAGTCTGTTCTCTTAACTAAATCTTTTTCATCTAATTCAAGTACACTTTTTGCTGTATCAAGGCCTACCTTTTTAAATTCTTCGATAACCCATGAATCAATCTCGTCACTAAATTCAGTAAGTTCAACATCTTCTTCCATTCCTTCACGATAAACATCAATTTCATAACCAGTTAGTTTACCTGCTAAACGAATGTTGTGTCCTCCCCTACCAATAGCTTTAGAAACTTCTTCAGGCTCGAGAAAAACTTGCACTTGTTTATTTTCTTCATCTATTTTTAACGAATTAATTTTTGCTGGACTCAACGCTCGTGTAATATATAATTGCAAATTATTTGTATAATTTATTACATCAATATTTTCATTACCAAGTTCTCTTACTATCCCATGAATTCTTGATCCTTTCATGCCTACACAGGCGCCAACAGGATCAATCCTATCATCATATGAATCAACAGATACTTTTGCTTTTTCTCCCGGAACCCTAACAGCTTTTTTTATTGTTATTAAACCATCAAAAACTTCAGGAATTTCTTGTTCAAAAAGTTTCTCCAAAAAAATTGGGGAAGTTCTAGATAAAAGAATTCTTGGTTTGATGCCTCTTAATTCAACAGATTCAATCACACCTCTAACACTATCTCCTTTTCTGAAAAAATCACTAGGTATTTGCCTGTCTTTTAACAAAATCACCTCATTGCCATCGTCATCCATCAATATTACTTCACGATTTCTAACATGATGAACCTCTGCAGTAAATAATTCTCCCTCTCTATCTTTAAACTTGTTGTATGTATTATTACTATCATGTTCAAAGACTTTTGCTGTTAAATTTTGTCTTAAACTCTGAACTAATCGCCTTCCAAGATCTACTAACTTTACTTCTTCGGAAACATCCTCTCCAACTTCAAAATCAGGCTCTATTTTTTTAGCTTCTGTAATTTCTATCTCCACATTTGGATCTTCTACTTTTCCATCCTCAACAACGACTCTATTTCTCCAAATCTCTAAGTCACCTTTATCAGGGTTAATAATGATATCAAAATTTTCATCAGATCCATATTTCCTCTTTAAAGTATTACGAAAAACTTCTTCCAAAATAACCATTAGGGTTACTCTGTCAATCATTTTTTCGTCCTTAAATTCAGAAAATGATTCTATAAGACTTATATTTTCCATTACTTAATTTTTAAATTTTACTTTTAATCTAGCTTGTTTTATATCTTTATAATAATACGATCCTGTTTCAACTTTAGGATATTTTTGACCTTTGTTTTTTGGATCAGTTCCTGAAATTTCCATCTCAATTTTTTTATCATTTGCTTTTTTCAACTTCCCGTCAATAAAAGTACCGTCATCTAGCTTCAGTTCTAAATCTCTTCCAATATTGTTTTTGTACTGCCTTGAAATTTTTAAATTTTCACCAATACCGGGCGAAGTCACCTCTATTGAAAAATTTTTATTTTCTTCCTCAATTTTATTTCTCAAAGCCTTAGAAATTCTGATACAATCTTGTACCTTAATTCCATTATCTCCATCAATAATGATTTTGATTGAATCATTACTTCTAATGTCAAAATCAATTAAAAAAATATCTGGATATTCTTCCAAAAGATTTTCAAGGTAATATTTAATCCTAGTATTAAAATCCATCCAAAAAAAAGAGGCAACTTATAGGAGCCTCTGATTAATTATTCAAAATGCTTTGCAAAGATAACTTTTATCTTCGAATTTAAAAAAGTTATAGACGTGAATGAATTTTAGCTACAATTCCTAAGAATAAGCATAAAATAGCACACCATATAACAAACCCTCCTACGCCCATTTTTTTTTTGTAAATATAAAAAACAAATTCTTATTTAGTTAATTTTTTTTGATGAAGAAGTTCTCATTTAAATCCCAATTTGATCTTAAATTCAATTTATTTGGAAAATAAATAACCTTTTCAGGCTGAAGCTTTTTTAAATAATTACCAGTATCCCATCTGCCATTATTATTTGAATCTTTGATGTATCTTATATAATAATCTCCCGGGCTTAAATATTTGAAAATATACAAATCTGTTTCATTAAATGTATTTTCTTTTCGGACTACATTGAAATTGTTATCAAGTAATTCTATAATAAAACTTTCACTATTTTCTCTAATTAACTGTAAAAAAATATTTCCATAATACTCTATATCTCTTGACTGAACACCATATTTAATTGTATCGTTTGAGTTATCAAAAAAATCAATTATAGCACCTGGATATATTGAGATTTCATAGTCATCATTAGGCTCAACTTCAAATAAAATATTAACAATATCATAATTTTCATCTAAGCTAACATCAAAAGGGACTTTAATAGAATCCACGTTTTTAATGTCAATAAATTCCTTATCTATCTTAATAATTGGAATATTTGAAGATATTTTAAAAGTATCTTTAAATTCAATAATTCCTTGACTTAACGATCTTAATATTAAAGAATCTTTTTCTTTTGTTTCTCTAAATTTTACTGTCGAATTTCTAATTGTATCAACCTCTTGTAAAGAAAATTGTAAAGAGTCTACATCTAATCCTTTAAACCAATAATTTATTGTGTCCTTAACCCTGTCTTTATTCATTAATGAAATAAAGTTTTCAGAAACCTCAGAGGTTAATTTTAGTTCTTTCATATTTGTCAAATCACCAAAATATTGAACCCCCAGGCGATTTTTATTGACAAAAAAAGGTCTGCCCCAAAAAAAGTTTTCTCTTTCTTTAAAAATAGTAAAATCAATTACACTGTCTTTAGGTAATGTTATTGGCTTTTCTGTAAAACCAATTTTATCAATGTTTTGATCAAAAAGATAATTTGCAGCTTCATCCTTTATAGCTATAATTTCGTATTTCCCTTCACGTATATTTTTAAAATTATATATTACTGAGTCTAATGTGCTTGTTACATAGAATGGTTTTTTTAAAAAAATTGTTGAATCATTAAAAGTACTATCAGCAGGATACAAATAAACTGATATAAATGATTCCGTATCCTTATCCAAAGCATCATTTATTTTCCCTTTTATCTCTAAGGAGTCAAGTTTCGGACCTGTTGAGAAAGCATAATAAAAAAAGGGAAATAAATTACCTTCATTGTAGTCTGCTATACTATTCCCGAAATTAAAAGTATAAGTAGTATTTTCATCCAAACTATCTATTAGTTGAATCTCTATTTTTTTTGAAACAACTGATTCTGGTGGTTTAATTTTATATGAATTTTTTTCAATTGGAGGAGAAATAATTAATTGTCTTCTCAAATCTTTCATCTGTATATACTCATCAAAAACTAATTCTATTTCATCTTTATCAAAAAGAGTAGTATTCATTTTAGGATTAGCACGGGTTAGTACTGGAGGGATCGAGTCTTTTAATCCTCCTGTTGGGGAGCTTCTTCTTGCGCAACTGATAATAAAAAGCAAAAGTGCAGAGATTAAAAATATTCGAAATAGGAATTTCATATCAAAAATAGTACAACAAAGTAACAGAATATTATAATTAGATCCTACACATACAAACAAGCTAATTGTGCTTAGTTAAATATTTTATGATTAATGAATTTTTAAAAATTAAAAAGGCTTATTTTTGAATCATGAGTAATAAAGAGAATTCTTTCAAAAAAATAGTTTCTCATGCTAAACAATATGGATTTATCTTTCCATCAAGTGAAATATATGATGGCATAAATGCTGTCTACGACTATGGCCATAATGGGGTTGAATTAAAAAATAACATTCGTGAATACTGGTGGAAATCAATGGTGCATTTAAATGAAAATATTGTTGGTCTTGATGCTTCTATTTTAATGCATCCTACCACATGGAAAGCATCTGGTCATGTTGATGCTTTTAATGACCCTCTTATTGATAACAAAGATTCTAAAAAAAGATATAGAGCAGACGTTTTGGTTGAAGACTATGTAGCTAAAATTGAAGAAAAAATAGATAAAGAAATCTTAAAAGCTCATAAGAAATTTGGAGAGGACTTTAATAAAGAAAAATTTATTTCAACCAGTCCTAAAATAGCAGCTTATCAAAATAATTCGAAAAAAATTCTAACCCGCTTAAACAAATCACTCGAAAAAAATGATTTAGAAGATGTAAAAGACTTGATTGAATCTTTAGGAATTTCTTGTCCTGAATCTGGTTCTAAAAACTGGTCGAAAGTCAAACAATTCAATTTGATGTTCTCCACCAAATTTGATGCTTCCTCAGATAATGCAATGGATGCATATCTTCGCCCTGAAACTGCTCAAGGTATTTTTGTTAATTTTCTTAATGTTCAAAAAAGTGGTAGAATGAAATTACCCTTTGGAATAGCTCAAACTGGTAAAGCTTTTAGAAATGAGATTGTTGCTAGACAATTCATTTTTAGAATGAAAGAATTTGAACAGATGGAAATGCAATTTTTTGTTAAACCAGGAGCTCAAAAAAAATGGTACTCATATTGGAAAGAAAATCGACTGAAATGGCATCTATCACTAGGTTTAGATAAACAAAATTACAGATTTCATGATCATGAAAAGCTTGCTCACTATGCTGAAGAGGCCTGTGACATTGAATTTAAATTTCCTTTTGGATTTAAAGAATTAGAAGGCATACATTCGAGAACAAATTTTGATTTAGGTAATCATGAAAAGTTTTCAGGAAAAAAATTAAAATACTTTGACAATGACTCAAATGAAAGCTATGTCCCTTATGTTGTTGAAACCTCTATTGGTCTTGACAGGATGTTTTTGGCATTGTTCTCTGGCTCTTTGAAGGAGGAAACTTTAGTAGATAACTCAATTAGGACAGTTTTAAAATTACCCTTGTCTCTTGCGCCAGTCAAAGTTGCTATTTTACCATTAATCAAAAAAGATGGTTTACCTGAAATTGCAAAGAAAATTTATAATGATCTCAGATATAAATTTAATGCCGCATATGATGAAAAGGATGCCATTGGAAAACGATACAGAAGACAAGATGCTTTAGGTACTCCATTTTGTGTAACTGTTGATCATCAATCTCTTAAAGATGAAACTGTAACTATTAGATTTCGTGATGATATGAAGCAGAAAAGAATTAAAATTAGTTCTATTGATTCTACAATTGACAAAAGTTTAAATACCATTAACCTTTTAAAAAATCTTTGATATTTTAAATGCTAATATTTACATAAACTTTTAGTTTATTTATATTTAGAAAAAAATCAAATTTGAAAATTATTTCCTACAACATAAATGGGATAAGAGCTGCAATCAGAAAAGGCTTAGTAGATTGGCTTGAGCAAGAAAACCCTGATGTAATATGTCTTCAAGAGATAAAAGCAATGGAAAATCAATTTGATGTTAAACTTTTTGATGAGTTAGGATATGAAAGTTTTTGGTATCCTGCCCAAAAAAAAGGATACAGTGGAGTAGCAATTCTATCAAAATTCCCTGTAGAAAATGTCAAATTTGGAATCGATAATGAACATTTTGATAATGAGGGTAGAGTATTACAAATCGATTTTGAAAAAGTTTCTATAATCAGTTTATATCTGCCATCAGGCACGAATGTCTCTCGTTTAGGATACAAGTTTAATTTTATGGATCAATTTCAACTCCATATCGATAATTTGAAAGAAAAATATCCAAATTTGTTGATATGTGGTGATTATAATATTTGTCATAAAAGTATTGATATTCACGACCCTGTAAGAAATAAAAATGTTTCAGGTTTTTTACCAGAGGAGCGACTGTGGTTAGACAAGTTCATATCCAAAGGGTATATTGATTCATTCAGATATTTTAATCCTGAACCTAATAAATATAGCTGGTGGAGTTATAGAGCAAATTCTAGAGAAAAAAATAAAGGTTGGCGAATTGACTACATAATGGTAAGTGAATCTTTAGAGAAAAAAATTTCTCAATCATTTATTTTAAATCAAATTTATCATTCTGATCATTGTCCTATTGGGATAGAGATAGACTTATAAGAGAAAATTAAGATGCATTATAATTTGTTGCCAAATACTGATATTAAAATTAGCAAAATTTGTCTTGGAACAATGACATATGGAAATCAGAATAGTGAAAGAGAAGGTCATGAGCAAATGGATTATGCTTTTGAGCATGGAATTAACTTTTTTGATACCGCTGAATTATATCCTGTCCCTGCTTCTTCAAAAACTCAAGGAGAAACTGAGAGAATAATTGGGACATGGTTAAAGAAAAAAAGAACTAGAGATAAAGTAATTTTAGCTTCAAAGATTGCAGGCCCAGGGGATTATACAAAACACATTAGAAAAAATATGAGCTTTTCCAAAAAGCATATTGACAAGGCTGTAGAAAGTAGCTTAAAAAGATTGCAAACAGAATATATTGATCTATATCAGCTTCACTGGCCAGAGAGAAGAACAAATACCTTTGGTATTCGAGGTTTTATACATTCAGATTCAGATCCATGGAAGGAAAATTTTGAAGAGATTCTTGATTCATTAAATTATCATATTAAGTGTGGAAACATTAGACATATAGGGCTTTCAAATGAAAATCCATGGGGAATAATGCGGTTCTTAAATTCGTCTAAAAGTCTAAAAACAAAAATGATCACTGTTCAAAATCCTTATTCACTTTTAAATAGACAATTTGAAGTTGGAAGTTCAGAAATATGCCATAGGGAAGGAATAAAACTCCTAGCTTATTCGCCACTTGGTTTTGGGGTTTTAACTGGAAAATATTTAAATAATAGTAGACCAAAAAATTCACGTTTGATTTTATTTCCAAACTTTAAAAGATACTCAAGCCCCCAAAGTGTTGCTGCTACAGAAAGATATGCTTCATTAGCCTTAAATTATGGAATTTCAATTACACAAATGGCTTTATCATTTGTTAACGATAGATCTTTTGTTTGTAGTAATATTATTGGTGCTACTAACATGAGTCAACTCAAGGAAAACATTGATTCCCATAATATAGTTCTATCAGAATCTATTCTTAAAGAAATAGAAAAAATTCATAATGAGATCCCAGATCCAGCGCCATGATTTTTCATTTAATCATTTCGCTCTCATTAATTTCAATCCCCGCATCAATATAAACAAAGATATCCTTAGTAAAATCTTCATTTTCAATCTTCTTATCTTTCAAATGACCTAATCTTACAATTATCAAATCTTCTTCTGGAACAACTATTACATACTGCCCTAAGTGACCTCTCATCATAAAAGTATTATAACCCCTATATTTTTTTAACCACCAGCCATAACCGTACTGTGGAGAATCATTAAATCTAGATTTTAATGATCTTAAAATAAAAAGTGAATCTAAAAGTTGATTTTGATTCCATTTACCAAAATCCTTATATAGTCTCCCAAATCGAGCAAAATCTCTTGCTGTAGAAGCCAAGCAACAATAAGCTTTTTCCATTTCAGCTGATTTACTATCAATTTGCCATAAAGCATCATTTTCTGCCCCCATAGGTTGCCAAAATTTTTCTGATAAATAATTACTTATTTTTTTACCTGTTGCTTCTTGAATTACCATTGCTAATAATTGCGTTGCTCCACTTAAATAACTAAAAGATTCTCCTGGTCTTTGATCAATTGGCTGATTTAAAATTAATCTATTTAAATCCTCTTCTACGTATGATCTTGTTGTTATTGAAAAAGGTGAATAATAAGATTCATCCCACTTTAATCCAGAAGCCATACTTGAAAGATCACCTACGGTTAAAATATTAGAATAAGGTCCGCTTAATTTAGGTATAAAATCAATAACCTTCTGATCCAAATCTTTAATGAAACCCTCTTGTATAGCCATGCCTAGCAGTGCAGAAACAATACTTTTTGACATAGAAAAGGAATTACTCTTACTATTACTATCATAGTCTTCGTAATATTTTTCATATAAAAGACTATCGTTTTTAATAACAAGAAAAGCAACGGTTTTAGTTTTGTTGTGATAATTTAAAAAGTCATTATCATACTCAAATTGATTATACCCATGATGTTTAGGCCATGGTTGGACATCTTTAGCTGCTATAATTAATTGATTATCGAAAGCTTGGTAATCATCTAAATAAGCTGTTAGATGGCCTTTAAAATAAAACTTTGAAATTCCAGTTAAGAGATATTTATATTCTGAAATATATAATAGAGAGAAAATCAACAAAAGGCTAAAAATGAAAGTAGAAAAAAATCTATACATGAGGCGAAATTAATAACAAATTTGAATTTTATAATGGAATTATAAAATTCATTTTTTTCATTTTCAAACAAATATATTTTTAATACACTTTTAATCGTTTATTTATGCTGTTTATCTTGTATTTGAAATTATTCAAATATTTATATTTTTTGGTGTATATTTCTTTTTTTTATTCATTTTTAACACTTATTAACTTATTTTTTATGTTTTTTCTAAATAAATATTGAACTTATTTATATTTTTTTTAGCTATAAAATTATTTTAAGTATTATTTGGTTTTTATGTTTTTTTTATATTGCAAGATTAAGCCATCATTACTTACTTTATAAACAGTGAAAATTCCATCAATTACAGCAAAAATTTCATTGAGAAATCAAATATTTGTTGCTATGATCTTTCTAGTTCTAATTGCCTGTTTATTAATACTCACGGCAACCTATTTTCAATATCAAAATGAGTCTGAAGATTATAACCTTTTTAGGCTTGATAGGAAAGAAATTCAGCTTAGAAATCAAATATCATATCTAGTAAAAGCAAATAATCTAGAAAATAAGTCTGATGATTATTGGCTTAAACATAAAGATGATTTTATGGCAATAATGAAAATTCATAATGTGAATTTCTCAGTTTTTAATTTGAAAGGTGATGCTCTGTTTAACTCATTTTTGCCATTAGAAATAATTGCCAATGATTATAAATTAAGCAAGTCTATTTTAACTGAAGTCAATTCAAATGTTGACAATAGAGTGTTAATAGAAAATAATGATGAGGTCGGAAAGTTTCAATCCTCATACAGTCTATTATATAATTCTTATGGAGTACCTTATGGAATATTATTTTTCCCTTATTTCGAAGATGTGTCATTTTCAGAAAATGAATTAAATAAATTTTTAAACAGTCTTTACAAAATTTATCTTGCAATGCTTATAATAGCAATTTTATTCGCTTATTTTATTTCCAAATATGTAACAAGGCCCCTTGAGACAATTAGGCTAAAAATTGATCAAACCGGTCTTCTTGAGCAAAACGAAAAGATATATCTCAAAAATGCAACTAAAGAGGTTTTTAGTTTAATAAATTCCTATAATGAAATGATTGATGAACTAGAAAAAAGTGCAAAGAAACTAGCTATACAAGAGAGAGAACAAGCTTGGCAGGAAATGGCAAAACAGGTTGCTCATGAAATTAAAAATCCTTTAACTCCAATGCGGTTAACTGTTCAGAGTTTTGAGCAAAGATTTCTCAAAGAAAAGCCCTATTCTGACAAAAAAATTAAAGAATTTTGCAACATATTAATCGAACAAATTGATACTATGAAGGATGTTGCAAATACATTTTCTGATTTTGCAGCACTTCCACAAGCTAAGTTAAAATCCCTTGACATAGTTGAAATAAGCAAAAGATCTCTTGAAATATTTGAGCAAAATAAAATTGACTTTAGCTCATCTCATCCTAAAATTTTTGTTGACCTAGACAGAACACAATGGGTAAGAGTTATGACAAATCTGATTCAAAATGGAATTCAGTCAGTACCGATTGAATCTGAGGCTAAGTTAAAAGTTGAAATAAAAAAACTAATGAAAGAAGTAAAAATTGATTTTACTGATAATGGGGTTGGAATATCTAAATCAATAAAAGACAAAATTTTTGAACCTAAATTTACAACTAAAACAAAGGGAATGGGTTTAGGATTAGGGATTGTTAAAAACATTATTAACTCTCATGGAGGTAAAATAAATTACTCTTCTAGTTCAAAAGGAACCAAATTTACAATAACTCTTAAAATATAAATTTTGCAAAAAAAATATTTGAAAATAAAAATTCAAGATAAAATTGCTTGGATTTCAATAAATAGAGAAGAAAAGCTAAATGCACTAAATATTTCAATGCTTGAAGAGATTAGAAAAAATCTAATCGATATAAGGGAAAATAAAGAAATATTTGTGCTAGTTTTTCTTGGCAGTGGTGATAAGGCTTTTATTGCTGGAGCTGATATTAGTGAATTTTCAAAATATGGGAAAAATAAAGGTTTGCAGTTAGCAAAAAAAGGACAAGAAAATGTTTTAGATTTAATTGAAAATTTTCCAAAACCAATAATTGCCGGAATTAATGGATATGCTCTTGGCGGAGGGTTAGAACTTGCAATGGCTTGTCACCTAAGAGTTGCTGTAAACACAGCTAAACTAGGTTTGCCTGAGGTTTCTCTTGGTTTAATTCCAGGATATGGAGGCACTCAAAGGCTCACAAAACTTGTTGGTAAAACTAATGCCATGGAGATGATATTGTCTGGAGAAATGATTGACTCTGAAAAAGCCTATGCCCTTAAGTTAGTCAATAAAGTAGTTGAAAGAGAAAATCTTATTGATTCAATTAGTGAAATAGCAAATAAAATAATGAAAAATTCTCCAAACGCTATTGCAAAAGCGATTGAAGCAATTAATGCAGCTGAAAAAAATCCAGAGGGATTTGAAATTGAAAAAGAAAAATTTTCAGAATGTTTTGAATCCAAAGATTTTAAAGAAGGTGTTTCTGCCTTTTTAGATAAGAGAAAGCCTCGCTTTTAAGAATTTTAAAAATGATTTAAATTCCTGAATGAATTATTTTTTCAACCTTATCAATTAACTTGTTGCTAGGTAAATTAGAGACCTTAATGGGCTCATAAGTTTTTACAAGAATCTTTATCCCAAATGGGATTGGGAAATATTTATGCTTAGCAAATTTCCATGAATTGCTAATACTAATTGGAACAACATAAGCTCTTTTTAAAATTTTAAATAATGCTAATAACCCACCTTTACGAAACTTTTTTGGTTTACCATCCCTACTTCTTGTGCCCTCTGGAAAAATTACAATGGACCAACATTTTTTATCAATCATGCGAGCAAAATTTTCGATTTTTTTTATTGATCCTTCCGAGTCATTTCGATCAATTAAAAGATGTTTACCTTTTCTAAGATTAAATGATATACTTGGAATTCCTTTTCCAAGTTCAATTTTACTTATAAATTTAGGATGATATTTTCTCAAATACCAAAACAGCGGAGGAACATCATAAGTGCTCTGATGGTTTGAAACAAAAATTAAAGGAACATTTTTCGGAAATTCAAATTTCTTTTGGAATACAACACGGTTCCCCAGTAAATAAATACACTTTAGTAAAAGGAAGTTTAAATAGTCTACTGATTTTTTCTGGGCGATATACCCTCCAATTTTAAGTGAGATGATTTGGATTAAGTCAAAAACAGTTATAAAAAAGCCAAAAAATAGGTAGTAAACAATGTTGAGTGGATAAGCTAAAATTTTCTTCACAGAAAATTAAATTGGGATGATATCAAACTTAAATTTGCTAAGCGCAAAATTGATTATAAGCACCTTTAAGATTTTGAGAAATTAAATCTGCAGGCCTTCCTTCAATGTGGTGTCTCTCTATCATATGAATTAGTTCTCCGTCTTTAAAAAGAGCTATACTTGGAGATGAAGGAGGGAAGGGGATCATTTTTGAACGAGCAGCATCAGTTGCTTCTTTGTCAACCCCAGCAAAAACAGTAGCCAGTTGATCAGGAGTTTTTTCGTTTGAAAGAGATTTTATAACTCCTGGCCTTGCATTAGCAGCAGCACATCCGCAGATAGAGTTTACTACAACTAAGGTTGTACCTTCCTTAGAAAGTACATCATCAACATCTTGGGGCGAGAATAATTCTTTAAACCCATTTAAAGTAAGTTCTTCTCTCATTGGTTTGACAATTTCTTCTGGATACATAATAATTTTTTTATTAAGCAAATATACAAAAGTCTACATTTATTTTAACTCTGCCATTTGTATCTTTGTCTTTGAATTTTCTATTGATTATGAAGTGGATGGCAGCATTAATAGGCTTTTTTTATTATAGAATTCCTGGAGCTTTCATTGGATTTCTATTAGGAAGTGTTATTGAATCTTTAATAAAAGCTTCTCCAATAAAATTTTACTCAAATATTGCTAGTAGAGAAGTATTTGAGTTAAATCTTTTAGCACTTTCAGCTATTTTAATTAAAGCCGATGGTAAAGTAGAGGAAAAAGAGTTGACTTATGTCAGAAGTTTCTTTTTGTCACAATATGGCAAAGAGAAAACTAATTATATTTTCAAAAAATTTAATGATGAAGTCAAAAATAAGACTCAAGACACCTATTATCTTACAAACTTTTTCAAAACATATTCTAGATATGAAACTAGACTTCAAATCCTCCATTTTTTGTTTGGAATTGCAAATTCTGATGGTAATATTTCAAATTCCGAGCTTTTAAAGCTTAAACAAATTGGTGATAATCTAGGAATAAATTTACTTGATTTAGAGAGTATAAAAGCTATGTTTGTTGAGGATACTGATAATGCAT
>MDSW01183847.1_pt1 | contig 23354 bp, 18 predicted proteins | sample 811171 | NCBI WGS metagenome assembly MDSW01 (sample SAMN05326641, study PRJNA326480) | marine metagenome | isolation source: seawater | place: Atlantic Ocean: North West | collected 2012 | reverse complement strand
CGCTTTCAGGCCGAGTATCTCAGCCTTCCGAGGCCAGAAAGCGTTTCCGCCCCGGGCCAGAGAACCAGCCCCGGCAAGCGTGAGCGCCCCGGGCCAGGGCACCGCCCCCGGCAAGCGTGAGCGCCCCGGGCCAGAGAACCGCACCACCGCAAAATCAGGACAAAAAAAACCGCGCCCGGAGGCGCGGTCAAAGAAAGAGTCGCTACAGACTCTGTGGTGTCGGCATCAATCGAGCGAACCCGGAATGATCCAGCCGGCCCAGAAGGCGTCGTCCGCAGACGTGCCCGGCGGTACCGCGCCGATATAGTTGGTGTTGTCGAAGGTGAAGCCCGAACCGTTGTCCACTTCCACCGGGTTGGTGTTGGCGACAGAGGCCGCCGCGTCGGTCAGCGCGTAGGCCGCGTCGACCGTCACCATGCCGGCGCCGGAGTTCGTCTCGCTGTCGGCGGCGCGCTTGTTGTAGAAGCCGTCGAGGCACTCACCGATGACGTTGACGAAGGTGACCGAGGAGGGGATGACCACGGAGCCGTCGCCGTTTACATCGGCGTCGTCGATACGCACACAGCCGGTGTCGAACTCCCGCACTGCGGTGTTGTAGACACCGACGGTGAGGGCGCCGCGCAGGCGCATACCGGGTTGCTGGCCTTCAGCGGACTCGTCGTTGTTGACCAGGTCGCTACCCAGAACAAGGATGTTGGCCATGGCCGCGGTGGTTTCGGGCACGTACTCGTCGTCGGAAGAGTTCGCCTCGATGCCACGCGGGTCGTTGGAGCCGGTGGGTGCCGCCTTGTTCGGGTTCTTGCGGATAATGACGTGCTGCATGTTGCCCATGTAGCCCTCGTCGTAGTCGAGGTCGTCATCGTCGTTGTTGGTCAGTACGGCGTACTTCAGGTTGGCCGTGCCGCCGAACCATTCCACACCATCGTCGAGGTTGCCGTGCACCTGGATGTAGGACAGTTCGGTGCCGTGGCCGACGCCCTGCAGGGTCAGGCCGTTGATCTCGTTGTTGGGACCGGCGACCAGGCCGCCCTCGGCGATACGCACGTAGCGCAGCGCGCCGGAGCTGTCCGCGGGCTCGTTGCCGCCGTACAGGCCGACCACGGTGCCGCCTTCGCCCTGAACGTTGCACACGGTGCCGCTGCCGAAGCAGGCGCCGGTGCCGCCCTGGCCGTATTGCGGTGCGAAACCCTGGATAACGACGCCGCCCCATTCGCCCTCGCCGTCGAGGTCTTCATCGCCGACGCTGGAAAAGGTGATGGGGGAGGCCGCGGAGCCGACCGCCCACAGTTTGGAGCCGCGGGTCACCAGCAGTGAGCCGGTGTCGAAGGCGCGTACGTGCACCCCGGGACGGATCGTCAGGGTTACGCCCGCTGCCTTGACTGCGGCCACGTCGGCGGCGTCGGCCACGGAGCGGTTGCCCTCGCCGACCAGCACCTCGCCATCCAGGCGCCATTCCGTGCCGGCGACCAGAGTGTAGTCCTGGTCGATCAGGCCGGAGATGGTGCAGATGCTGTTGTCGCCGTTACAGGAGACGAAGTCTGCCGGTTCTACCGGTTCGGCTTCGCCGACAGTACCCGGCAGGGTCCAGCCCTGCCACCAGGCGTCGCCGCCCGGCTCGACCGCGCCGACGAAGTCGGTCTGGTCGAAAACGAAGCCGGAGCCGGTGTTCACCGCGTTGATGACCGGGGCCGAGTCCAGTTGCGCCGCCGCTTCCTGGATGGCCAGGTTGGCGTCGTAGCTCAGTGCGAGTGACTGGACATTGACAGCCGTATCCGCGGCGCGTTTGTTGTAGATGCCCCCGGAACAGTTGTTCAGGACATTGGTCAGGGCGATGGTGGACGGGATGACCAGCGAACCGTCGCCATTGACATCGGCGTCGTCGATGCGGATGCAGCCGGCGTCGAAGTCGTCAACAGAGCTGTTGAAGATGGAGGTGGTCAGGGCGCCGCGCAGACGCATGCCCGGCTGCTGGCCCTCGGCAGAGTCGGGGTTGTTGACCATGTCGCTGCCGATGATGGTGACGTTGGCGATGACCGCCTCGGTTTCCGGTACGTACTCGTCATCGGAGGAGTTCGCCTCGATGCCGCGCGGGTCGTTGGAACCCTGCGGCGCGTCCGCGTCCTTGTCCTTTTCGATGATGGCGTACTGGATGTTGCCCATGAAGCCCTCGTCGTAATCGAGGTCATCGTCGTCGTTGCCGGTAAGCACGGCGTAGCGCAGGTCGGCGGTGCCGCCGAACCACTCGATACCGTCATCGAGATTCTGGTGCACCTGGATGTACTCCAGGGTCGTGCCGTAACCGACGCCCTGCAGGGTCAGGCCGTTGATTTCGTTGTTCGGACCGGCGACCAGGCCGCCCTCGGCGATGCGCACGAAGCGCAGCGTGCCGGAATTGTCGGCCGGGTCGTTACCGCCGTAGACCGAAATGTCCGTGCCACCTTCGCCCTCGACGTTACATACCGTGCCGCTGCCGAAGCAGGCCCCGGTGCCGCCCTGGCCGTACTGGGGCGCGAAACCCTGGATGATGATCCCGCCCCATTCGCCCAGGCCCTCGAAATCGGCGTCGAGGCTGCTGAAGGTGATGGGGTCTGACATGCTGCCGTCGGCCATGAGCATGGAGCCACGGGTAACCAGCAGGGAGCCGGTGTTGAAGGCGCGCACGTGGGTGCCGGCTTCGACTGTCAGAGTGACGCCGGCATCGCGGATGGCCTGGACGTCGTCCTCGTCGGCCACTTCCCGGTTGCCGTCACCGACCTGTACCGTGCCGTCCAGGCGCCACTCGGTGCTGCTGACGAAGGTGTAGTCCTGGTCGATGGTGCCGGACACGGTGCCCACGGAGCAGTCTGCATTGAATTCGACGAAATCCGCTTGTTCGACCAGGTTGCAGTCACCGTCCGAAGGGTCCGTCGGTTCGGTGGGGTCGGTGGGGTCCGTCGGGTCGGTGAGGATTTCGATGACGACGTCATCACCCTCGTCGCTACTACATCCCACTATCCCCATGGAGACAAGTGGGATAAGGAGTGCTGCGGCCAGCTCTTTCTTCATCATGGTTCAGTTCCCGGTTGGTTACAATTTTGTGCAGAATGCCTGCACCGTTTTCGCTTCGTTATGTGTAAAGGCCGCGGCTGTCGCTCCGCCGCCCGCTCGTGTCTGTCAAAAGGTGTACTTGACGCCCACACCAATCACCGTGCCGTTTTCGTAGCTCTCGATGGTGCGGCCGTTCTGCGAGTACTCGACTTTTTCGTTCAACAGGTTCTTGATCGAGGCCTCCAGTTTGAGTTGCTCGGTCAGCAGGTTCTCGTACTGGAAGTCGATCAGCAGCCTGGCGTCCTCGTACTCGGGCCCGGTATTGCTGCCGCGCGCGACGCGGAAAATGCGGTCGTCGAAGAAGTTGAACAGCAGGGTGAATTTCTGCTCCGTCGGGTAGTGGTCCATCCCCAGTTGCAGGTTGGCCAGCCATTCCGACTGCCCCTGCAGTTCGCGACCGTCGGCATTGGCGCCCTCCAGGCGCAGGGACTCGTCGGACAGGGTCACCTCGGAATCGATATAGGAAACGTTGCCGCCGAGGAACAGGATGTAGTTGTCGGCATCGATCAGGTCCATATTGGCGTCCAGTTCCACGCCCAGCAGTTCCGCGTCATCCTGGTTGATGAAAGTGATGCCGCGCGTTGCCGCGGAGCCGGAGGCGTCGGGTACCGCGCGCTCCACCGGGTTGGTGATGTCCTTGTAGAACACCGCCAGCGATACGCTCTCGGTTTCAGAGAAGTAGTACTCCGCGCGCAGGTCGTAGTTGTCGATGGTGGACACCTGCAGGTCGGGGTTGCCGAAGATCGGGTCGTCCGTGTCCGGGTCGTAGGACTGTGCGGTGGAGCGCTCGATCAGGCCCGGGTAGGACGCGGTTTCCGAGTAACCGAAGCGGAACTGCAGGTCCTCGGTGAGGCGGAAGGTCAGGTTCAGCGCCGGGTACCAGTCGTCGTACTGCAATTCGCTGTTGGACGCGACGTCGTTGGGATACTCAAGGGTCTGGTCGAAATCCTCGTAGCGCACACCCAGCAGCACCGTCCAGTCTTCACCCAGCTCGGTATTGGTGTTGAAGAACGCCGCCTGGATCTCCTCTTCCGACTCGTAGGAATCCGTGTCGGCGGTGTTCGCGGTCAGGCGCACGCGGTCCAGGGCGAAGTTGTAGTAGGGCAGGACGTCGGTTTCCAGATCCTGGTCGATCCCCAGGTCCAGGTCGTCGCCGTTGGCGCCGAGGCCGATACCGAAGCGGTACTGGTCGACGTCGCGCTGCTTGTCCGACCACAGGGCGCCGATCTTGAACTCGGTGGTACTGATGTCACCCCAGTCCCAGTTCACCGTGTAATCGGCGCCCAGGTCGGTGCTGTCTTCCTTGAGGTAGGACCAGCGGCGCTCGAAGGCGGAGGTGGACAGGGTGCCGTTGAAATAGGTGTACTGGCGACGGTCGGGTTCGTCGCGCTCGGTGCGTGAGTAGGCCGCGCGCCAGTCCAGCGCGTGGGTGCCGTGATCGAACTCGAACTCGTTGTGGCCGGTGAATGCCTGGGACAGGAACTCGCGCTCCACCCACTGCAGGATCACCTTGTCCTCGACATTGTCCTCGAGCTGGTCGATACCGTTTTCCTGGCGCGTGGTGTCGTCGGAGTTGCGCAGGAAGGTGGTCTTGGCAAGAATTTCGTCCGCCACGCCGTACTCGATACCGGTGGAAAAGTAGGTGGTCAGCGCGGTGCTTTCCTGGGTGCGCTGGTAGCCGCCGGTGACCTCGATGGGGTTGCTCAGTTCCGCGTCGCCGCGATCGCTGGTGCTGGTGTCGTATTCTGCGGCCAGGTAGTAGCCCCACTCGTTGTCGCCCAGGGGCAGGCGGTCGCCGAATACCGCTGACACGCTGTAGTTGGGGTCGGCGTCCTGGGAACCGACGTTGTAGTCATCCTGGAACTTGACGCCCAGCTGCGCCGCTGCGGCAGGCGAGGTACAGCGTACCGGGTCCACCGAGGGGTCGCAGATGGTCAGGGAGCGGCCACCATCCGTGGCAGCCAGAACGCCTCCTGGCAGGTCGCGCAGACCGCTGTCATAAGTGGTCCACTGGTCGTCGCTGCCGTGGTAATCGAGCACCTCATCGAAGGTGAAGTCAGTGTTGTAGCCCAGTGAGCCGCTGACCTCGATGATGCGCTCGTCGGGAATGCCCTTGGTGATGATGCGAATGCCGCCGCCGGTGGTGGTCGCCAGCTTGTCCGGCGTATAGGACTTCTGGATCTCGATGCCTTCCACGATGGAGGTGGGGAACAGGTCCAGCTGGACATCGCGACGCTGCGGGTCGGTGCTGGGCATGACCAGCCCGTTCAGGGTGCTGGAGATATAGCGCCCGTCCAGGCCGCGCACGGTGGCGTACTTGCGGTCCACCACGGCCACTCCCACGGCGCGGTTCAGGGCGGAGGCGACGTCGGCGTCGCCGAAGCGCTCCAGCTGCGCCACGTCGATGGCGTTGGTGATGGAGGTGGCGTAGCGCTCGACGCTGGCGGCGTCCTTCTGCGGGTCGAACACGCCCAGTACGAAGACTTCCTCGAGCTGCGGGGACACCGGGCCGGCTGCGCCGGCGACCTGCAGTCTCGCCCCCGCGGTCACGCCCAGTTCGGCCATGACGCGCAGGTCGTCCAGCGTGACCGGATTCATGCCCGTAGCGGACACCTGCAGGTCGTACTCGCCGCGCGGTACTTCCAGGACGTAGATACCGTCGCTGTCGGTGGACGCCGAATAATCGGTGCCCGCCAGGGTGACGCTGGCGCCCGCCAGCGGCGTACCGGCGCCGTCGGTGACCTGGCCGGTGATGTAACCGGCTGCGCTGTCGCCGGGGCCGAAGCGGCGAATGGCCACCTCGGGCTCGTCACCGGCGGTGGAGGTGAAGGTCACGTGGACCTCCACGTCCTCGTCCGCGGCGGACTTGAACGCGATGGGAAACTCGATGTTGTCGTCCGCCAGGACCAGTACATGGTCGCCGGCGTCGAGGTTGCTCTGTGCGCTGCCCTGCGCGTTGGTCGCACCCGCGGGCACATCGTCCAGGGTCACCCGGGCGCCGCGCAGGGGCGCGTCGTCCAGGAAAACCATGAGAAACACATCGGCGGCCTGCGCCTGGAAGGAGGAAATAGAGAGAACGAGGCCCGCATAAGCCGCAAGTCTTTTCATAACTGGTGTGTGCCCTAACCTGAAGTCGTTGGTTTTTCAGGGGTGTCCCGGCCAGGCTGTGAATATTGCCCAATGAACCCCTGTGAACGTGCCGCATGCTAGAGCGCGGAAGTGACGCTCTCGTGATGTTTTTGTTGCAGAAATATTAAGAAGCGAGCGATGGCTCTCGCCTGCGGGGCGCTACATCAGCGGCGCGGCGACGGGGCGCGAGCTGGCAAACGGAAAGACCGCGCGTGCTGGCGTCGCTGCGGGGCGTTTGCGCGAGACAAGATTGGCCAGGGAGTTCGTGGACAGGATCGGGCTGACCCGATCGGGTCAGGCGGGACGCCGGCGGCGGAGAGTGGAGGGGCGGCGGCGCCCGCTTCCGCCGGCGGGCGGGGATGCTGGATGTGGTTAGAGGCTGACGGTCACGCTGCGGTAGTCGCTGCCGCAGGTATTGCTGGCGAGGAAATCCTGCAGGCGCAGGTTGACCGCGTCGTTGCTGTCGTCGACCTCGAACATCAGCCCGTCGTAGTAACCCAGGGCCTTGGCCAGGATGCTGTCGCGCTCCTGCTCGTCGAAGCCGTCCAGCAGGGAATGGGTCATCGCGCCGTACTCTTCATCGCTCAGCTGGCCCAGCGACTGCCTGGCCAGCACGCAGGCCATCTGGCGCGAGGCGGCGAATTCCTCCGGCGCCAGTGACAGGGCGGACGCGCCGGGAGCGCAAGCCAGCAGGATGGCGAGGAGGTAGCGGCGGGTGATGCTCATGTCGGGACTCTGGGGCGGGCGGCGCCGGTTGTTGGATTGCGGGGCAGTATATGGAGAAATTTTTACAGAATAATGACAGTAAAATGACCGCGCGGCCGCCGTCGCGACCCCCGCGAGCCCAGGCAGGCAGAGGGCTTCCGGTGTAATGCACATTAATGTTACAGTTTCATGAAACTTGCGTGATAAATGCTGGTGGCACCCAATACAATGTGTATACACTTGGTGTCAGGAGGTACGTGATATGAAAACACTTAAAACAGTACTCGTAGCAACCGTCGCCATTGCCTGTAGCCCGCTGGTCCTGGCCGATGCAGAAAAAGACTGCCTGCTCAAGGGCACCGTGGTGCACGGTGAGCAGGCTGGGCAGGACACCATGGTGCAGATTCACTCGGTCAAGCGGTATGACGAGGATTCGCGCTGCAAGGTGCGCCGTGACCAGAAGATGGAGTTCAGGCTGCCCCAGGACAGCCGCCTCAAGAACGCCCCTTCGGGCAGCGAGGTGCAGTACCGCTATCGCAGCGACGGCAGCGGTAACAGCGATACCGAACTACTCAGTATCGGCGCCTGATTGCCCCGGGCGGGGAAGCGCTCAAGCGTCCCCGCCAGTCCCGCGGTCGGGACTCCCCGACCGCTCTCTCAGCCCGCCTGTTCCGTCCCTGGCGTCGGTAGCATGCTTCCTCAACGCTGTTCCTTCTATTATTTGACAGTGCGCGGGTGGCCAGCGCGCTACCTGCGCGCCGCGGCCGGCTGCGCGGCGTCCTGCCTCGCTCGCTCGTCAGCTCGCCGCCCGGCGGTCCTGGCACCAGGCGCCAAGTTGTGTGATAGTGACGCCCGGCAACCTCATGCCGGGGCCTGACGGGATTTCAAATAACATGTTGCAGAGCGCAACCAGGGCTTTTATTGCACTGCTGCTGGCAGGATTGATCGTCGCCGCCTGGCTCGCCCTTGACGGCGGCGCCGGGGAGGGCGCAGCGCCGGCGCAGCAGCGGACCAGGGACATTCCAGGTGACGCGCTGCAACTGATTGTGGGCCGCGGCGTGGTGCGCGACGGGGGGCTGGCCATTACCGGTTACCGGCGCCAGGAGGGCCGGGAACACGCGGTCGCCATCTGGCGCGGCGCGCTGCAGGCGCGCGACTACGACCTGTTGCGCTACGACATCCAGGCGGCGCCCGCGACACGACTGAACCTGACCTGGCGGCGGGCGGACGACCCGGCGACGGTGCACTCCAGGCCCCTGGCGCGCGCTACCCTGGGCGCTGCCGTGGTGACCCTGGAGGAGGAGGCCGACTGGCGCGGCACCATTGTCGAGGTCGGGGTCTACGCCACCGCCGCCCGCGGGGACCAGGGCCTGTTTGTCAGCAGCCTGGAGTTTGCCGCGGCCGATGCGGCAGGGCGTCTCGCGGCCCACTGGGCCAGCTGGTCCGGATTTCGCGGCTGGGATTACACGTCAATCAATACCCTGCATGGCACCCTGCAGGAAAAGGACCTGTCGCCGCTGCCGGTGGCGGCTGCCTGGGCGGCGCTGGCCAGCCTGCTGCTGTTCGGCTGGGGCCTGCTGCGCCGGCGCCAGCTTCCCGGGGCCTATCTCGCAGCCTGGCTGGTTCCCTGGGTGGCCCTGGACCTGTTGTGGCAGGCCGAGTTGCAGAACCAGCTCGCCGAGGTGCGCGACCGCTTTGGTGGCAAGACCATGCACGAAAAACACCTGGCGGACGACGACGCCTATATCTACCGCTACATCATGCGCCTGAAGCGGGATGTACTGCCGCAGCAGCCGGTGCGCCTGGTGATCGCGCACGATTCGCGCGGGCACAACCTGGAGCGGCTCAAGGCGCAGTACTACCTGCTGCCGCACAACGTGTTCAATTTCGGCGCCGGACCGTCGCGGCGCGGCTACGCCAGGGGTGACTACATCCTGCTGCTGGAAGATACCACCGACCCCGCCTACCACCCAGAGCGGGGCAAGCTGATCTGGCGTCGCGGCCTGCAGATGCACGCGGAACTGGTGGACTCCGACCCGATGGGGCGGCTGTTCCGCGTCACCCGGCGACCCTGGGGCGGGAGAGAGAGCTGATGGCCGAGCCACTGTCACTATCCGGGTGGTTGCTTGCCCAGTTCCTGCCCTGGGCCTGCGGCGCGGTGTGGGTGCGCTGGCTGTTGCTGCGCACGGGGCGCTGCAACCTCGGGTTGATCCTGGGCCACGGCTTTTTTCTTGGCATCTTCCTGGCCACGCTGCTGCTGCGCCTGTGGGATGTGGCGGGCCTGCAGCTGGCGTTTGCCGGCCCCGCGGCGCTGCTCGGCGCCCTCGGCGTGGCCGGCGTGCTGTTGCAGCTGCGCAGCGAGGCCGCTCCTGGCCCGGTCACGGCCGCCGCGCCGCGCTGGCATTATCTCCTGGCCGCCGTCGTGCTCGCCCTGCTGGGCTGGCGCTACCTGACCCTGGGGCAGGAGCTGTGGTTGCGGCCCCTGTACGCCTGGGACGCCTGGATGAACTGGGCGCCCAAGGCCATCGTCTGGTTTCACCTTGGCGAGATGGTCGATTACGTCAAGCCTTACGACTGGCTGACGGCGGCGGCGGACGACTACACGCTGGGCAACCGGCAGGCCTGGAACTACCCGGTCACCGTACCCCTGATCCAGTTGTGGAGCATGCTCGGTGCGGGCACCTGGGACCACGGGGGCATCTATTTTGCCTGGCTGTTCGCGCCACTGGCCCTGGGCCTGGCGCTGTTCGGGCACCTGCGCCTGGCGGGGGTGTCGCTGGCGTGGTCCTGCGTGGCGTTGTACCTGCTGCTCAGCCTGCCCTACCTGAATGTGCACACGGTGCTGGCCGGTTACGCCGACATCTGGGTGGCGGCGGCTTTTGCGCTGGGGGTGTGCGCCCTGAGCGAGTGGCAGCGCGAGCGCCGCTGGCAGTTTGCCGTGTTGTGGCTGGTGATGGCCCTGCTGTGTACCCAGCTCAAGGTGCCCGGGCTGATCCTCGGCCTGATACTGCTGGCCTGCGGTCTGCGCGCCTGGCTGTCACTGCCACCGCTGGCCGAGCTGGGCGCCGCCCTGGTGCTGGTGGTGGGCGCGCTCGCCCTGGTGGCGTTGCGCGTCAGTGTGGATCTGCCTTACCTGGGTCACGTGTCCCTGGCCTTCGACCGCATGGAAATCGGCCGCATCGGCGCCTTCGAGCCGGCGCTGCACCCGGTCGGCGGCGTGTTTGCACAGACTTTCCTGGTAATGACCAACTGGCACCTGCTGGGCTACCTGTTGCCGCTGGTCCTGCTCTACGCGCTGTGGCGTAAAAAGCTGCTGCGCTACCCCGGCGCCGATGTGCTGGCGGTGATCCTCGGGGTGTGCTTTGTCACCGGAGTGTTCCTGTTCACCGGGCACTACACCCAGGCGCTGAATTTCGTCACCCTGAATCGGGCGCTGCTCTACCCGGTGCCCGCGCTGGTCTTCGTCTGCTGCCTGCACCTGGCCGCCCGCCCGCCAGGCGGCGCACGCGCCTAGCGTCTGACCTGCAGCAGTACCGCGCGCAGGGCCTTGAGCTTGTCGCCGGGACTGCCGCTGCTGCAACACACCGCGATGACATAGCGGGCGCGGATGTGCAGGAAACGCCGCAGGCGCAGCCCGAAGCTGCGGCCGAGAATCTCCTCGCGCAATTCTGCCGCCGTGGGCCGCCGGTCCATACCGAAGTGCACCATGGCTGTTTTCAGGAACGCGGTGCGACGGTAGTGGCGCAGGAAGCGGCGCCCCGCCAGCGATACGGTGGCGTACTTGTTGCCGCCGTGAATACGGTACATGAAGCCCGGGCGCGGATCGTAGTACTTGGTCGCGCCGAGAATGGAGGCGGCGCGTACGATGACGCCGTCGGCGGTCAGGCCGGACTTCTTCGCCTCCGTTTCGCTGATGCGCAGCAGCCTGGCCAGCGGCATGGGCAGGGTGCTGGTCATGTCCAGCGATGTCGGCAGGGTCATGATCTGTTTCGCCAGCGCATTGGTCAGTGAATTCCCCGAGGTGGGCACCCCCACGTACTCGTAGAACATGATGGTGGCCCAGCGCGTGGCTCCCACCAGCCCGGGACGCAGTTCCATGCGGTCCAGGATGGCGCGGGTTTCGCGCAGCGCGGCGGAGGGTTCGACGCCGACCTCGGCGGCGCAGAAGACGTAATCCACCTGCGGGTTATCGCGGTAGATGGCGCGCAATCGGTCGAGGTAGCCCGGCAGGAAATAATCGTCGCTGTCCAGCAGCACCACGATGTCATTGCGCGCCGCGTTGACGCCGGTACGCACACATTTCATCTGCCCCTGGTTTTCCTGGTGTATCACGCGCACGCCGGGGCGATCGGCGTAGCGCTGCAGCAGCTCGGGAGACTCGTCGGTAGAGCCGTCGTCGACGATGACCAGCTCGTCGCAGTCGTGTAATTGCTCCAGCGCGCGATCCAGGGCCTCGGCCAGGAAGCGCGCGTAGTTGTAGTTGTTCACAACCACCGAGAGAGTGGGATTGGCGCTCTTCTCGTTCATGGAATCAGCTTGGCCAGCCCCAGTCTTCACCGAGGAATGTGAACAGCCGGCGGTTATAGGGCCGGTAAAGCTCCGTCAGCCGCTCGCGGCAGCGCTCCTCCATGGGTTCGCTATAGTGTCCGGTGTTGCGTTTTTCGTCGGTCTCGAAGCTCATCGGTGGCAGGCCGATGTGCGCGCAGAGCTGGTTGCAGACCTCGTTCGGGCTGTTGACCAGTTGTTCGTAGGAGAAAATCTGCAGCCGTTCGCGCGGGAAATATTGTAGCCAGTGCTCTATCTGGTCGATGTACATGCCACGGCGGGCGTAGGAGTAGCGCTTGAAGCGGCGTGTGGCGCCGCCCTTGCGTTTGCGGTCCGCGTCGATGCGCCGCGCCTCCGCATCCAGGGCATCCCAGAAGGACAGGGGCTCGCCGAAAAAACTGCGGCGCATATGGTGGTAGTGGGAATAGGCGCGGTCGACAGGATTGCGCAGCACCATGACCAGCCGCGCGTCGGGCACGTGTCTGGCGGCGTTGATGGCATACAGTTCGCTGACCATCGATGGGGTCGCTTCCCCGGTGACCGGTCGGTAGCCCAGTTGTTGTTCCAGTCCCTGCATGTGGCTGCGGGTGGGAAAGTGGCTGCGATACCAGCTTTCACCGAAGCGATAGAATGTCGGGTTGTCGAGGAAGTGCACTTCTTTCGTGCTGGGCGGGCAAAACCCCGGGTGCTGGGTCAGGTAGTGGAACAGTGAGGTCGTGCCGCTTTTCATGGCGCCGACAATGAGAAAGTCGGGCAGTACCCGCTCCTCGCCCAGTGTCGCGGTAACGACGCGGTAGTAAGCGGTGCCGTGCCGCCGCAGCCGGTAGCGAAAGTTGCGTATCCGCCGGCGCAGCAGGCTTGTGCTCCCGGCCTGGGCTATCACCGCCTGCTCCACAGCGAAGCGAGCACTGTGCACGCGATACCCGTTTCGCGCCGCGCCAGGTGCAGCAACCATAACTGGCTGCACAGGCCGCTGAGCACGGACGCGAGCGCGGCGCCCACGGCGCCGTGGGAGGGCACCAGTAGCGCCAGCGCTGTGACATGCGCAATTGCCGATGTAATCATTATTTTCGGAATACTGTCCTGGCGGCCCGTCATCATGAGGATGTCCTGGGCGGGGCCAGTGAAAACGTTGATGATACCACTGGCCACGAGGATTATCAGTACAGTGCTGGCGGCGGTGAACTCACGGCCGAACAGGTGCAGCAGGGGGCCGGCGAACAGCGCCAGCGCCGTGCTTGCCAGCAGCGTGGGCCACAGGCTGCCGTGGGCGCTCTGTGTCGCCAGTTTTTGCAGGTCGCGGGAATTGCCGGTGGCGTGGGCCGCGGCCATGGATTGCTGGTTGACCATGCTCACCACGGTCTTGGGCAGGCCGGCCAGTTGTGCCAGGCGCTCCGCCGCAAAGTAGGCGCCGGCTGCCGCGGGTCCCGCCAGGAAGCCGACACCGATCACGTTTGCGTAGGTGATGACCATGGAGGCGCAGCGCACAATGAAAATCGGTCGTGCCGTGGGCAGCAGGCGCGAGGGTTGGTACTCGGCGGGGATCTCGCCCGGCGCGCCGCCGGGTTCCAGCCTGGCCTGGCGCCGACGGTACAGGAGCGCCTGCACTACCACGATCGTCGCCACGCTCAGCCCCACCATGAGCAGCACGATTTCTCCCCGCAGCGGCGCATGCGCCACCCACCAGAACAGTGAGACCAGTGCCGCGGTTGTCAGCGGCCTGGCCAGTTGCATCGGCAGCATGGACAGGCCCAGCCACTGACGCGCCCGGGCGATGTCGCGCAGGAACATGGCATAGGTCAGTACCGGGGCAAACAACAGTGCGAGGAGGGTGACATCGCGGTACAGGGATTCCCCGGGGGCGGGCCGCCAGCTCAGCCACAGCGCGATGGCGCTGACGCACAGCAGCGCACTGGGACGCAACAGCAGCCTGGCGGCGGCGCGGATGATGGTCTGCGATCCACGGTTGTTCTGCTGCGCATCCAGCGAGGCGACGAAGCGCGCCGCGACCACGGGCAGTCCGAGGCAGGCGATGGTGCCGAGCATGAACAGCAGCGACTGGCCCCAGGCGTATTTACCGTATTCCGCGGGATCGGCGACCAGTCGCGCCAGCAGTATTTGCAGCGCGAACACGCTGAGCAGGCCGCCCATGCGCATGGCGCCGGCGTAGGCGCCGCGGCGCAGGAAGACCCGGTGGGAAAAGCGCAGGCCCGGTGGTGCGACAGGTTTCCCGTTCACGCGTCCCCGCCGTCCCGTTGCGGTCGGCACAACAGCAACAGCCCGGTCGCCAGGGTTATCCACAGCAGGTTGTTTGACGCCAGTAGCGCGCTCTCACCGATGTTCACGAGGATAACCGCCGCGACCAGCGTGCTCATGCACACGGTGGCGCTGTCCAGCTCGCCGCGCCGCAGCCTGCGCAGCACCCTGACGGCGGCCGCCAGTATGCCCAGCAGGCAGATGCCCAGTCCCAGCAGGCCGAGGTGCAGGGCCAGGTCAATGAACCCGTTGTGTGCGTGGCTGGGCAGCCAGGGCTTTTGCTGCCAGATTTCGGCGGAGGGGCCGTCTTCGCCGAGCCAGAATCCCCCCAGGCCGTAGCCCAGGATCGGGCGCTGGCGAATTTTTTCCGCCAGTAGCAGCCACAGGGACAGGCGCCCCCTGGCCGTGCTCAGTTCGGCGCTGGGAGGTTTGGAGGTGATGGCGTTGTCCAGGATGTCGCAGGATTGCGCACTGCCCGAAATCATTTCCGACGCGCAGCGGGTCGTTTCCTTCTGCAGGGCCGATGGCATGATCTTGTAGCCGCTTTGCAGTACGAAGGCTGCCAGCACGATCGCGGAGCTGAGCAGGGCGGTGGCGGCCAGCGCCCTGCGCCCGCTGACGATCAGGTAGATGCCCAGGCCGCTGAACAGGATCGACCAGGCCAGCATCGAGGACTTCGACGACGCCATTACCAGCACGAACAGCGCGCACCACACCCCGGTGACCAGCGCGGGTGACAGGGGCGGGCGGCGTATCGCCAACGCCATGAAGACGGCGCCCCCGGTGGTGACGAACTTGCCGAGCAGGTTCTTGTGGCCGTAGGCCCCGCTCCACAGCCCCTCATGCAGTCCGGCCATGATGCCCTGCTGTGGATACAGGGCCACCGTGGTCAGGCTGGCGGCCAGGGATACGGCAAAACCCGCGCCCAGCACCGCCAGGATATAGTCCAGGCGCAGGCGCACGACCAGGTAGACGGCAAACAGCGTACCGCCGCCAACGCCGGCGGCGCGCTGTAATGTCACGCCCGGGGCTGTCGACCACAGTACCGACAGGCAGGCCAGCAGCAGCAACGCCAGCACGGACTTCTCCGTGGCCAGCGTGGTCAACGCCGCGCGCCAGTGGCGCAACAGCAGTAGCGCGGTGATCGCGTAGATAGACAGGTACAGCGCTGTTTTCGGCAGCGAGGCGGCCCCGGCGGGAAACAGGTGGAAGAGCAGGGCGCGGCTGTAGACCATCGCGGCAAACACCGCGAAGGCGTACTCGAACACGTGCGGACTGCTGTGCGCTGCAGCGGTCCGGCTTGTTGTCGTGGTGCAGTCGCTATCCATTGCTTTTCAGGTCCTTCCGGGTGAACGATGGCGATACCACTGGCGCAGTGTCGGACGCAGCAGTGCCCAGGGCTCCAGCAGGTAGCGCCGCCACAGGCGCAGCGGGTCGCACGCGAGTCGATACAGCCAGGCGAGTCCCGCGCGGCTCATCCAGCGCGGTGGTTGCGCCTGCGCGCCGGTGAAGTAGTCCAGGGTGGCGCCGGCCTGCGTGGCGCAGCCGACCTCGAGCTGGTCGAGGTGGTGCAACAGCCAGCGCTCCTGGGTCGGCATGCCCATGCCGACCAGTAACAGGTCCGGCTGCATGGCATTGATCTGCGCGACCACCGGGCCGTGATCACGGGCATAGCCGTGATGCACGGCGAACTGTAATCGCGGGTAGCGTTCGCTGACCAGGGCGCGCGCACGCTCCGCCACGGTTTCGCTGGAGCCGAGATAGAAAACGCGCCAGCCCTGTGCCTGGGCGTGGGCGAGCAACTGCGGGAAGTGATCCATCAGCGAAAAGCGTTGCGCGCCGGCGGTGCTTTCGCCGAAACCGGCGAGGATGAGCCGCACGGGCATGCCGTCGATATAACAATCGTCGCAACGGCGATAGAACTCGGCCACGCTGGCGTCGCGCTGCAGCAGGTACAGACTGTGCAGGTTGTGGTGCCCGGACAGGTGGCGCCGGCGATTCGCGCCGCGTATGGCGGCGATGTCCTCCAGCCATTGGTCGAAGCTGCGCGGTTCGATCGCGGTACCGAAGTACTGCAGGCAGGGATTCGTTTCGGTCATTCCAGCCACGCGCCCAGGTCGCGCCCGGTCAGGCGGGACAGTGTCTGCACATCCTCCCGGTAGTAGGCGCGCAATTCGTCCCGGGTGGCTGCATCCATCGGGGGCAGCGAACGCAGGTTGATGTCTTCCAGGCGATCCTTGATCAGCAGGCCGAGGTTGTGGGGTATGACCTTGCGCAGGATTCGTTTCAGGTGGTAGTGACGCAGTACGCCCTGTAACAGCCGTGAACGCGGTTGGCCGGAACGGTTGTAGCGCCGTTCATAGGGGGGTTCGATATCAGCGTCGATGTCCAGGAACGTGCAGACCCCGTGCCAGAACGCCGCGGGATCTGCGCGCATGTCGTCGTAAAAAAGGATGAGCAGGCGATCCGCCGGAAATGCCTCCTGGTAGGAGCGCACGTCATCGGCGTAACGGCCCATGCGGTGGTAGCGCAGCAGAAACTCCGGCTCACCGCGCTCCTCCTCCAGGGCGAGCGATTCGCGAAAGGATTCGCAACTCTCGACACCGTCGCCGCGTGCGTGACACCAGGCGGAATAGGCGCGTTCCACCGGGTTGCGCAAAATGATGATAATGCGCGCGTCCGGGCTGTAGTCGCGCAACTTTTGCGCCATCCCCGGTGTTACCAGGTACCAGGTGCTCGCTTCGCCCAGCACGTGCTGTTCAGCTGTGGCGTCGGCGAACAGCGCCAGGTATTTTTCGTAGCTGGTCACCACGTAGCGTGTCGCCGGCGCGAGGCGGCCGCTACTGTCGGGGAATGGGTAGCCAGCGTCGCCGAAGGCGAGGTATCCAGGCTCCTTGGGAAAGGACATGCACACCTGCGGGTGCTGGCTGAGCCAGCCGGCCAGTGCACTGGTGCCTGATTTCTGCGCGCCGACGATGAACAGGTTGGGACGTTTTTCAGTAGGCATTGTCACTGGTCCAGCCGCCCAGAAAGGTCAGCGCGATAATCTTGATGTCCAGCCACAGTGACCAGTGCTCTATGTAGTAGAGGTCGTACTCGATGCGGCGCTGCATTTTTTCCAGGGTTTCGGTTTCCCCGCGCAGCCCGTGTATCTGCGCCCAGCCGGTAATGCCCGGCTTGACGCGATGACGCTGCATGTAGGCATCGATACGCCGCACGTAGTTCTTGTTCAGCGCCAGCGGGTGCGGCCTGGGCCCGACGACGGACATGTCGCCCTTGAGGACATTGATGAACTGTGGCAGCTCGTCCAGGCTGGTGCGGCGCAGGAGACGGCCGACCCGGGTGACGCGTGGGTCATTGCGCTGCGCCTGGTTTGCACCGTCGGCATCGGGCGCCGGTCCCGGCAGCATGGTGCGGAATTTCAGCACCTGGATGACCTTGCCGTCCCAGCCGTGGCGCTGTTGGCGGAAAAATACCGGCCCCGGCGAATCCTGCTTTATAGCGATGGCGATCAGCACGAATAGCGGCGCGAGCAACAGCAGGGCGATACTCGCGATGAGTATATCCACGGCGGTCTTGATCAGGGAGTTTGGACCGGTCAGCGGTGAGGCGTTCAGGTTGATAACCATCATGCCGGCAACCTCGGCGGGAATATGGTTGAGCAGCGCGAGCATCGACAGGTCGGGAATATAGCGCACGGTCAGGCAACTGCTCTGCAGCAGGTCTATCACCACCTTTTGCCGGTCCAGTGCGTTGTTGTCCATGGCAATCCACACCTCGTCCACGGCATCCGAGGGTTCGGAAATCATCGCCTCCATCTCTTCCAGCGATACCACGGGCATGTCTTCCACCGGCGGCTGTTCGTCGTCCAGGGCCAGCACCACCAGGCCGACGATCTGCCAGTTGGCGTCGTTCGCGCCACGCGCCTGCTCGGCGACGCGCCGGGCGAAGGGGCCGTCACCGACCAGCAGTACCCGCACCGCGGGACGCGGTCGGGCCAGTAACCGCGTGGAAACCGTCGCGCTGAGCCAGCGGAACAGGAACAGCGCCGCCAGGGCGTAGAGAAACCAGTAGCCCATCCACAGGCGGGAAAATTCCGCCGTGGTTTTGGTCAGGGTGCCGGCGAGCATGAGCAAGGTAGCCACGGCAAACAGGCCCGGCAGCGCGTTGCCGGTATCGCGCCAGTGCATTTCCCCGCGCCAGGAGCGGTAAGCGCCGGTTATCGGGAAGATAACCAGCACCAGGCCAGTGCCGAGGATCAACACGGACAGGTAGTCCAGCGGCAAGCTCCACTTGTCCCAGCGCGTGTAGTAGGCGATCCAGCCTGCCGCCGCGACCAGCAGACCGTCGAGCAGCGGCGCCAGGGTGCTCGCCGTGGTCTGGCGCCCCGCCGCGCTAAACACCGCGCTGTCTCTCCACCCGGGCGCCGAGGCGACGCAGGCGCCGGTTGCACCAGCCCTGCGCGGTCGGGACCAGCTTGCGCCGCGCCGAGGGAGGCAGGCGCAGGCGCGACAGGCCGTTGTTTCTGGGGGGACATGTCGACGCCATGTCGCTGTCGGCGAATTCGTCAAAGACCAGGGCGAGCTGCTGTGCCAGTTGCGGCCAGTCGGCCAGTCGCGCCAGGTCGACGATGTCCTCGCGCAGCGCGCGCGACAGGTACATGCCTGATTTTCCGGTCAGGGCGCCACCCATGCCGCCGTCCATGAAGTCTTCGTAAACATTGGCCAGGCGCATGAGCGTGGCCTCCCGCAGCTTGTCTTCCAGCGTCGCGTAGTCGCGACGCAGCCGGGCGATTCCCTCCGGCTGCCAGTCGATGCTGTCGTAGGTGGCCACCAGCTCCTCGGCGGCGCTGCCGATCAGCTCGCGCACCCGTTCCCTGCGACGCCGGCTGCGTCGGCCGCCGGGCTGAACGCCCAGGTCGCCGCACATGTAGGCGGCGTGCAGCAGTGCGGCGATGAGGGTGTCCGGCGGTGCACGGCGCGAGGCGAGGATGCTGGCGGTGCCGACCAGGTGATTGATGAAGGGCTTGCCGTTGCCGCGGTACTGTCCCGAGAACATCGGCACCGCGCAGTCGTAGGCCTCGTCGAGCCGCTCGATTGCATCGGCGGGGTATGCCGCATCCAGCATTTGCCGCCGTAGTTGCAAATTGGTCTGCGCGAACTGGAATATCATCGTTCAGGTCAGGCTTCTGGACGGGAGCAAACCCAGGTCGCGCAGCCATGATCCGGCCGTGCGGCGCAATACCAGCGGCAGCGTTTGTAGCATCCAGGGGCGATGACTGCGCTCGAAAAGCCGCCGGTGCCCGTCGGTCCAGCGCGCCAGCGCCTGCATGCTCGCGTCGTCCGGCGCCAGCCGCCACTTGCGCCGGGTATGTTCAATGGAACGCTCGGTCCATTCGACACTCCAGCGCAATTCAAAGAACTCGCGGTCGTAGTCCTCGAAGCGCCGCGCGTTGTCGTAGCGCACCACGGCGTCGGGCTCGAACCAGACCTCGCCGCCGGCCCGCCTGATCTCGCGGGCGAGATCCAGGTGCTCCTGGTGGGAGAGAAAGCCTTCGTCCAGCGGCGCCTGGTTGCGCAGAACGTCCGTGCGCACCAGGACGCAGTGGAACTCGAAGGAGCCCACCGCTTCGCGCGCGAGTTTCGTTTGCACCACGCGCAGCGGCTGTCGCATATAGCGGTGCTGTTGGGCGATACGGTTGAATGGGCCCTGGCTTTCCTCGACGAAATCGCCGCCGGCAAGGTGCACCACGCGCAGGTGGCGGGTACCCTCCAGGACGACCGGGCCCACCGCCCAGGCGCCGGTATCCCGGGCGCACGCGAGCAGGGCCCGCAGCCATCCGCGATAGACGAACAGGTCGTTGTCCACGAAGGCCACGTAGGGTGTGGTGACATGTTCCAGCGCCAGGTTGCGCGCCCGGTTGGGTGGCAGGTATTCGTCGACGCGCAGGTAGAGATAGTCGTTGTCGGCGCAGATCTGCTGGAGTTCCCGGGCGATCGGCGCAGGGGCATTGGCGTCCAGGTAGACCAGTCTGAAAGGCGCGGCGGTATGTGCCGCGATATCCCGCAGCGAGTCGACCGCGCAGCTAAATCTCTCCCGTGGAGTAACACAGATCGTTACTTCGGAATCCGCTCGTTTCATGGTCTCGGGGCTGCCGCTGAAGTAGGGCGCATAGTAGCAAATAACCCGGTCCTGCGAACAGTGGCAGGGGCGATATACGGCGCTCGTGCTAGTATCGAATCCTGAGTCAGTAACGCTCTTTTCGTGAGCCGGGCACCGCATGATCCACTTGCAGATGAACGGGTTTATCGCGGACAACCTGTTCCAGTACGTTGTCGCGCGAGTACTCGCCGAGGAGCTCGGATTTGCCCTGCGGGTGAGCCATTCCCGCATGCACCCGCAGCGCAACGTGCCGCAGCTCGAGGCCCTGCTGGCGGCCTTTGCCGATGCGCCGCTGTCGCTGCAAGGAGCCGTGTACGAAGAGCCGGTCGACCACGCCGCGCACATGGATTACGGCGATTTCGACGGCTATGACCTGGACCTGGCTGCACTGTGCGACCGGCGCGAGCCGCGGCGGCTTGAGGTGAAGGGCTATTTCCAGCGCTACGATCTGTTACGCCCCTACAAGGCGCGCATGCGCAGCTGGTTCGCCCTGTCGTCCTGTGATCGCGGCTACGCGGTTGGCCCCGACGACCTTGTAGTGCACATCCGCCGCGGCGACCTGCTCGTTTTCAACCTGGCGCTGTCGCTGGACTACTACCGCGAATTGCTCAAACAATTGTCCTGGCGACGCCTGTACATTGTCGGCTGCGGACTGGACGGGGAGGTGCGCCGGTATTTCGCGCGTTTCGAGCCGGTCTACGTGGAGGGCGAGCCGCTGCAGGACCTGCAGTTCATGCTCGCCTTCGACCGCATGATCCTGTCCAACAGCGGGTTTGCCTGGTGGGCGGGTTTCCTGTCGACCGCGCGGGAGGTTCATTTTCCCGCAATGAGTAGGGACTCTGCCAGGGATCATCCCAAGGCCACCCTTGTGGACCTGCGTATCGATGACGAGAGTCGTTTTCACTATGTCGAGAACGTACCCTACCAGGAACGCGCCTATACGCTGGCCGACGTGTACCGGGCGCGCGGGCAGCTGCGCAAGCAGCGTGTCGCCGGCGCGGTGCTGGCTCTGCTTGCGCGACGCCTGGGACGGCTTCGCTAGCCCGCGTGGCGCGCCAGCATGTCCCGGGTAAAGCCCTGCAGCCGTACCGCGTGGTTGCTGAAAATCCAGCGGATACCGCGGTTGAGCTCCCGGCGCAGGCAGTTGGCGGAGGCGGGAAAGCCGGTGCCCAGGTGCTGGCCGCGCGCCGCGTGTCGCCGGTGCAGCGATTCGTTCAGCAACAGGAAGTGCCCGCCCAGCCCGGCGTAGCCCCGTTCCAGCGCCAGTGCACTCATGCGCGCCACGTTGGTTTCCGCCACCGGCAGCATGCAGTCGGGCGGTGCGAACGACGCGCGCTCGAACATTTCCGGGGCCAGCGAAAGCAGGTGAAACTGTGCCCCCGGCTCCAGGTCGGCCAGTAGTCGGGCCAGGATTTGCGCCTGTTGCACCTGCCGCGGCCACGCTTCGGCCTTGAGTTCCAGCATCAGGTGGCATTGGCCGCCGAACTCGGCGATCACCGCCTCCAAGGTCGGCACCTCGGGGCAGCGCGCATGCAATTCGTCGTGGCTCAGTTCGTCCACGCGCAGCGGCAGGCCAAATACGCGCGCCAGGTCAGGGTCGTGACAGATCACAGGCACCGCGTCGGCGGTCCAGCGAATGTCGCACTCGATGCCCCACACGCCGGCATCGCGGGCGTCGCGAAAAGCGCGCAGGGTGTTTTCGCGCACCGCGCGATTGTCGTGTTCGCCGCGGTGACTGACGATGCGGCAGTCAGCCAGCGCCTCGCGCCCGGGCAGTGGTCGCGGTATCGCGGCAGCCGCCACATCCACCACCGCCGAGGCAATATCTAGTACACTCATCCGCAGTCCTGTTTGCGCTCCCGTAGCTGATGGTAGCGCCTGGTCGCCGTGCAGGTAAAACATAACGCAAAAGGGGAAACATGCCGTCAGCCAGCGGAGCGCGGGTAGCACACCCGGTCAGCAAGCGTGAACTGGTCGCCTGGGCGTTCTACGATTTCGCCAATTCGGGTTACACCACCGTTGTCCTGACCACGGTGTACAGCGCCTATTTCGTCGCGGTGGTCGCGGCGAGCCTCGATGCGACGTCGCCAGGCAGCGCCACTCTCGCCTGGACACTGTCCATCGCCGCGGCGAACCTGGTGGTGCTGCTGGGCGGGCCGGTGATCGGCGCCGTAGCGGATCACCGCGCCATGAAGAAGCCGTTCCTGTTCGCCTCTTCGGTGCTGTGCATCGCCAGCACGGCGCTGCTGGCCGCGACCGGCCCGGACAGCCTCTACGCGGCCATGGCGTTACTGGTGTTGTCGGCCATCGCCTTTGCCGCCGGGGAGAACCTGATTGCGGCCTTTCTGCCGGAGATAAGCAGCGCCGAGGGGATGGGGCGTATCTCCGGCTTCGGCTGGAGCCTGGGGTATTTTGGCGGCCTGCTGACCCTCGGCGTCTGCCTGGGCTATGTCAGCTGGGCGGAGGGGCGGGGTCTGCCGGCCACGCACTACGTCCCGGCGACGCTGCTGATTACGGCGGGAATTTTCGCGGTCACCGCCGCACCGACCTTCGTCTGGCTGCGGGAGAGGGCCGAGCCCAGAGCGCCCCTGGGCGGTACATCCTACCTGCGCATGGGGTTTCGCCAGGTGGCTCTCACCCTGCGCCACGCGGCCCATCTGCCCGACCTGTTCCGTTTCCTGTTCAGCCTGACCCTGTTCCAGGCGGGCGTGGCGACGGTTGTCGTGATCGCCGCGATCTACGCCCAGGAAGTCATGGGCTTCAGCAGCCAGCAGTTGATCACCCTGATCATGGTGGTCAACCTGACCGCCGCCGTCGGGGCCTTCCTGTTCGGCTACGCCCAGGACCATTTCGGCTCCGTGCCCAGCCTGACCGGCGCCCTGGTGGTGTGGATCGCCGCCATCGGTGTCGCCTATTTCAGTACGTCCCCCGGCGACGTCTGGCTGGCCGGGAACCTGATTGGCCTCGCCATGGGTGCGACGCAGGCGGGTGGCAGGGCGCTGATCGGCCGGCTCACCCCGGCGCGGCGCAACGCGGAGATATTCGGCCTGTGGGGGCTGGCCAACCGCGCGGCGGCGATCATCGGCCCGATCAGTTACGGCCTGATCAGTGAGGCCAGCGGGGGAGACCACAAGATGGCGCTGCTCTCCACCGGAACGTTTTTCCTCGCCGGTATGGTGCTGTTGCTCACGGTCGATGAGCGACGGGGGATGGCGGCGGCGCGGGCGGCGGCCGCGGGGTGATCGGCCTGGGGGGGTTGGCTCTCTGACCTTTTGGGGGTTGGCTCTCTGGCCCGGGGCGGAAACGCTTTCAGGCCTCGGAAGGCTGAGATACTCGGCCTGAAAGCGTTTCCGCCCCGGGCCTTGAAGGACCGTTCTAGTCCCGAATTAGTCTGCAGGGGGTCTTCGCGAGGAAACGGCCGCGCGCTGGGAAAAAGCGGCGCTGCACACTACTGGCGGCCCTCCGGGCTG